>Ga0315280_10001001_pt1 | contig 50357 bp, 33 predicted proteins | sample YL17G06_40_MG_FD_203697 | JGI IMG/M metagenome (GOLD analysis project Ga0315280, IMG submission 203697) | Sediment microbial communities from Yellowstone Lake, YNP, Wyoming, USA - YL17G06_40 | ecosystem: Environmental > Aquatic > Freshwater > Lake > Sediment | place: USA: Wyoming | collected... | reverse complement strand
TGTTCGAGCCGGCGTCGCGCATTCCTTTGCTGATGGGCGGCGCGGGCATCCGAACGCGAGGGCGCGGCTGCGCCCGGACCGTGGAATTGCTCGACATTTATCCCACACTGGCGGAGGTGTGCGGCCTCGAAGGCACGCCGCCGAATCTCCAGGGCCGCAGCCTGAGGCCGCTGCTGGACAACCCGAACGCAGCGTGGGACAAGCCGGCGATCAGCCAGGTGCGCCGGGCCAGTGCGGGCTCGCCGGTTGACGGCTACTCGATGCGCAGCGAACGCTACCGCTACAGCCAATGGAATGGCGGCAGCCTCGGCGAGGAACTGTACGACTACGAGAAGGACCCACGCGAGTTACGCAATCTCGCCACGGACCCGCGGGTGAGCGGCCTCAAGGCGAGCATGCACCAGCGCCTGAACGAAATTCTGGCATTAAGGCGGGCGCATCGGTAATCCGCTACCGCAAAGACCAGAACGGCCGCTCGAACTACAACGGCAGCATCACCTTCAATACCAGCGGCACTCCCAACACTATCGGATACGCGCTGGCCGACGCCCTGCTCGGCAACTTTCAGACGTACTGTCCCTATCGCAAATCCCGTCGGCAGCCACATGAGATCGGCGGTTGCCGATTGAATGCCCGGGTGGTTGTTCGTCTCTGGCAGGCGGGGGGCAGTGGTCCGCGGTTCGCAGGCCGTCTTCGCGGTGTTCGCCACCGGGACGGGACTCCCGAGACACACTCCTACCGCCGAAGTGACTGCATCCACAGCTTTCATTCTCAGGCGGCCCGGCGTTGGTAGCGATGGTGGAGGCCGCCGACCTGCGGAACTGCCACGACTCGCCCCCTCTCCGGCGGTTGCGCCGGTCGCGGTTCTGGCGCATCCTTGCCCAGGGACAAATGAGTTCTCGACCGATGATAGTAGTCGGCGTACAAACGGAGAGTTCGCCGGAGCGAGGCTTCGTTGCAGACGATCACGTGATCGAGGCACTCACGGCGGATCGAGCCGATCAGGCGCTCCACGCGCGCCCGCTGCCAGGGTGACCGTGGTGACGACAGCACTTCCTTGTGAATACGCGGGGCGCCCCAGGGCGGATTCTCGCGGCTGATTTTTCGGATCAGATCGCGGACCTCTTATTGAAGAGCGGCGCGTGTGCGGAACAATGACCAGCGGGCGCCAACCAGCACGAGCAGCACTCTGAGCGTCGATAGGCGGAGGTTTGTGGAAATGCGCAAGCCCCATGTTCTCAGAAAGTTCGGGGTTTACGAGAGGCACAATGAGGCAAACCATCCGCGGCGGATTCTAATCTTTCCATTGCCGCCCTTTGACTGATTTCAGGAACGTCACTGCCTCGGCACGCAGCGGAATTCCGGTGCGGCCTCCCAGGCGCGTGCATTTCAGGGCGGCCACGGCACTGGCGAAATCAATCGTCTGATCCACGTCCCATCCTTCGAGGATCCCGACACAGAATGCGCCATGAAAAACATCTCCGGCGCCCGTCGTGTCGACAACAGCCACGGGAAACGCGGGCTTCCGCAACAGTCCCTCGGAGGTCAGACAAAGACTGCCACGTGACCCCAGCGTCACCATGGCGATCTGCGGGCCGCGCGAGAAGATCTCCCGGACCGCGCTTTCCGGGTCGTCACTCCCGATCAACTCTTGTCCAAAAGCCTCCGAGGCAATCACCACGTGGCTGAGTTCCATCAACCGGTCCATGTACTCATGGTACGTACCCGCGTCCAGAGAAACGGTGGCGCCCGCCTGGCGAGCGATCTCGGCGGCGGCCAGCGCCGCCTCGGCCTGGTGTCCGTCCAGGTGGAGGACTCTTGCGCCACACACCAGGTCTTCCGGCACCTCCTCGGGGGAAAGGGGCGTGGTTGAGCCTTGATGCCAGGCGACGCTGCGGTTGCCCGTCGATTTCTCGATCCAGCAGAACGCTGCCGGAGAGATCGCGCCCTCCTGAACCATACATCCGGAGACATCGACGCCCTCCTTCCGCAATTCATCGACGATCAGGCGTCCCCGAGCATCGTCGCCGACCTTGCCGATAAAACCGGTTCGTGCGCCAAGGCGGGAAGCGGTCACCGCCGCCGTCGCCGCCGGGCCGCCGCCTTGCTCGCGATGCTCGATCATCTGGGCCTTCTCGTCCAGTGGAATGTGCGCGACGGTTCCCAGATAGTCCCAGGCGCCGATGCCCAGCATCAGAATGTCAACTTGCGTGCCCATCAGCCTGGCCAACAGAAGTTATTGGAACATGAAACGTCAGCTTTCTGTATGACTTGGTCAATAGTAGTGTCGCCGCCACCGCAACCGCAGCCAGCATAGCGGCTTCCGTGTGGCGGCCATAGATCCACATGCCCGTCGCGAAAAGGCACGAATACACGGCAATGCAGCCAAACAGCAGGCAAAGAATCCCGTGCGGCACATCCCACTTCGCCGCACAGCCCTCGATCGTTATGCCCGACGCCGAGGCACGCTGCACGACGGCCTTCCAGCCTGGTCCCCCCGGCTGAACCAGCCGGCAGAAGTGGATCAAGGTCCGGTCATCCGCCGGTCTTGTCAGCAAAGTGACCGTGAGCCAGCAGAGGGTCGTGATGCCGACGCCCAGCAGCAACCGCTGCCAATGTGCCAGTTGCGGCAGGCCGGTGTGGGCGTGAACCAGTTCGAAATAAAACGCTACAACGAACGATACTGCCATGGCCGTGACTTCGCTGAAGGCGTTAATCCGCCACCAGAACCAGCGCAGGATGAACACCAGCCCCGTACCGGCGCCCACCTGCACAACCAAGTCGAAAGCTCGCTTGGCGTTGAGCAAGAACGGTGCCAGCACGCACGCGGCAATCATCAATAGCAGAGAAAAAACGCGGCCTGCCAGGACCAGTTCCTTCTCTCCCGCGTCCCGCCTGACGAAGCGCTTATAGAAATCATTCACCACATAAAAAGAACCGCAATTGAGCTGGCCGGCGACCGTGGACATGTGCAGTCCCAGCAGAGATGCGACCATCAGACCTTTCAAGCCGGGGGGAATGAACGTGAGCATCGCCGGGAACGCCGCATCGTCTTTCAGAAACTGCGGGTCCACGTGAGGAAACGCAGCGCGCAGCGCCGCCAGATTCGGAAACACTGCCAGAGAAGAAAGGGCAATAATGAAAAACGGCCAGGGGCGCAGGCCGTAGTTGACTATGTTAAAAGACAGTGCCGCCCAGAGCGCCTGCTTCTCGTTCCTGGCGGCCAGCAGGCGTTGGTTTAGCGAGCCTCCCCCACCGGGTTCCGATCCCGGGTACAATACGCTCCACCACTGCACCGCCAGCGGAATGATGAAAATGGCGACGAACACGTCGGTGTTGGAGACGTCCGGGACGAAATTGAGTTTGCCAACCACGTTGGGGTGGGAGAACAGGTTTGCCAGGCCGCCAACTTCGGGCAACCTGACGACTACCGCTGCCGCTACCACGATTCCCACGATCGCCAGCAAAAACTGGAACAGATCGGCGATTACAAGCCCACGGAGGCCTCCCAACATGGTATACGTCACGGTCACCGCGGAGGCCAGGATCACCGTCTTGACCGGCGAGAAACCGAACATCACCTGGCCGATCTTGATGACGGCCAAAGTCACCCAAGCCATACTGATGGTGTTCATAAGGGCTCCGGCGTAAATCGCCCGGAAGCCGCGCAGGAAGGTGGCCGCCTTCCCGCTGTAGCGCAGCTCGTAGAATTGCAGATCTGTGTTTATTGCCGAGCGCCGCCAGAGTCTCGCGTAAACGAATACTGTGAGCATTCCGGTAAGAAGGAACACCCACCACACCCAGTTGCCGGAAATGCCGTTCTGGCGAATGATGTCCGTAAACAGATTGCCCGTATTGTCGGAAGTTGTGCTGGCGACCATGGAGATCCCGAGCAGCCACCAGGACATGGTCCTCCCGGAGAGGAAGTACTCGGAGGAACTCCGCCCAGCCCGCTTCGAAACAACGAGTCCGATCAGAAGCGAAATGGCGAAAAAAGCCACAACGACAAACCAATCTATGAGCCGGAAGTCGAGCGAAATCCAAGATGCACCCGCCGTTCCCGTCGCATTCATGAGCTATATCTCCCGGCGAAAAGAGCGGTAGCACGGCCGCACTTCCCGGCCTCGGCGAAACGATCCGCTTGGCGAGCCCATTGCTGTGTTTGATATGAGACCGACATTCGTGCGCGTTTCCGACACTCAGAGGGGCACCCCGTTGCTGCAAAGCAGGCGCTGAAGCTGCTCTACGTCCAACGCCCTCGGAACGGTTCCATTCTTCAAACACTCGGCGGCCGCGACACCGGCAGCCTCCGCAATTGCAAAACACGTTCCAATGACGCGCAACGATGCCATCGCCATGTGCGTGGCCGAGACACACCGTCCGGAAACCAGCAGGTTATCAATGTCTTTGGGCACGAGGCAGCCGAAGGGGATATCGTAGAACTCGTTCTCTCTCAGGAACGGCGCGGGAGGCAGTTGATCCCTGAATTTCGTCTTCATCACACATTTGTGGTTCTGGAACTCCTCCACTTTGCACAGTTCCGAACACAACGAGTTTCTGGGGCTGCCGGGATAAATATTGCCCAGGGGGCAGTGTATATCAATCCACCAGCAACCCCTCGCGATAGTGGTATCCGGATACTTTATTGTGTGCAGCACATCGTCGTCCGAGAGCTTGTAAATGCCTTCGATCTGCCGTGTCTCCCTCACCCCGACGGTGAAGGGGAGCTCGACGAGATAAGATGATTCAAACCCGGGCACTCTGGCTTTCAGGAAATTGAACAAATCCAGGGTGTCCCTGCGGATCTTGAATTCAGCGCGTGTCAGATCCCGCATGCTGGTGCCATCGCCCCGACAGCGTGTCGTATCGGGGGTGACCTCATCTGGCCGGACTGTGGAGCCAACTTCATCAATAAAGTTGTCACCGCGAGGGCATATTTCTCCGCTGCGAATTCCCTCCCGAACAATCTCATTGCCCCTGGCAATCTCCTCCTTCGTTCTCGGTCGCACATTTCCTATCCGAAACCTTGTTCCCATCGATTGCGTGAGGCCGTCCGCCTCGCGGCCTTTGGTGTAAGAGCAGCCACTGAAAGCGGCGACATCACCGTCGCCGGTGCCGTCGATGAACAGCTTGCCGGCAACGGCCTGCCTGCCTGATTTGCTCTCGATAATAACGGCCTTGATCCTCCGGTCCTCAACAACCGTTCCTACGGCGTAGGAGTGCAGCAAAGTGACAATGCCGGCATCGTCCACGATATCGTCGCAGACGACCTTGAACAATTGGGGATCGAACCGGATCGCATGCCACTCGATACGCTTGTCGTCCGCGGCCCCCCCGATCTTCTGCAGTCTGCGCACCAGTTCCATGGGGATGCCGCCCAACAGAATGTGGTCCGCCGGGTTGCCGCGCTCCTTCCCGTTCCGCGCGTACCTGCCATCGACCGGCGCGTAACCGAAGAATGGGCCCATGAGGCAGGTAGTGGCGAGTCCTCCAAGCACACCGTATCTTTCGATGAGGATGGTTTTTGCGCCTTGACGTGCGGCGGCGACGGCCGCCGGCAATCCTCCCGGCCCGCCGCCGACCACCACGACATCGGCTTCCTCGATGACTGGAATCCGTCGCGTCGGTTCATGGATTACTTTCATTTCGTTCGCTGCTCTATTCCTTTTTATTCATCATGGTTTCGGCGCGATAAGGGCGCTGACGGCGTTGCTTGCCGTTTGACGGCCTCGCGGATGCTTAGCGTACCAGCCTGGCCGCCACGATGTGACTAAAATGCGTACCGCAATCCGATTTCGACGCTGCGGGCCGCGTTGATCTGCGTCTTGGGCACCACCCCGAACAACGGCGACGTGGGGCTGGTATTCGGGAAATCGAAGATCGGCGTGTTACTCGCATTGAAGGCGGTCACCTTGAACTGGAACTTGTGCCCTTCCTTGACACGAAAAACACGCATCAGCGTCAGGTCCACCTGCGGAGCGCTGTGGCGCCGGATATTCGGGCTGCGAAACGGCGTGACCCGCAGGGTATCGGTAGGCCTCTGGCCCCAGATGCTCGGGGATGTGTCAAACCAGTGATCCAGGGTTTGGCCGCTCTTCAGCTCCGGGTTGCCGTAGATGTAGTAATCAGGATAGCTGATGGGTGGCCCGGACTGAATCAGGGTCAACCAACTGAACTCCCATCCGCCGACCAGGTGCGAAAGTACGCCATTACTGAGCCACTTCTTTTGGGGGCCGATCGGAAACTCGTAGAGCCCGCTGAGCACAAACCTCTGTGGCCGATCGTTGGAGGAGAGCCCGCGAGCGAGCTTGGAATCCTGGGCATTGAAATAGTCCACGGCCTCCATCGTCTTCGAAACCGTGTAGGAACCAAGGAGCGAAAGGCCGCTCTTGAAGCGGCGCTCGACCTTGAACGCGGCCGAGTTATACCAGCTCGTGCCCAAGCTGATGCCGCTCATGGTCAAGCCTGAGTATTGCGGGAACTGCGTGAGCAGGTTGCGACGCTGAATGGTGCGCTGCCCGCCCCGCGAGGTGGTCACCGGCAGCACGTCGTAGAAAGGATTCGATACGCTCGCCGACAAGTAAGGTGTTCCGAGTGCGAGTTGCTCCTTGGTGAGGTAGCTCATGCTCTTGCTCACCTGCAAATCGCCGGTCTGGCTGCCGACGTAAGTCGCCTCCAGCAGCAGACCTGGGACCAGCTCGTACTGGAAGCCCGCCGAGTATTGCCACATGTAGGGGGCCCGCTCCCGGAGGTCGCCGAAGCTGACCGAGTTGCCCACTTCCGTGGCGAGCCCCAGACTGGCGCCTGCAGGACGGATCAGGCCGTTCGGGTAAGGATTCGAGAGCACTTGGTATGGCAGGTAGTCCGACGTACTGGTCTGGGAGGAGGTGGTCTGGCTGAATCCCAGATTGCCGCCCATATCCACGGTGGGCAGGTGGTACAGGCCCATGCCGCCACGGAACACCAGCGGCTTGGACTGAAGGATCTTGTAGGCGAGGCCGAAACGGGGCTGGAAGTTGTTCTTGTCGGGGTTGTAGGCGCCGCGCGGCTGGCCGCCCACGCCCGCGAACAGCAAGCCGCCGCGCAGGTCGTAACCGGGTACCTGGTAAGGGCTCTTGGCGTTGAAATCGAAGCCGCGGTTCTGCCGGTTGTATCGCTCCACCAGTGGTGATTCGTAATCCCACCGCAGACCGAGGTTCAGGGTGAGTCGGCGGCTCACCTGCCAGTCATCCTGGAAGAAGAGCACGCCATAGCGCGAGGACTGGTATGGAGTGGGGTTGATCGTCGCGCTGGCGCTGCTCATGTATCCGAGCAGGAACGAAGCGATTGCGTTGCCGGCGTTCGCATCCGTCACCTGCGGGTTGGAGCTGGTCCAGCTCCGGGTGAAGGCGTAGTTGCCGGCCGCACGCGTGCGTCCCAGCGACGCGCGATGCATGACGCGAAGCTCACTTCCGAACTTCATGGAATGAGTCCGGTAGAGCTTGGACATGCTGCCTTGCCCCGCTATGGTCTCGTTCGGTATGTCGCCATAGGCGTCGATGCCGGCCTGGAGGTAGTTCTCGAAGGTGAACAGCGGATAGAAGTCCGGCATCTGCAACTGGCCGATCAGGCTTTTCGGGAGACCCAGCGACGCCATATCGAATTTCGGAAACAGGTATGCATCCTGGAGCTGGCGATTGAAGCTGACGCGGCCGTTCAGCACCGTGGAAGGGTTCAGGATCCCCGTGGTGTCGAAGGCCGCTGAATCCGCGCCGCGGATCTGATAGACGTTCTTGCTGGCCGGGCTCCCCCAGAGCCAGTAATCATGGGCGGCGTCCCTCTTTTCGTGACTCCAGCGAGCGAACACTCTCCACGTCTCGTTAAAGGTGTGATCGATTCGTCCGATCAGATTCTGAAATTCGTTGTTCGCGACCGCGTTGGCGAACCAGTTGTTGAGATGGGTCACGGGGTCGCCGGGCCGGTTCGGCAGCGGGATGTCCTTGAGGACGTTCAGCGCAATGGGCTCCATGCGGCTCTGGGGCACCTGGTTGCCCGCGAACGGCGTGCGGATATATTGCAGGTTCGACAGGGTGACCGACTTCGCCGGATCGAAGGCGGGGTTGAGCCGAATCGAGATTGGGTCGTAGATCGTATACAGCCTTCCCGCCGCCGTCAAAGTCTGAGAGAAATCCCCTTTCCGTTGTTCGGCGGTGGGCACCGCGCCCAGCTCCGGCGCCGGCTGCGGCTCGCGATAGCGCTCCAGGGCGAACATGAAGAACGTCCGATCCCTCCCGCGATAGAGTTTCGGGAGCATGACCGGCCCGTCAATCTCAAAACCGTACTGATCCACAACGTGATCGGCCTTCGGCGAGCCGGTGGCGTTGTTCGCGAACAGATTCGCCTCGAGGCCCGGGCGCCGCATGTACTCGTAGGCGGCCCCGTGCAGCCGGTTGGTGCCCGACTTCACCGAGAGGTTCGCGACGCCGCCCCCCGTTCTGCCGTACTGCGAGTCGTAGGTGTTGGTCTGAATCTTCATTTCCTGGGTTGCTTCGATCGGCGGTGTGTAGCCGACATAGACGATCGATCCAGTGGCGTTCGAGTTGTTGGGTGAACCATCGAGCTGGAATTCATTGGATCGGTCCCGGCCGCCGTTGATGGTATAGGAACTGCCCTCGGCCCAAGGCCGCGTCCAGATTAGCGTCCCGGTATAGACGGCGCCGGCCGCGAGCTGCATGAACACATAGGGGTTTCGGCCGTTCAGCGGGAGGTCCGTAACCTTGCGGTTGTCGACGATCTCCCCCCGGTTGCTGCTGGCCACTTCCAACAGCGGCGCTTCCGCCGTCACCGTCACCCGGTCGGCGACCTGGCCGACCTGGAGCTCCACGTCCACCCGGGTGCGATCGTTGAGCCGCAGCTCAATAGGGCTGCGTTCGAATGTCTTGAAGCCCGAATGCTCCACCTGGACGGCGTATTTGCCTGGAGGCAACAATGGGATCAGGTAGCTGCCGTCGTCGTTGGTTTTCGACGCTGTCCTGACGGATGTTCCGATGTTGGTGACCGTTACGGTGGCTCCCGGCACTCGTGCTCCTGTGGGATCGACGACCACCCCAAGCAGGGTCGCACGGTATTCTTGCGCATTGAGCAAGCCGACCGAGAACAAGAGGACGCAGAGAATCTTTGCGCGCATGTTCAGGCGATGCTCCTTTGCCGCGGAGCATACCGTACCCAGAATTCAAGTCAATTGAATATTTTTGAAGTTGAGTTTCTCAAAATCTAATCCTCCGGGAATTCGCCCCGGGTCTGAATTTAAGGCCATTGAATTCTATTGAGCCTCAATTCCCCAGCGGCTAAGATAGCTCCGTGGATTTCCGGGAAGTGAGATCGCTTGCATTACTGGCTGAACTCGGCAGCATCAGGCGGGTTGCCGAGGCAGTTCACCTCAGTTCGCCGAGCGTGCACAAGCATCTGAAAACGCTGGAGGATGAACTGGGCACCCCGCTTTATGAGAGAAAGGGACGCTCTCTGAAGCTGACCGAGGCGGCGGAGACGATCCTTCCTCACCTTCGGCAGATCGTCGCCGAACATGACACCGCGGTCGACGTACTGGATGAGTGGAAGGGCATCAAGAGGGGCCTCGTCCGGATCGGTGCGGGCCAGATCATCAGCTCGTATTGGCTGCCCCTTATTCTGGCGCGCTTCTTTGCCAGGTACCCGGGCGTCAACGCATCAATCCACAGCGGATCGGCCAAGACCCTGGTCGAAAGACTCAGCGACGGTGCTCTCGATGTGGCTTTCCTTCCGGTGCCCGAACTTCACGAAGAGCCACGCCTGCTCATGAATCCGTTTGAAGTGGTTTGCGAGGTCACCAATCAGGAATGGGCCCTGGTCTCGGGCAGGCCCACACCGCGGCGCAAATGCCCGATTGCCGATTTCGCCAGCGTCCCCTTTGTCCTGTACGAGAAGGACCTGGGAATCAACAACGTGATGAACCGCTACTTCGCGGAAGTCGGGTTTCGCCCCCGCGTCGTTGTTCGTTGTGACTACACCGAGGCCATCAAAGCGATGGTGCAAAGGCTGCCGGGGATATCGCTGCTTCCCCTGTGGGGGGTCCAGAAGGAAATCCAGGGCGGCACCCTCTGGCTGGTCAGACAATGCGAACGTCCGCTGTCTTTGAAGATCGTGTTGGCGAGGCAGAAACGGCGGTATGTTCCGCCGGCGGTCACCGCCTTCACTGACGTGGTAGCTGGTTACGCCACGCAGCGCGCTCATGTTGGCGCCTCCGGCCAAGATTAGCCGCTGAGAAACTTAACTTCAAAAAAATTCAGTTGACTTGAATTCCGTGTGCGGTACGCTCCGCATGCGGGCCGGCTGAACGCGCTGGAATTCCACGACTGCCTCATAAGGCCTGGCTTCCGCGCCGCGACCCTGCTTGACCCGCGCAGGGGCGTGCACCGCGACAACGAGGCCAATCGAACGGAAAGGGAGGCTCCGTGATTACACGACGAGACATCCTGCAACTGACGGCGCAAGCGGCGCTTGGCGCGGCGGCAGCAACGAAGGGACCGAACAACCTCGCCCAGCAAAAGGAGGAACGGCAGACCTCTCCAGTGTTTGTGTACGACTACGGCTGGTTCGAAGCGCATGGCTACGAATGCTGGAACGTGGCCGCCATGTGGCGCGACGTGCCCGAAAAGCTCAGGCCCCACAGTTGGCTCATCCTCTACGCCCCCCCGGAACGGATTTATTCTTCCAAAGGCCCCAATACGGGCCCCACGGCGGACATCCCGCCGCGGCCTGACCCGGGTTACCCGCGCAAGGATGCCGCTCTGGAAAAAGCACTGAGCTTTGCCGACGCGCGGGGCATCAACGTTGTGCTGATGGTGCGCCGCTACGTGAAATCGCTGGCGGGCGCGCCCAGCTATGCGCGAGTCGAGAGAGCCTGCAAGCAACACTCCTGCGTCAAAGGCTTCCTCTTTACGGAACTGGGAGGGAGTTCGTTTACCGAAGTGGATGCGGAACACGCGCTGCGATTCACTTCCATTGCCAAGCAGCACCGGAAGAAGGTTCTCTGGGCGAACTTCCAGGGCACGAAGCTGAGCTTTTGGAACTTCCTGATGACCGATCCGCAATGGCGCTCGTTCCTCCCCGACCACTACGACACGATCGTGCCCACGTGGAAGAACGTCGAGCCTTGTGACAACATGCTGAATTGGGCCGACTGCGTGGGCCTGTGGTTGTCGGGCGTCAGCGCGAATTGGGGATTCATGTTCGATTCCTGCTTCTGGCCCCAATACCTCGGCGCCGCCCGGCGGGGGTTCATGGGACGCCGGAAGATCTGGGAGTCCTTTTATCCAAAACCTGTGACCATGGGAGGTCCACCTCAGTTTGACGCCCGGGTTGGGCAGACCGCCTTTATGTCCGGAGGCTTTCATGCACTGACGCAGAGCTGCCCCTCCTATCTGGTCAAGGACACGATGATTCTGGCAGCGCTGACCGGATGCCGCTGGTTCCAGTTCGAGCGTTTCAAAGCTTTCGAGCCGGGCGGAACGTTGCGCCCGGTGCGCGACAAAACCGCCAGCCTGATTCTCGACCGTGGGCTTTGTCGGACCGCCGACCAGGTACGGGAGCGTGTTGAGTTGGCCGTGGAAACCCCGGCCCGGCAGGAGGACGGCTTCAGCTTGGGATTCTCGCACACCTTCTCCAGGCAAAAGCCGAATGTTCTCTGGAAGGAGGTCTTCAACGTCGCCGAGGGCGGCCTCGATCTTGTCCCCAACGAAGCCAGCCACTACCTCGTTCCGATCATTCCCCCCGGCATGCGTTCGCGCGGTCTATTCAAGCGTGTGTTGACGGCCGAGGAAGCAGCACAGCCCGAAGTGCTGCGCGCCGCATTGGCGCAGCATCATATCCAGCGGTTTATTGCCAGCGACCCGAACGTGCTGGTCTTCGATGCGGGCAGTTTCGTTTACATCACGGATTCCCGTGAAGACGACCGCACGACGCTGGAGTTCACGCTGGAGTCAAGGGTGCAGCAGGACTACCGCTGCACCGTCCTCACACAGGATGCCACGCAGTGCGATGTGGAAGTCGCAAGCGAAAAGACAGCCAGCGGCTGGCGCAAGCCGTTCTTTTTGGTGGCCGGCTGCTCGGTGCTGCTGGAGGCGGAATCACAAGCCACCACGGAGCAAAAGGCGTAACGAGCTCCAGCCTCTCCTTCTTGAGGGGCCTCCTTCAGCTTGCAGCTCATGAACCGAAGAGACCTTATCTTTGCGTTAGCCGCGGCCAGCGCGGCGGCTCTTTCCGCACAGTTGCAGCAGGCGGCGCCACCCAAGCCGGACCCGGTCGAACAGCTCACGCCGGGTCCGTGGCCGGCGATCGTTCTCAATCACCTCGGTTTCCTGCCGACCGCGCAGAAAAGAGTTTTGTTCCGTCTTAGTGGCGACGCGACGCCGTACGGCTTCATCTGGATGAACACGTGCTGCCCTTGGCGGCGCGATCTGCCTATCGGATCATACCGTACGGCGTCTACACGGGCTCTCCGACTCCCGAGTATTATCGGCCGCTGGCCGGCGAACTTACCTACCGGTATTTCATGCCGGTTCGGAGGTCGCTGTGGTGGGGCGAGACAACGGTGTTTCTTGAATGCTATGCCGTATTGCTGGCCGGCGCGGCGCAACTGTTCAAGAATTTCGAATACAGGAACCTCGCCTACCGTCAAATGGAGTGGGCGATGGGGGCGAATCCGTTCGGCGCATGCCTGATGACAGGAGAAGGCAGCCGGAATCCGTATCCACACTCTCAGTTTGTTGGGTTGATCCCGGGCGGCATCATTGGGGGCATCGCCGGCAATACGCGTGACGAACCCGTGCTGGACATGGAGTACAGGTTGAACTGGCGCACGACGGAATACTGGGGCCCGGTGAATGCTTACTACGTTTGGGCCGTCTCACTCCTGGACAGCAGGTGAAACGCCTCGGTGTTTGTTTCCCTCACCAGTTCAGGCGCAGTGCTAATTGTATCCGGCGTGCGGCCCGCGCCGCCGTGTGTTGGAGAAACAACGGGTCGACTTGGTTGCCCTGCGCGTCAAAGCGCGGCGACTGCGACACCGCAGAAAACTGGGTGTGGTTAAACGTATTGTACGATTCGAACCGCAACTGGAGGTACTTCCCGCCTTCGCGGATCGGGATTCGCCGGTATAGGGAGACATCCCAATTGTTGACACCTGGCCCGCGGAGCACGTTCGTTCCCGTATTGCCAAAACTTCCCCGCACCGGCCGGCCGAAACGGTGCAGCGGATCAGCTTGCGGATCGGCGACATTCGGCCGCGCACCCTCTGAGGGCGTGCCGGTGAAGTTCATCCCGTCCACCGTGCTCATACCCGGGGTAAACGGCGCGCCGCACATGAAACGGCTGACTCCCGAGATTTCCCAGTGATCCGTCAAGACCCTTAGAAAACGTTGATGGAAGTGCTGGCCGGGCTGCGGCAGCCTGTAGACATACTGGAGAGTGAGCACCTGCGTACGGTCGTAGGTAAGTACGCCGTAATTTCGCGTGCGTGGGTCAAAAAACGGGCTTTGGGCCGCGTTCCAGGTCGAGGCAGTGCCGAGCAGCTTGCTAAAGGTATAACCCACCGAGATCAGGCCGCGGCTAGTCCGGCGGCGAGCACTCACCTGAAGGGCGTTGTAATTCGAAGTCGCACCCATCTGGGAGAGCAGGATGTCGCCCCATCCCTGGTACGCGCGCAGGAAATTGGCTGCTAGCGCGGAACTTGATGTGCTCAAGTCACGGTTCTCGGGATGCAGGTCCAGGAACTGCGCGCCGATGGGCACCGGATTGATGTTGCGCTGCGACCAAAGGTGCCGCGACAGGGAACCGACGTACGAGACGTCCAGGAGCAACTGGCGACTGATTGTCTGCTGGATACCGAGACTGAAGTTGTAGGTCACGTCCGGCATCTGGTTCTGCCTGCCGGACATCGCGGTGGTGCTACTAGTTGGTGCCAGCACGCCCTGGCCGGCAGTCTGGGCCAGGGCCGCGAGAGTCCCGTAATAAACAGTCGGGGTGTAAACGACGGGAGGGTTGCCCAGCAAGGCCGTAAAGGGCTGGTTCGAGGATCGGTTGTAGAACACACCGCCGCCTCCACGCACCACGGTCCGTCCGCTGCCAAACGGGTCCCACGAGAAGCCGACCCGGGGGCCCAAGGCAACAGCGGGCGTCGTATAAATCGACTCGGGGAATCCGTTCTTGCCGCCCACAGCCGTTCCGTTTGCGGGATTGCCCACACCGGGGACAAACGTGCCCACCATGATGCCAGGGTAAGTGGCACCGGTCCGGGGATCGACCGCGATCTTCGTTCCGCTGGCCAGCGCCGGCCGCAACAAGACCGGCGCCGCTGCAGGGTTAAACAAGCTGGGGACGAATGTGGCCAACTGCAGCAACGCGTCGCGTTGCGGCGGATCGCTATAGAAACGAAGGCCATAGTTAAGAAAAAAACGCGCACGTACCCGCCAGTCATCTTGCGCGTACCACTCGAAGTTGGTGAAACGGAGATGCCCCATCGGCCGTGCAGTAGACTCCAAGTAGCTGTCGTACACCCCTAACAGGGCATTGGAATAGGCGAAGTTGCTGTCCAGAGGATTTGTGCGGTCTCGATCGAAGGCGACCGAACCCCGGATGTAGGTCTGCGGCGTACGGTCCTTCCTCGAACGTTCCAGGTAGGCGCCGGCCTTCAATGTGTGGGTCCGGTAAACCTTGCTGAGGTTTTCGACAAAGCTGACAGTGTCGCTGTTAGTGTAGCTCGGGCCGGAGCGCTCTATGTTGGAATTCGCTGCATTACTCACGCCGCCGAAGCTCATGTTGGGGATGTACCCCTCGAGATTGTTCTGCGGGAACCACTGCGGGATGTCAATGCCGGTCGTCTTCTTGCTGACGCGCTCCGGGCTCTCCGGGAACCACTGCAGGTAGTTGTGGCTATAGCCGAGAATGAACTCGTTGAACATCGAAGGCGAGATCGTGACCGTGCTGTGAACCACTGCGCCGCGCCCCGGCGAACGGTACACCGTCTTCGTCAACGGGAAGTTCACAGATCCCGCCGTCCAGTTCGTGCTGCCGAAGGTAGGGTGGCTCTCGTCGGCGTTGTTGCTCAGGCGCAGGTAGAGCTGCATATTCTGGCGCGGCGAGTAATCGATGCGAACGATCTCGGTGCGCCGGGGATACGGAGAACTCGGAGCGGAGATGTAGTTCCATTGATATCGGCGCGACGGGAGCGGATCGACGAAGTTAGGCAGGGGGAACAGGTTCAGGACATTCTGGCCCACGGGGCTGATCCGGGCGGCGGGTAGGACGTTGTTGGGGAACTGCCGCATTCCGTTCAGCGGGTCATAGATCGGGACCAGCGTCCCGTTGGTATCATAAGTCTGCGAGAAATCCCCGGCGCGTTCCAGCGCCGTGGGGACCCGCACCGTGCTGTTCGTCACGCTGACAAGCTGCCTCTGGAATTCCTGCGAGAAAAAGAAAAAGAGCTTCGAGCGGTCCTTGTTGAACTTGCCGGGAATGTAAACCGGGCCGCTCAGCGTGTAACCGAAGATGTTGTAGCGGTATGGCTTCCTGGCGACCCCGTTGCGATTGTCAAAGAAATTGTTTGCCGACAGGTCCTCGTGCCGGTGGTACCAGCCCCCGGCAGCGTGAAACTGCTTCTGGCCCCCTTTGGTAATCACGGTGATGGTCCCGCCCGAGTTGCGCCCATACTCGGCTGTGTAGTTGGACATGAGCACCTTGAGTTCGCCGACAGAATCCATGGAGGGCATCGTGGTGACACCGGTGGCGCTCCCGACGTCCAGGCTCGTCACGCCGTCCACGGTCATATTCTTCTGGTCCTGCCTGCCTCCGAGGATATAGACATTGCCGATGCTGCCGGCGGCCGGCGCCTCGCGGGTGTCGTTCAGGTCCACCACGCCGGGCAGCAGCGAGATGGCGTCCATAAAATCCCGCCCCTTGATCGCCACTTCGGAAAGGTCCGTGGAGGTGAGCACCCCCGCCCGCTCCCCCGATGCCGACATGACGGGCGCTTGCTCCGCCGTAACCGAGATGGTCTCGGCTGTTCCACCGAGCTGCAACTGGATGACGCCCACCGAGCGCTGCTCGCCGGAGCTGATCTCGATACCGGTCTGGGAGTAGCTCTTGAAACCCGACACGGAAATCCCCAGAGTGAACGTGGAGGGAGTCAGATCGGGGAAGGAAAAGAAACCCTCGCTGTTCGTTTTGGTCGTGCGCACGAAACCGGTGGAGGCGGCAGTCAGTTTGATTTCAGCTCCCGGAATGACCGCTCCGGAGGAATCCTGGAGCGTGCCGGAGAGCAGACAGGAAACGTTTTGCGCGCTGGCGAGGGACGTCGCAAACAGCAGAACCACTAGAACGTTTTTCATGACTTCACCTCGGTCGATGCTCCTGCGGAGCACTCGATTTTGCTCGTGCAGACGGCTTATATCCCAAACGAAGCAAGTAGTCAATAAATATTTCTTGACTTTTCACGATTGATGAAAATTTGAGACCGGGTATAGACAAAAGCGGAAACAACGGTTAGAATTGGCGTTCCCGGAGGGGGCGGCCATTGGGGTGACATGCAGAACGGAGGCCGCAATCCCAGCGGCGTGCCATTGGCCGTTTCCAGGCGCAATTTGAGAGAAATCATGCTGCAACATCAAAGACGACACCGCATTCTGGAACTGGTCAGGGAACGGAAAACCTGCACTGTCGACGAGCTCCGGCAGGAATTAGGAATCTCGGCGATCACGATCTATCGGGACTTGAGAAAACTGGACGAGGATGACCTGATCCGCCGGGTCCACGGCGGCGTCACCCTTTGCGATCCGGATCCAGTCAACTGGCGTTTCGCCGACCGGCTGACCACCAATGCCGCCGCAAAAGAGCGGATCGGCCGGGCGGTGGCCGCTTGGGTTCGGGAAGGCTCGGCGATTTTTGTGGACGCTTCTTCGACCACCTACTTTTTCGCCCAGCAGGTCGCACAGCGGGGGATCCCCCGCCTGACCCTCGTCACCAACTCGCCGGGCGTTCCGCTGTTGTTCGAGGCCTCGCCGCGGACGCGCATCATCTCGACCGGGGGCGAGCTGCACCACACCTTGAACGCCTATGGCGGGCCGATCGCCATGCGGGTGCTGGAGGAGATGAACTTCGACAGCGCATTCATTTCCTGCGCCGGTTTCAATGTGACGCACGGGGCGACGACGGACTCGCCAGTGCTGGTCGAGCTACTCAGGGGAGTAGCGCGCCGAGCGCGTGAGGTCATATTGCTAATCGACAGCTCCAAGTTCTCGAAGATGGCAATAATGACAAGCCTGCGCGCCAGCGAGATAACACGGATTGTGGCCGATGATCGGGTGCCTCGTGATTCACTGCGCCGGATGCAGGACGCCGGCATGGAGATCACGCTCATCGAGAGTGGAGCGGAGGAGCAGGGCGGTTCGGAAGAGGAGGAGCCATCCGGAGGGATGGGAGCACCGGACCGCGCTGTCACGACCGCTGGAAACACCCGGTGAATGAGCCCGAAGCGGACGCCGGATAACGCCAGCTCCGTCTGAAGCACGGCTATGCGCGGCCAGCAACGAACAAAACAACTGAAACCAGCCGGGAGGTTTGGACCGATGATCACGCGACGAGAGATGCTCCAATTGACGAGCCAAGCGGCGCTTGGTGTGGCGGGTGCGGCTGCAAACGGGCCGAATCACGCTGCCCAGCAAGAGACGGCACGACCCACCCGACCGGTGTTCGTGTACGACTATGGCTGGTTCGAAGCGCATGGCTACGATTGCTGGAACGTGGCCGCCATGTGGCGCGACGTGCCCGAGAAGCTCAAACCGCACAGTTGGCTAATAGTCTATGTTGCCCCGGAACAAATCTATACCTCCGTGGGCCCAAACACCGGCTCCAATCCGGACATTACACCACGGCCCGATCCGGATTATCCGCGCAAGGACGCCGCACTGGAGAAAGCGCTGAACTATGCGGATGCCCAGGGCATCAGCATCGTGCTAATGGTGCGCCGTTACGTGAAATCACTGGCGGGCGCTCCCAGCTATGCGCGAGTCGAAAGGGCCTGCAAGGAACATCCTTGCATTAAAGCCTTCCTGTTCACTGAACTGGGAGCGTTTTCGTTTACCGAGGCGGACACGGAACATGCCCTGCGGTTCACGGCCATTGCCAAGCAGCACGGGGAAAAGGTTTTGTGGGCCATGCAACAGGGCTCGAAGCTCGCCTTCTGGAATTTTCTGATGACCGACCCGCGATGGCGCTCGTTTCTTCCCGACCACCGCGACACGATCGTGCCGACGTGGAAGAACGTTGAGCCCTGCGACAACATGCTGAATTGGGCCGACTGCGTGGGCCTGTGGCTGTCGGGAGTCAGCGCGGATTGGGGTTTCATGTTCGACTCCTGCTTCTGGTCCCAGTACCTTGGGGGCGTCCGCCGGGGATTTGCAGGGCGGAGAAAAATCTGGGAGTCCTTTTATCCAAAGCCGGTAACCATGGGAGGCTCATCGGAATTCGACGCCCGGGTTGGGCAGACTCCGTTCATGTCCGGCGGTTTTCACGCGCTGACTCAAAGCTGCCCGTCCTATCTGGTCAAGGACACGATGATCCTGGCGGCGCTGACCGGATGCCGCTATTTCCAGTTCGAGCGTTTCAAACCTTTCGAGCCCGGCGGAACGCTGCGCCCGGTACGAGACAAAATGGCCAGCCTGATTCTGGAGCGTGGACTATGCCGGACCGCCGACCAGGTACGGGAGCGCGTCGAGGTGGCCGTGGAAACTCCCGCCCAGCAGGAGGACTGCTTCCGCCTCGGACTTTCGCACACCTTTTCCGGGCAGAAGCCCAACGTCTTCTGGAAGCAGGTCTTCAACATCGCTGAGGGTGGCCTCGATGTTGTTCCGAACGAGGCCAGCCACCACCTCGTTCCGGTCGTTCCCCCCGGTACACGTTCGCGCGGTTTGTTCAAGCGTGTCTTGACGGCCGAGGAAGCCGCCCAGCCCGAGGTGCTGCGCGCCGCGTTGGCGGAGCACCACTCGCCACGATTCGCTGCCAGCGACCCGAACGTGTTGGTCTTCGATGCGGGCAATTTCGTCTACATCACGGACTCCCGCGAAGACAACCGCACCACCCTGGAGTTCACGCTGGAATCCAAGGTGCAGCAAGACTACCGCTGCACAATCTTGATGCAGGATGGTACCCCGTGCGATGTGCAAGTGGCAACGGAAACGATCCCCGGCGGCTGGCGCAAGCCAATGTTCCTGGTGGCCGGCTGCTCAGCGCTGCTGGAGGCGAAGTCACAAGCCACCACGGAGCAAAAGGCGTAACGAGCTCCAGCCCCTCCTTCTTGAGGGGCCTCCTTCAGCTTGCAGCTCATGAACCGAAGACACTTCATCTTTGCGGTGGCCGCGGGCAGTCGGCGGGCTCTTTCCGCACAGTTGCAGCAGGCGCAGCTAGCCACGCCGGACCCAGTCGAGAAGCTCACGCCGGGGGCACGGCCGGCGATTGTTCTCAACCACCTCGGTTTCCTGCCGGATGCGCGGAAAATAGTCCTGTTTCGGATCGGTAGCGAAGCGCCGCCCAAGCAATTCTCGCTGCGTGAACTTGGTCACCCGGTCAAGCCCCTCCAACTCACCCGGCCCCTGCAATCGGTAAAGTCCGATTTAGGCGATTTACTGGAGGGCGATTTTACCGGGATCCGGCGGGAGGCTATTTATCAGGTCGGCATCGGCGATCAGTTCTCGGTGCCGTTTGCCATTGCATCGGACGTGTGGCGCCGCACGTTGCCCAAGGCGGCCGGGTATTTTCGGTACCAGCGATGCGGAACCGCCGTTCCCGGCGTCCACCCGGCCTGCCACTTGGATGATGCACGGCGGCGGGATACCGGCCAGCCCGTGGATGTGACCGGCGGGTGGCATGACGCCGGTGACACGCGCAAGACGATGGGCACCACCATGCTCAACGGCTTGGGCTTGCTGCATCTGGCCCGCAACCTGGGCGAAGCCTGGGATCCTGCCGGTTCAGGTTTAGCCGTGCTGTGGGAGGAGGTCCGGTGGGGGAATCGGTACTTTCTCAAGATGCAGGACGCCGATGGCCGGGTTTGGGACGACACCGCGCGTGGGGTGAAAGAGAACGTCAACAGCGACAATCACTGGACAGACAACCAAGTGGGCACGCCCGACGACCGCTACGTTAACACCGCCAAGATCGGGAGGACTCAGGCCATGTTCATCACTCTTGAGGCGATGACCGCTCAGTTCTTCCGGAACGCCGATGCTGAATACGCCCGATTGTGTCTAGCGGCCGCACTGCGCTGCTGGGCCGCCAACAAACGCGAGGGGAGTACGAACGATCTGGCGTGGTGGACACTGGCCGGGGTCGAACTCTATCGTGCCACCGGCCGCCGTGAGTTCCTGCAAGCGTCTTGTGCTTTGGGTCGGGAATTGCTCTTGTTGCAGGAGGCGAAATTCATCGGTTCACAGAAACTGATCAGGGGGGCGTGGCGAATGGGTGCGGCCGACCCTTCGACTTATTCCGATGCCATCTATTCTGCGACCGTCTATCCGGCGATTCCCGGCATCGCTCTGCTTGCTCTAGCCTCGGTTGCCCCGGATCATGCCGAGGCGCCTCGTTGGCGCGACGCCGTCCGGCTCCATCTCAATGAATACGTGCTGCCATTGGCCGCACGATCCGCATATCGCATCATGCCTTACGGTGTCTACAGCGGCTCTCCGACTTCCGATTATTATCGCCCGCTGGCCGGCGAGCTGACCTACCGTTATTTCCTGCCGGCCCGGCGCTCTCTCTGGTGGGTTGGGACCAACGTCTTTCTCGGGTGTTGTGCGGTGTTGCTGGCCGGCGCGGCGCGACTTTTCGATAGCCTCGAATACAGGAGTCTCGCTTACCGTCAGCTCGAGTGGGTTATGGGGGCCAACCCATTCAGCGCCTGCCTGATGACAGGAGAAGGCAGCCGGAATCCGTATCCGCACTCCCCTTTTGTTGGTTTAATCCCAGGCGGCATCATGAACGGTATCGCGGGCAATACCCGTGACGAACCGGTACTGGACATGGAACACAGACTGAACTGGCGCACCAACGAATACTGGGGCCCGATGAACGCCTACTACATTTGGGCGGTCTCCCTCCTTCAAAAGGCTTGAAGCGCGCATCGACCGTTATGCGGCAAATCGTCGCAAGCGGTCTCCACCAGCACGCTTTGCAGTACGGATGAGCAATAATCGCACCTCTCACACCTCTTGTCGCAGGCAGTCGTACGGCTGAACCAATCCCCGGGGAATCGCGTGTTGTCCACGACATACGGCGCGAATAAGCGGCCGTGCCCGGGCTCGAAGAGGTCCGGCAGATTCCCGGAAAACTTCTGGCCGCAATAGGCCCGGATGACCATGCGCGGGTTGGAATGCATGCGCGTGGCCAGCTTCATGACGGAGAAGTACGGTTCGTAATGATGGACGTCTTCCGGCCTGACCCACGAGTTCTGGAGGAAAGCGACCCAGTTCTCCCTCTGGCCGTAATAATCCCAGCACAGGGCCGGCGGCCTGTCGGTGACGTTCACCGTCTCGCTGACCTCGTTCTCGTGGGCGACCAGGTTGTCGTGGAATGTCTGTACGGAACAGAAATTCAGGCAGCCGCTGTTGGCCAGCATGTACAACTCTTTCCCCACGTTGCAGCACCAGGCCTTCAACTCCGCGATCCGGGCGAAGTCTCGGTTGAATTCCCGCTGAAGGTAGAAGCCGTCGAACAGGCCCGCCACGTATTGCAGCGACTTGACGGTGCCCAGACGCATGTTGACGGAGGCCCGCACCTGGACCGTCGGGAAATCCTGCTTAATGGTTCTGGCGACCAGCGGCGACATCGTAGTCACCGAATCGAGCCCGGCGCAATCGCGAAGATGTGCCACGGTCGAGCGAACCAGGTTGGCCAGGAACCGCGAGTTTCCATGCCTGCCATGGCACGAGGCGTTCAGCAAGAGGTTGAGCTCGATCCCCATCCCCTTGAGAAGCGCGAGGTCGGACTCCAGCCGCGATTGCGCCTCCCAGTCCACGGCGCCGCTCACAGCACCCATCGGCGATCGCCCGCTCGGCAGACCGGGCCAGGCAAAATAGACTTCTGTGATCTGCTCGCGAAAGTCCTCGACAATTCGCGTCAGAGGCTCGTCGTCTTCTTCGGGCAACTGGTAACCCACCGCGAATTTCATCGCGCCTCACAATCTCCACGGTTTCCGCGTGCGGAAGGGATGTTCGAACAATTTGGTGAGTTTTCCGGTGCTCTCCAGGTGAACCATGCACTCGCGGATGCAGCCGCGGCCACCGCAATGCGCCGAGTTATATCCACACGAGTTGGGATAGTACTTGCGCAGGATCGCCTGGACTTGAAGCACTTCTCCGGGCGTCAGGACCTTCTCGCCGGCCATGATCTTATCGCCATCGGGCAACTCGCGGAACGCGTCGCGCGGCAGGAAGGGGTTGGTTTCTTTCACACTCCCCATGTACCCGTGGAAGCACTGCCATTCGGCGAGCTGTGCCCATTCTAGCTGCCGGCCGGCCACCGTCACCTGCACCGTCTCGGTCTGGCTGATGGCATGCACCGGGCAGCCCTTGGCGCACGATTTGCAGCGGTCGCAGATCTCACCTTCGAAAAGCGGGTCCGCCTCCAGGGGGGCATCGGTCAGAACAAAGGCAAACCGTTGCCTCGGGCCAAACTCGGGCGTCAGAAAGATCTTGCTGTAGCCCAGTACACCAAGGCCGCAAATAAACGCCGCGATCCTGAAGTGAAACATCACATCCGGTGCTGGCCGGCCCGGCGCCACCGGCTCAGAGAAGCGGCTGCGCCGGCCAAACTCGGGCGATTCCTCGAAGCTGCCCGTCACATCTGAGCAGGCCATCCGTGCGCCGGTGTTGCGAAACGCCACGCCTTCGTATCCGTGATCTTCCAGGAAACACGCAAGGTCGCGCAGCACCATGGGAGCATAGACTTCGTTAATGCCCGAGTAGCCCAGGGCGGGATACTGATAGAAATGCGTCCCTTCCTCGATGCCCCGGTAGTATCCTCGTGGAACGCGAAAGGCCAGGCCGATAATCGCCTTTGCCTCCGGGTAGATGTAACGAGGATCCATTTCCGCCGGCGCGCCTTCGAATCGGTCCATCGAGCCGATACCAACCAGATCCGCACCGCACTGCTTCGCAAAGTGCTTGACTTGTTCCGACGTCAACATTGCTTGTTCCTTTCTGGCTTGGTCCGCGTTCCCAGGCTCGCCGATCACGCTGCTCCAGATGCATCCGGCCCTAAAGGCTATGTGCGGTAACTTATTAAACGCAAGTGAATTGTATTGAATATCTCATTTCCGAATGGTTAATATTGCCGCATGGACTTCCGAGAGCTTCGGTCTCTGGTTTCGCTGGCTCATTCCGGCAGCATCAAGCGTGCGGCCGACGAAATTCATCTCACTCCGCCAGCAGTGCACAAGCAACTCAAGTCCCTGGAGGCGGAACTAGGCGAGCGCCTGTACGAGCGGGCGGGCCGGCGTCTGCGGCTCACGCCCCCCGCCGAGACGCTCTTGCCATACTTCAGGGAGATCCTCGCTCAATACAATGCGGCGGTCGGGGCCCTGGGAGATTTCCGAGGGGCGAAGAGGGGCTTCGTGCGGCTTGCGGCTGGCCCGACCATCGGCAGCTTCTTGCTTCCCCATCTGCTGCAACAATTCCTGGCCGGCTTTCCCGGCGTCCGGTTCTCACTGGAGATCGAGAGCACTCCGATGATGGCGGAACGGCTGGCCGCCGGCTCAATCGACGTCGCTCTCCTGGTCTTGTCCGAGCTGGGTGAGCAGCCGCCGCTGGAGCTGGGACGCTTCGACGCGGCCTGGGATCTGGAGATGGTGCTGGTGTGCGGAATGCCTGCCGCACCTGATCGTTGCTCAGTCGCGGAACTGAGGAAGTTCCCCTTCATTTTGTACAATCAGGAATCACGGATGAACAGTGTGATGCAGCGCTACTTTGCCGAACTGGGCTTCTGCCCGCGCGTTGCTCTCACCTGCAACAACTCGGAAACGATCAAGGCAATTCTCAGCAAACAGCTTGGCATTTCGATGCTGCCGGCTTGGGCGGTTATCGAGGAACTAAGAGATGGACGCCTGCGGTTAATACGTCAGCGGGAACGTCCCCTGGTGGTAAGAATCGGTCTTGTCAGCCGCAAGACGGGGTATGTACCGCCGGCTGTCAAATCCTTCGTCGAAATTGCTCAGCACTTCCAACCCCCGGGACCGGAAATGCCGCTGCGGCGGTCTGGCCCGCGCCGCGGGCGCACGCCACGCTGACCGCTTTGTTGGTGCCCGCACATCCCAGGGCGGGATCCTGATAGCTCTTGGCCGTTGTCTAAGCCGGCCTCCTTTGGCGTGGGTTCAACGTCTAAGGCCTGGCCATGTACTTCCTGTAAAGTTGGGTGTGCTTGTTCTCGGTGCTGGTGACACGCCCGTGGATGACCAGGTGCTTCACCTGAGTGCGCGATTCCAGCGGGTCGCCGTCGGTCACGATCAAGTTGGCCATCTTGCCGGCGTCGATGCTGCCCAATTCCTTCACCCCGAGGATTTCGGCCGGGTACAAGGTGACGGCTTTCAGCGCCTCCTCTTCCGGCAAGCCGAAAGCCGCGGCGTGGGCAGCCTGGCAGGGCAGGTCGTGCGCGGACGAGGCGCGGCGTGTGGAAAAGGCGAACTTGATGCCCGCCTTGTAGAGATCGGTTGCCGTTGTGAATGCCCGATCATACGGTTCATCCTCGCGGCGCGGCGATTCGAACGTCGGTCCGAGGATCACCGGGACATTCTTCTTCTTCAGCAGGTCCGTCTCCTTCCAGGCCTCGTCCGCCCCGGTCAGCACTATCTTGATCTTTTCTTTGTCGGCAAATTCGATGGCGCTCCGGATGTCGCGTGCGCTCGAAACAGACAGCAGCGCGGGCATGTCGCCCTTGATCACAGGAATCAAGGCCTCGAGCTTAAGGTCACGCTTGATGTCGGGAGCCTCGGCCGCTCGCGCCTGCGCGTAGTGCCGCGCCTTCTCGAGAAACTCGCGCAACTCAGCGACCCGTCTTGACTCGGCGGAGGAAGCGCCGCCGCGCAGGGAGGGAAAGTTGATGATCATGCCGGCCGACTTGCGGACGGCCATCTCGTCGATGGTCCAGCCCGCGAGGTTGATGAGAGCGGCCTGGCCGGAGATGATTCCGCCCGATGGGCATGACAGCACCGTGGTGATGCCGTTGGCGCGAGTCACAGCGATATGTTCACTGGCCGGGTTGATCGCCGACGCCGCCATCAGGTGCGGGTTGAAGTCACCCAGCTCGGCGTAGTCCGAGGTCTCCCGCACGGAGCCGATTTCCGTCAGGCCCATGTTGTTGCGGGCATCGATCATTCCGGGATAAACGTGAAGGCCGCGGGCGTCGATCGTGCGTGCCCCCGGCGGAATCGCCACAGACGCGCCGACGGCGACGATGCTGCCGTTCTTCACGACCACCGTGCCGTTGGGGATGTCCTTGCCCGACACGGTGTGTACGGTGCCGCCGCGGATCACGAGCAGGTCCTCGGCCGCGCCCGTCTTAGCGGAGCCAGCTTGGCCAAGACAGGAGGCGGCCGGCGTGAACGCCACCGACAGAATGAGCAGAACCACCAGCCGCCGTTTCATTGAAGCACCTCCCCAGTCTCGTTCTGGCGCGGACGGCGCCCGGTCGGCGGGGCTGGGCCGGTGCCAGGCGCTGGTGGCGCCGCTACCATTCCTCGCGGCGCCGCTCTCTTTTCCTTCTCCATCAACTCCTGGACTTCCTTGGCAAGCGCTCCGCGGTTCTTGAGGTCCTGCTCGCGGTCGAAATACACCTCACCGTCGATGAGCACTTTCGTCACCTTGGCGTAGTTGCTGAGCGGGTGCTTGTCGAAGATCGTCAGGTCGGCGTCTTTGCCGGGATCGATCGAACCGACACGCCGGTCAATCTGCAGTTGTTTGGCGGGGTTCAGGGTGATCAGCCGGAGCGCGTCCTCATCCGAGAGGTTGCTGTACTTGAGCATCTTCGCGGCATCGCGCGCCAGCCACGACCAACCTCCCCCTTCGGATGGGACTCTATCGGAATTCAGGGAAACCAGCACGCCCTTCGCGGTCATGATGGCCGCGTTGTAGGGCATGCCATCCCACGCTTCGAATTTGTACGCCCAGCGGTCCGCGAAGGCGGTGGCGCCAGCCCCGTGCGCCGCGATCTCCTTGGCCACCTTGTAGCCTTCCGCGACGTGGATCAGGGTGGCGATCTTGAAGTTAAAGTCATCGGCCAGCCGCAGGATCATCAGAATCTCGTCGGCGCGATAGCAGTGGACGTGAACCAGGCGCTCGCCGCGCAACACCTCGGCCAGGGGCTCCAGCTTCAGGTCCTTGCGCGGCGGCAGGAGATTGCGCCCGCCGCCGGCCGCCTTCCGCTGGTACTCGTCCCACTCCTTCATATACTCGCGCGCTTCGGTGAAGGCCTGCCGGATGACAGCCTCGACACCCATCCGCGTCTGCAGCGGATAGCGGCTGTAGCGGCCTGGTACGTCGGGGGGCGGGGGGTCTGCGGCGCTCTTGGGGTTCTCGCCGAGTGCCATCTTGAGGCCCGGCTTCGCGCCTTCGAACAGCAGTTCTTTCGCCGTCTTTCCCCAGCGGAGCTTGATCGTCGCGTCCATGCCGCCAACCGGGTTGCCGCTGCCGTGGGCGATGTTGACAGCGGTGACGCCGCCCGCCAGTTCGCGATATATCGCGATGTCCGCCGGGTTGATCGCATCTTCGATGGCCGTCATCGAAGTGACGGGAAGCGTGGTCTCGTGGAAGATGTCGCAGGCGATATGGGAGTGCGCATCAATGATGCCCGGCATTATGAACTGCCCGGACGCATCGATGACGGTGGCGCCCGCGGGCGCCGCGATGTTCTGGCCAACTTCGGCGATCTTGCCGTCCCGCACCAGGATCGATCCGTTCCGGATGACCCCGTGCGAAACGGTCAGGATGGTGGCGTTCTTGATGAGAAGGGGGTTGACGCTTGCGGCCAACGCAACCGCGGGCAGCAGCGCAACGGCAAAGGCGGCCAGCGCGATGGATGAAATCCTCGTCGTCATGCTAGTTCACCTCCCTGTTCGTCTTCCGCGCGCCGGTGCCGGCGACTGCCGGCGCGCTTTCGGGCCGGGCCTCTCCCTCCGGCACGGTGAACATCTTCCCGTCCACAAAGACGTACTTGATCCTGGTTTTCTCGGCAAACAGGTCGCCGTCGGCCACCACCAGGTTCGCGATCTTGCCGGGCTCGATGCTGCCCAGAGAGTGGGCGACACCGAACAACTGCGCGGGCGTGAGCGTGAGCGCGCGAAGGGCGGCCTCAGCCGGCAGCCCGGCGTCGATTGCTCTCTTCACGTTGCGCAGCATCTCCTTGTAGCTGCTGATTCCGTCCGAGTAGAAGGCGAAACGAACGCCCGCTTTCTCCAGGGCCACGGGGGTGGAAGGCGCGCGGTCGCGCAGCCGCAACGTGCGCAGGCTCTCCGGGTTTTCCGGATCGAGCTCACGCGCTCTCGCGGGCCACTTGGCGCTGACCAGCACCGGCGCACGGCTCTGTGCGATGACCGGCGCCACCGTATAGCCTTCGTGAACGCCGTAGAGCAGGAAGGGAAGGCCGAACTGCCGGCCCAGTTCGAGGTAGCGCCGGATCTGGACTTCACTCTGAGCGGCCAGCAAGACCGGCGCTCGTCCGGCGACGACCGGCTCCAAACCTTCCAGGGCGCGGTCGTAAGCCGGCCGCCGGTTGCCGTTCACCTCAGCCCGGTAGGCGGCCCATGCCTGCTGGTAATACCGCGCGTCCATGAAGGTCTGCTTCAGGTAGGCGATGATGCCGATCAGCGAACCGGGGTATCTCCGCCAATTAGCCATAACGGTGAAAGTGGTGTACAGCGCGACCGGAGTCTTCACGACCATTTGGCCGGGACGCTCGCCTGCAAGGTTGATCAGCGCGCCATAGCCGGCAATGTTGCCGCGTGGCGGGACCACCATGGCGTTGGTGAAGCCGGCGGCGCGCGCCGCCTCCAAGCGCGGGTCGGCGGGACTGAGCAGATCCGCGGCGCACACCCAGGGCGTGGTGTGGGGCCGGTCTTCCGGACCCTGTGGCGGTTGTGGCTCCGCCCCCGGCGGGGACGGCGTTGACGGCGGCGGTGCTACGGTGCGCGCCGTCCCCGGCGTGGTCGCCGGCGCGGCTTCCGGCAGCCCCAGCGTGCTGAGCGCGTCGATCAACCCCGGGTATACCGTCAGCCCCTTCCCGTCGATCACCAGGGCCGCAGGCGGAATTATCGGATTGACCCCGACAGCCGCGATCAAGCCGTCGTGAATCACCACGACGCCGTTCTCGATCGCCGGACCGCCGCCCGGCATGATACGCGCATTGCGGATCGCGAAGTACTGGGGCTCTTCCGCCCGAGCCACCGCCGCGACCAGCAGGAGTGCCACGATGAGCGCTACGAAGGGCTTGTTCATACCATTCCTCCCGAGTGAAAACCTCCCATGCCACAGAGCGGGCCTCAGCTTGCATTTCGACCCGCGATACTCTCACCCGCAGCCTTCGGAATCCCGACTGTCTACCGTACAGCATCCCCAACAGCAGCATCTATTGAGCTTCTATCGCCTTCAACGCGGATATGAGGAATTCTTTGAACATCGGATAGTATCTACTCTGGATTATGTCCAAGTTTGTTGCGTCATGCCTCCAAGCATGGTACTCCGGGTCCGTGGTCTTCTGTCTGAAGAATTCGATCAGCCAGGCACTGCATCCTGGAGATTCCTCAAGGGCGTCGCTCACTGCAAACCCTCCGCCACCAAAGGCCGTTCTATAACCAGCCTTAAAGTGTGAGGAAAACGACGGCGCGTTTTGTATGATTTGGTTCGACAAGTCAGCGTCTCCACGCGCGCTCGCCATGAAGGCACCGGTGTGGAGGTTTACGTATACTCTTGGCTTGTAGGTCTTAAAGACGCTTCTGACGGTTTGTGTCTCTGGTTCACTCGCTGCCGACGGGCCGCTATAAGCGTCGGTGCCGGATCCCTGAAGCCTGAAGTTATGCGCGAAATTTCGGTTTATGTTTATGCCGTTGGCATTGACCCTGCCGAACGTGCCGATGGCGCGCTTGTCAGACAGGTCGGTATCGACTATGGGCATGAATATTATCCTGTTCTTCTCCATTATCCTTTGTGCCGTCGCGTCTCCCGTCGCCGCCCCGTTCAACAACCAATATGCACACAGCAGGAGGATTTCATGAGCATGGTCTTCGTTTCCGTGCATCTGCGAGTCCACAAACAATGTGGGAGCGTTCGGATTGCCCGCCTCGAACAGGTATATATCCCTGCCTTGGACTGACTTTCCGGCAACATGTATCTTGTTACTTAATCCGTGAGACTTCCACAGTTCCTTCCACAACCCTTCTTTTTCAGCTCTGCTTCTCCATTCCGCCCATACATCGTCGGGAATAGGCGGGGGCGCGTAAGAGGGCAGCGGATTCTGCGGCCGCTTGGACGGCGCGCTTTCCTGAGGGAGGGGAACCGTGCTGTCAGGACGCTGCGAGGCAGAGGTGCGAACGCCGGGTGCGCGGTACTCGAGGGCCGGCCCTTGGGCAGTCGCGGGGACGAAGCTCAGCGCGGCAAGCAAGAAGAGGACAGTGGGGTTGATCTGTTCCATGGCATCTCCTTGTGGTTCGTTAGTAATCCATCGGAACGGTGATGCGCGGGACGCGGGCGTCTTCTGGCTCCGGCCGGCACGTCCGGGGCATGAGAAACTTGGCTGCCGCGTCAGGCACGCGCCTTCGGGGCGAAAAGCCGGCTGGGTGGCACTCGCTTCCAGTCGTCCAAAAACATCTGCAGGCCGTCGTCGGTCAAGGGATGCTTGTAAAGCGCCTGCAATACATCGAAGCCCATGGTGGCCGCGTCGGCTCCGGCCAGCAGCGACTCGAGGACCTGCTTCGGGCTGAGAATGCTGGCGGCAAGAATCTGCGTTTCAAAGCCGTAGTTGTCGTAGATCTGCCGGATCTGGCGGATTAGCTTCCCGCCGTCGTGGGCGACGAGGTCCAGGCGATTAATGAAGGGGCTGATATACGTTGCCCCCGCCTTGGCCGCCAGAAAGGCCTGCAGCGGGCTGAAACATAACGTGACATTCGTCTTGACGCCTTCCCGGGCAAGCACCTTAACGGCTTTCAGACCCTCCACCATGACCGGCACCTTGACTACCGCATTCTTGTGAAAGGCGGCGATGCGCCGGCCCTCTTCGATGATGGCGTGGGCGTTTGTACTGATGGCTTCGACACTGATGGGACCATCCACAATCTCAAATATCTCAGTTAACACGGAGTCGAAGTCCTTCCCTGAATTCGCGATATGGGTCGGATTGGTAGTTACCCCGTCGATAATTCCCCAACTCCAGGCTTCGCGAATACGTGATACATCGGCGGTATCGATAAAAAGCTTCACTCTTCCTCCTTACTCCTGTTTGCAGCGCTCGACCGGCTTATCTCACCTTCAAAGCGATTCGGCAAAGAGTTCGACCACATCCCGAATCTCTATGCCCCTCCCGTTCACACTGGCCAGGGATCGCTTGGTAACCGGGCACGCCGTGGCAAGCACTTGGGCAGCAGTGCGGCTGGCCTCTTCGAGCATGCGTTTGGCCAGTTCCTCGCTCAGCTCAGGGTACAGGAGACGGAGCACACCACCGGCTTCGCCGCACGAGTGGGCTCTATCACGCGTCCACGACATCTCCTTGAGGTCTACACCCGGAATGGCTTGCAGTACACGGCGCAGTCCATCGCAAGCATCGTTGAAGCGGCAAAGGTAGGTGCTGTCCTGAGGCGCCACCGATCGGTGCAACGGATTTCTCGGGGTGACCCTTCCCTCCTTCACAAGGCGGGCCATATACTCAGTGGCATGCAAGACTTCAATGCCGTCGAGATCGAAGCCCATCGCGGCATAATCATTCCTGAAGGTGTCGTACGAATTGGGGCACGTTGTCACGAGAACCTTGCAGCCGGTCGACCTAATCCTGGGCCACAGCTCTTCGGCCACCTTATTCGCTTCGTTGCGGTACCCCAGCACGGTCAGCGGCTTGCCTGAGGACGTTTCGCCCCTGAGAAAAGTGAAGTCCACGCCGCTCCGCAGAAGGATCTTGGCAAAAGCATTGGCGATCTCCGGCTGAGAGTAGGCGGTATCGCAACCCACATAGTAGAGGACCTCCGCCTTGTCCTTGAAAACTTTCCCATCCCCGATTGCTTTGAACCTGTCCTCGGCCGGCAAGCCAAATGGATTTCCCGCCGCCATTATGTTGGCCCTGATTTTCCGCGCGCCTTCGGGTTCCTTGCCCTGATCGACGATGTCGCTGCGCGCCAGCAGGACCGCTTCGGGCATGGTGTACCCGCCCACGCACCAGGTCCGGCACATGCCGCAGAGGCAACAGCGATAGATGGTCTCGACCAGATCGTCGCTATACGTGGCATGGCCTCTGAGAATCTTGAAGAGAATTAGCCCCTTTCCGCGAGGCGTGTCCGATTCCCATCCGCTCACTACACCCACGGTGCATACATGGCGGCACATAAAGCAGAAGCGGCAGGCGTCGATGGTCGCGAACTGTTGTTCGATCAACATGGCATGTTTCTAACCGCTAAAGACCCTTGAACCCCATCTTGCCGGGGTTCATGATGTTGTTGGGGTCAAGCACGCTCTTGATCTTCTCCATGACACCGAACGCCGGTCCGTGGAGTTCCTTCATTAAGCGTCCCAGCTTCAGGCCGATCCCGTGGTGCTCATTGAGCACGCCGCCCTCTTTCATTGCCGCCCGCAGGCACATGTCCCAGATTCGGTTATACAGAACCGCGGCCTCATGGGGATCCTGGGGCGGCTGTTCGATGATGAATCGCGCGTACAGCATGCAGCCCCACTCGTACCAGTGGGAAAAATGGCCGATGTAGCGGGCAGCGGGGAAGTGCTCTTCCACGACGCGTTTCATCGCCCAGTACACCTTCTCGATGTTGGCAAATGTGGCTACCGTATCGAGCGTGCCGAATGCCTGGGGCAGGCGGAACATGTGGTTCGGGAAGAAGAAGTCGTAGCGATGGTCCCACCAGCTTTCGCCCGGTTCTCTGCCCAGGTCCTCGTGCGGCTGGCTGCGACAGATCACGAGCGCCTTTTGCATTTCGAGCTCGACCAGATCCTTGTCGCCATCGAAGCAGAAGACCAGGTACGATCCCTCTCTGTCGATGCCGAGCACGCGCTTGATGAGACGGCGGGTTTCGGCTTCGTCGTAGAGCCGCATGACGGACGGGCGGAGGCGACGGGTCATGATGCCTCGACCCACTTCCATCGCAGCGTGCAGGTCTTTGAAGATGAAGGCATGGAAGCGGCGCTCTTCGGGGAGGGGATGCATTTTCAGCGTCGCTCGGGTCATGACCCCAAGCGTTCCTTCCGACCCGAGGAAGAGCTGGGTCAGATCCGGGCCGGAGGCGTGGCGGGGCACGGGCAAGGTGTTAATGACGGTGCCGTCCGGCAGGACCACCTCGAGCGACATGACCATGTCCTCAATCTTGCCGTACTTCGTGGAGAGGACCCCCGTCCCCCGGTGCGCGAGAAAACCGCCGAGAGTGGCACAGCCAATCGAGGCGGGCATATGCATGGTCGAGTAGCCCTCTTTCTCCAGCGCCCACTCCAGATGCTGCATGATGATGCCGGTCTCGGCCCTGACGGTCAGCGAGGTGGTGTCGATGGCGATGACGCGATTCAGCTTCTTTGTGTCGAGCAAGATGCCGCCATAGATGGGCAGCGCCCCGCCCTGCGACCCCGATCCGCCGCCCCAGGTGGTCAGGGGTATCTTGTGATGGTTGGCAATCTTGCAGATCCGGGAGACCTCTTCCGTCGTGGCGGGGTGGACGATGAATTCGGCGGTCGGGCTCTCGCAGCCGCGGTCCACCCACATCTCCGGAATCCAGTAGTAGTCGCAGGAATAGGCGATCTTGTCCGACTGGCTGGTGGAAACATTGTCGGGACCGACCACGTCCGCCAGTTCGCTGAAGATCATCTCGTGAAGGTAACTTCCGGCTGCCACAGGCATCTACATCTTCTCCTGGTTCAACTCCGCGCGGCTTTCGAACACGATTCTTCCAACACTCGGGTCAAGTCGGCGTACGTCCCGGCCAGATCATCATGAATCCGACAATACAGCGGGAAAAGCTTCGCATAGATTTCCGAGGCGCGGGGATCCGGCTCCAGGATGTCCCGCACCCGGGTGCAGCGCCGGACCGCATCGGCTTCGTCCGCAAACAGCCCTACGCCGACGCCCGCCAGAAGCGCTGCGCCGAACGACGCATCGCACCCGGCGGGACGCACCACGGGACGCGCAAAGATGTCGCTCGTGATCTGACTCCAGAGCGTGCTCTTGGCCCCGCCGCCAATCAGGCGGATCTCGTCGACCGGCAGTTTCATCTCTGAGATTGTCCGGAAGCAGTCCCGCAGCGAATAGGCGACGCCTTCTAACAGCGCGCGCAGGAAATGGGCCTTGCCGTGGCGCATCGTGGCCCCCACGAAGCTGCCACGGAGGTTGGGATCCCAGTACGGCGCCCGTTCACCCAACAAGTAGGGATGAAAGAACAGCCCGTCGGCGCCCGGCGGAACACCGGCCGCCAGTTCGTGCAGGAGGGAATAGACGTTCTTGTCTTGTTTCTTTGCCTCCGCTATCTCCTCACCGCAAAACAAATCGCGGAACCAGCGCTCCGCCGAGGCTGCGGTGTTGGTGGCGACCACCGTGTACCACAGCCCAGGAATCACGTGCGAGTAGGTCAGTGTTTTCGGATGAGGATGAGGTTCGCTAGTCATCACGTTTACGTTGCCCGCGGTCGCCAGCTTGAGAATCATCTGGCCGGGCTCGATCGCACCGGCAGCGTAGTCCTCGATGGCCGAGTCGGAACAGCCGGCAACCACTGGCGTTCCTTCCTTCAGGCCCGTGGCTTCGGCAGCCGAGGGTGTCACGGAGCCCACGACCTCGGTGGGACGAACCAGCGGCGGCAGGCACCCGGCGGGCAGCCCCGCAAGCTGGCAGAGTTCCTGCGACCAGGCGCGGCTGTGCATGTCGTAGAAAAGGCTGCCTTGCGCCTCGATGTAGTCCGTTTCCCACGTGCCGGTCAGGTGCCAACGGACATAGTCCTTCGTGAACAAGAGACGCGCGGTCCGGGCCAGCACCTCGGGTTCGTGCTCTTTGACCCACAGGATCTGCGGCAGCGTCCAGGTGGGCGACGGCTTCTGGCAGGTGGTCCTGAAGATGTGCTCGCCGGCCTGCTTCTCCAACCAGGCCGCCTGTGGTGCGCTGCGCTGGTCAGTCCACATGATGGCCGGACGGAGTGGTCGGAAGTTGGCATCCGCCAGAACCGCGTTGTGGGTCGATCCGTCGAGGCTCAGCGCCGCGATGCGATCGGCCTGGCACCTTCCCCGCGCAAACATCGCGCGCAGCAGATTGCACACGACGCGGTGCCAATCCTCGGGATTCTGCTCCGAGTATCCGGGGTGCGGATGGAAGGTTTCATACTCGGCAAAACCCTGGTCGAGGATGCGGCCTTCCAGGTCGATTGCCGTAATCTTGCAACCGCTGGTGCCGACATCGATGCCGAGAAGCACGTCGTTCATCACCGCTGCTCCATTCCTCAACCTTGCGCGACCCAGCGATGATCCGGGTCTTGCCGCGAGAGAAACTTCCGGTTCACGCCCGCCATGATCCAGAGGTAATACATCGAGTAGCCCGGTGCGCTCACAACGGGATGGTAGCCCTGGGGAATCAAGACCGTGTCGTTCTGTTCGACGGTGATGGTCTCGTCGATGGACCGATCGTCGGTGTAGATTTTCTGAATGCCGAACCCCCCAGGCCGATCGAAACGGAAGAAGTAGATCTCCTCCATGTCTACTTCCTCGGGCAGGTCGTCCTTGTCGTGCCGGTGGGGCGGGAAACTGGCCCAGTTGCCCGGCGGGACAATGGCCTCGCCGATAAACAGGTAATGAGCTGGGATGCGGTCGTCTACGATCATGTAGGCAGTGCGCTTCCAGTTGTCTCTTCCCAGAGTGATTTCCTTAACTTCTTCGGACGGAATCAGCCGTGGCATTCCTTTCCGCTCGGAAGGAGCCTGGCAGACCGCGATCTCCAGATCGGTCTTAGCCTGAAGAGTATAATCGTTGCCTGCGGGCAGATACACGGTCGCGGCCTTTCCGGAAAAGACGCCCTCGCGCCGGCCGATCTCTTCGTAGGCGAACCCCTTGCCTCGTATGGCGCCTGTGCCGCCCAGGAAGATCAGAGCGGTTTCCTTCGCTTCGGCGGCCGCAGTGTGGGTTTCTCCCGCCCGGAGACGCAACAACCCGAAAACGATGCGCTTCAGACCGGCGTCGCCGGGGTTCACGATCTCGCTAAATCCCGGTCGCGCGCGCCATGTTCGTCTGTAATTCACTGGCCTCTCCTTTCTTCGAATCCTGTCTGGCGTCCACGTCGATGGTTTCAACGCCCAGCCACTTGGCCAGGGCACGGAGTTCCGGCCGGATGTCGGCGTGCACCAGGGCGTAATGGTGTTCCATGCCTTCCTCTAGAATGATCTCGACCAGGCGGCGCACCGAACAGGCAAAGCGAACCTCGAGTGTGTTGCCGGGCAGGATGGTATCCGTCTTGACTGCCCGGCCCCCGGCAAAGAACAGGCGTAGCCCGTTGGGCCCCACGCCCAGGCGGGTCATGGTGATGGGGCCTTCGTCCTTGATCGGGAAGTCAGCCGTAATTCCTTTCTGGCCGCCGCCGTTGACGGTGGAATGCTTGCAGAGTTTTACTTTGGCATCGTTGGCGGCAAGGCAAGCTGGGGCCGCGCCACAATGCCAGGCGATCCCCGTGTTCTCGTTCTCATTGATGGCGACAAAATCCGCGAACATCGGAGGTTGGCCTGTCAAGTAATGTTCGATGAGCATGGTCACGGCGCCGTACACGTCGCCTTCGCAACTGCTGAGAATGCCCCCGTTGTTCAAGCGTCCCAGGGTGGAACAGGCGGCGATCCCGTAGCTGTCCGGAAACTCCGGCCAGCACTTCACGGCCAGCGCATCAAGGTCGTGCCTGGCGATGATGGTTTTGAATGCAAGGTACAGCGCAGCGGCTTTGTCGAGTTCAGCGTCGTTGACTTCGATGGAGCATGACTCGGCGCGGATCACTTCGGCGTCCTGCTTTCGGCTTGTCTCATCGATTTCCCGTGCCTCGTCGTATACCTCGGCCAGTGTCACGTGGTGGATTTCCACTCCGATCTTTTTGCGCAGTTCCAGTTCGTCACAGGTGGATGTGTAGAATCCCGGGACGCGGTAGCCCACCAGGCCGAGACGGACCCGCCTGAGGCGCTTGATGCAGTACCACACCCGGCAAATACGCTCCAGTTCCGGGAGCGCCTCCTGCGGGGTGCGGAAGACAAAATCGTACGGTCTGCCCAAACGCATCAGGGTGTGAGCGTTCATGTTGACGGCGCACAGCGAGTTGGATCGCAACCGCCCGCAACCGAGTGAGGGTTCCGGCACACCCCACAGGACGAGGGGCGCCTGGACATGCTGGGCTATGATCGGAATCAAGGATCCCAAGGAAAACGTGCCGTACTGAATCAGAGCGGCATCCACGCCTTCCTTCAGGAAATGCTCGGCGAGCGCTAGCGCATCTTGCTCGGTAACGGTCAGTTTCCCCAGGTGCACGAGATCGACGTCGAGCGCGGCAAGGCTCTCGATGGACTGTTCGAACAGACGCCTGGCGTACTCGCTGTCGAAACTCAACCGCGCGCAGCAGGCGTATCCGACGCGTAATTTTTCCATTGCTGCCCCTTCGTTGATTTCAGGAACTTCATTGCCTCCACACGCAGCGGGATACCGGTGCGGCCTCCCAGGCGCGTGCATTTCAGGGTGGCCACAGCACTGGCGAAGTCAAGGAAGACCTGGGCGCTGGCTTGAGGGCGTATGCGCATAGTGCAGAGCCTTGACACATTTCCAGGAATCTTGTACTTTGCAGCCATGCCGCCTGTCAAGGAAAAACCCGGCCGCCGGCCGGCCGCGGGGGCCGCGCGGCGCTACCGCGTCGGTACGTTGGAAAAGGGTCTGACCGTGCTGGAGGTGTTGGTATCCGAGGCCAGGCCGCTCACCATCAAGGAGCTAGCGGAGCGGACGGGCATCGAACGCACCGCAGTGTTCCGCTTGCTCTCCACGCTGGAAGAGCGCCGCTATGTCACGCGTTTCGCCGACAAGCGGTATTCCTGCACGCCCTGGCACCGCCGCATCGTGCTGGCGTACCTGGCGCCGTTGAGCGGCCACACGTTGAGAACGAGCCTGCTGGAAAGCGTGGCGCGCGCGGCCAGCCGCCCGCATATCGAGTTGCTGACGCTGGACAACGAGGTCGATGACGCCGCCGCCGCCGAGCGCAACGCCGAACGGGCGATCGAAACCGGCGCCGCCGCCGTGGTTGTGTACCAGCCGGAGGCGGCCATCGCCCATGCCATCGCGCACCGCCTCGCCGCCGCGGGCGTGCCGCTGATCTCCGTCTGCACCCCTGTTGAAGGTGTGGTGTATTTCGGGCCGGACAACTACCGCAGCGGGAAGCTCGCCGGCGAGGTGCTGGCCCGGTACGCCGTTTCGCACTGGGCCGGGCGCGCTGATCACCTGGTGATCCTGGAACCCGCCCAACAGAGCGGGGAATCGCAATCCAGGATCGCGGGCGTGCGCTTCGGCTTCAACCATGCCCACGGCCGCGCGGGCGCGGTTCAGTTGCTGCACACTCAACGGCGGCACTACGTCGAAGAGTCGCGCGACCTGATCGCGGGCCTGCTGGGCGGAATTCCGAGGCAGGATACGGTGGCACTTTCCTGCTTCACCGATCCGACCGCCATCGGCGCCGTTCAGGCGGTACGCGCGGCGGGACGCGACGCGCAAGTCGCTATCGTCAGCCAGTCTGGAAGCGGCGAAGGCCGCGCCGAGCTGTGCGGCGCCGGCACGCGGCTGATCGCCTCCATCGGCTACTTTCCCGAGCGCTGGGGAGAGCGCCTGGTGGAGCTCGCCTTTTCCATGATCAACCGCCACCCGGTCCCGCCCGCCGTGAATGTGGAAAGCGTCGTACTGACACGCGACAACGTCGCCCGGTATTATCCCGCCCCGCGGGACCTGCCGGAATTGGCGCAGAGCCGGACCGCTGGGCGGTGAATCCTGCCCTGTCGGTTGCATCCAACCGGGAGGGACCCGGTTGCTGCGGGGTGGCGGTCTCTTGGCCGGCGGCGCTCCACTTTTCTCTTGACAACCATCGCAGTCTCAGGTAACAAGCCTCGTGAACTGTGCCAAGCATCTGCACTATGTGCACACGGCCCACAGAGCTTTAAGTTCGAGGCATAGTTCACTAAACGCTTGGGGGTGGAAACCAATGGAACAATCTTCTGCCAGTAGGCGGGATTTTCTGAAGGCCTCCGGCGCCTCCGCGTTCCTCATCATCAAGCCGGAACTGGTTCGGGGCGCGGGGAAGGAAGTGCTGAAGGCCGGGCTGGTGGGCTGTGGGCGGCGCGGCACGGCGGCCGCGGCCGATTTCCTCACCGGCAACGAGAACGTCAGGCTGGTGGCCATGGGCGATGTCTTCCAAGACCAAATCGAGACATCCCTCGCGCTGCTTGGCGACGCCGCGAAGAATCCCGGGATCCAAGACAAGATCAAGGTGGACCCCGAGCACCGATTCGTAGGCTTCGACGCTTACAAGAAGGTGATCACCTCCGATATCGATATTGTGATGCTGTGCACACCGCCTGCCTACCGTCCGATGCACTTCGAGGCGGCCGTGGAAGCGCGGAAGCACGTCTTCTCCGAGAAGCCCATTGCCACCGATCCGGTGGGCGTGCGGCGCTTCATCGCGACTGTCAGGAAGTCAGAGCAATTGAAGCTAACCGTGATGTCCGGGGCGCAGCGGCGCTGGTTTGACGACTACCTCGAAACGGTCCAGAAGATCCAAGACGGCGCAATTGGGGAAATTGTTGCCACTTATGCGCGGTTCTTCGATATCGCGCGGATCCGGGTGACCGTGCGCCCTCCGGAGTGGGGCGACATGGAGTTCCAACACCGCGCCTGGTATCCGTTTGTCTGGATCTGTGGCGACCATATGGTCGAACAGCATTTCCACAGCCTGGACACGATCAACTGGGTGATGGGGACACACCCGGTGAAGGTGGTGGCTTCCGGCGGCGCAGCCTGGCGCCCGCGGCAGGAGATCTACGGCAACATCTACGATCACATGAACGCTGATTTTGTCTACCCGAACGGAGTTCACCTCAGCAGTTCCTCCAGGCAGTATCCGACCGGCTCCTTTTCGCAGGTGGACGACTTGGTGGTGGGCACGAAGGGCCGCAGCAACTGCCACGACTTGGGGCCCTCGAAAGGGCAGACCAGCATCTGGTCGAAAAAGCCGTACGTGCAGGAACACATCGAGATGGTCAAGAGCATTCGGGGCGAGCGGCCGTACATCAACCAGGGCACGATCGTGGCCGAGAGTACCATGACGGGGATCATGGCGCGGGAATCGGCCTATTCCGGGCGGGAGATCTCCTGGGACCAGATCATGGCGTCGCAACAGGACCTGATGCCCAAGACCTTCGATCTCAAGCAGAAGATGGAAACGCCCCCGCTCGCAGTTCCGGGCGTTTATAAATTCGCGTAATGAAACGAAGCGCCGACTGGTCGAGAAGATCCTTTTTGACGGCGTCCGCCATGCTGGGGGCGAGCGCTTCCATGCTATCGGCCTCGGCCGGAGCCGAACCAAGGGCCTCCATGTATGTTTCGATGCATGGCTCCTTGGTGGACTATCGCGTCGCCTGGCCGGAGATCGCCCGCCTTGCCGCCAAGATCGGATATGCGGGAATCGAGGTGAACCTTTCGAGGGCCATGCGGGACGGCGCTGAGCGGACGCTCTCTCTGTTGAGGGAGCTCAGGCTGAAACCGTCCGCGATGGTGTTCCGGCTGCCGATCCAGACAGACCAGACGACCTTCCGGACGACGCTGGTGAAGCTAGACGAGGCCGTCCGATTTGCCGCCGAGATTGGATGCCCGCGCCTGTTCGATTGGGTCTCCGCATCCACCCAGACACCAAAACAAGAACTGCTGCCGATCTTCAAAGAGCGCGTGAAGGCCTGTGCGGAAGTTGCGGCGCGTTCGAACGTGCGGTTCGGCCTGGAATTCCTTGGCGCGCCTGACCTGCGTAAAAGAGCTCCACATGAATTCATTTGGCGAATGGATGAGATGCTCGATGTGGCCAAGCAGTGCGGGCCGAACGTAGGGTTGGTGCTGGACGCTTTCCAGTGGCATCACGCGGGCGCCACGACAGCGGACATTATCGCTGCCGGGAGACAAAGAATCGTTCACGTTCACGTCTCCGATTCACCGGATTTGCCGCCTGAGAAGATTCTGGATAGCGAGCGGCTCATGCCAGGCGAGGGCATCATCGACCTGGTCGGGTTCTTCCAGGCCTTGAAGAAAATCGGATACGAAGATGGAGTAAGCCCAGAGCCTAATTCGCCGAAACTGAAGCAGGTCACTCCCGAAGAGGGCGCGAGAATGGGGCTGGAATCGACGCTCCGGGTGATGCGTAGGGCGGGAGTGGCCTGACCGGACTCCGCGAGGCACTGCCATCCGGCTGGAACGGAGATTTCGACGGTTGACTTGATCACGGGATCGTAACACGAGGGCATAGGAGGTAATATGCGCACCAGAGCTTTGTTCATCCTGTTGTTCGTACCCCTCTTGCTGAATGCGCAAGAGTACCGGGCGACTTTACTTGGAGTGGTTACCGACCCTACAGGGGCAACAGTGCCGGAGGCCACAGTCACAGCCGTCAACATGGAAACGTCCGTCAGGACGGTGACCAAAACCAACAACGATGGCAGCTACGTGATCCCGCTGCTGCTTCCCGGCAGGTACGCCATGCAGGTGGAGCATCCGGGCTTCAAGACGTTCGAACGCAGCCCCATCGAGCTTCGGCTGAACGATCGCACCCGGCTGGACGTGGAGCTGCAGGTCGGCCAGGTCTCCGACCGCGTGACGGTGACGGCGGAAGCGCCGCTGCTGGAAACAGCCAGCAGCAACCGGGGGGAGATCGTCGACAACCGCAAGGTCACGGATCTGCCGATCAGTGGCAGAAACCCCTACGTGTTCATGCAGCTTGCGGCCGGCGCCGTCTATAACGGAAGCATGATCTGGACGCGGCCCTTCGGCGAGGGCAGCCAGTACACGATCAACGGCGGCCGCAACGCATCGAACGAGTTCCAGCTCGATGGTGCACCCAACAACTCAACCGACAGTTCCGCTGCCGTGATTGTGTATGTCGGCTACACTCCGCCGATCGAAGCGACACAGGAGATGAAGGTTCAGACGAACACCTACGACTCGCAGTACGGCAGAACGGGTGGCGGCGTCGCGAACCTGTCGTTGAAGTCGGGCACCAACCGCTTCCATGGCGCTGTCTACGAGTACATGCGGCGCGCCAGCCTCGAAGCAAATAGCTTTGCCAACAATGCCGCCGGCGCGCGCAAGGTCGATCACATTGTGGATCAATACGGGTTTGAGATTGACGGCCCCGTAATGCTCCCGAAGCTCTATCGCGGCAAGGACCGGACGTTCTTCATGTTCGCCCTGGAACGCTATCGCGAGCCGGCACCGAGACCCGATCAAGGCGCGGTGCCTACTGCGGAACAAAGGCAGGGGGATTTCTCTCAAACTTATACCTCAGCGGGAGGGCTGTACACGATCTATGACCCCCTCTCCGTCCGTCTCAACCCCGCCTTCGATCCGACGAAGGCGGTCACCTTGTCGAACCTGCAGTATATCCGTACGCCGTTCGCTAACAACCAGGTGCCGCAAAACCGCATGGAGCCGATCGCGCTGAACGTCCTCAAGGACATCCCGCTGCCGAACCAGCCCGGCGATCCAATCACCCACATGAATAACTGGTTCGCCAACGGGGCCGAGAAGAATAGTTTTCAGAATCTCCTCGGACGAATCGATCACTTCATCAACCCCACGTGGAGGATTTTCGCCCGCGGGAGTCGCGAGATGAGGGACGATTCACTCGATTACTGGGTATGGGGGACCGTGGCCAGCAAGAAATACGTACAGAGGCGCGGCGCCGCTACAGGAGCATTCGACGCCACCGGGACCCTGAACCCCTCCACGGTGCTGAACGGTCGTGTCAGTTTCACCCGCGTCCTTCAAAACGCCTACAACTATGCGACGCTCGATGTGTCGTCGCTGGGTTTCCCGAAGAGCCTCCTGAGCCAATTGCCGATGCCGAACTTCTATCCGGTGTTCACGTTCGAGAACTACCTGCAGGCCAGCATCGGCCCATGGGCCAACGAACCTAACGATACTATAGCCGCGCAAGGCACGTTGCTGAAGCTTTACAGGACGCATTCCATGAAGTTCGGGAGTGAGTTTCGCGTCCTGCGCTATGCGGTGCTCGGACGCGAGAACGGGGCCGGCAACTACGGGTTCACCCGGAGCTGGACCAGCTCCAACCCGCAGGTTACCGATGCGAACGCCGGCAACGCCATCGCCTCGTTCCTGCTCGGATACATGGGCAGCGGGACGGTGACGATCAGCGCCACTCCATACCAGAGCCGGCACTACCCGGTGGTGTTCTTCCAGGATGACTGGCAGGTGGCCCGCCGGCTTTCGCTGAACCTCGGTGTGCGGTGGGACTCCGAATCGCCACTGGTGGAGCGCTACAACCGGCAGAACCGCGGCTTCGACTTCAATGCCAAGAGCCCCTACCAGATACCCGGTTACGACCTGCGCGGCGGCTTGCTGTTCGCCGGGGTGGGCGGCCAACCCCGCGGCGCTCGTGACCCCGACAAGGACAATATCCAGCCCCGCTTCGGCCTCGCTTACAAGATGTTGGAATCCAAACCACTGGTGTTCCGTGGCGGCATCGGCCGTTACTACCTGCCCATCTCGGCTGCGGGCGGCAATACCGGATTCAGCCAGAGCACCAGCACACAGACCAGTACGTCGGACTACCGGCCGTTCCAGGTGCTCTCCAACCCTTTCCCAAACGGTTTGGTGCAGCCTTCCGGCTCCAGCCTGGGGCTGGCCACGCAAGTGGGCAACTCCATCAGCTTCCGCGACGTCCGGGAACGGGCCCCCTACATGTGGCAATACTCAGCGGGCTTCCAGTACGAGCTAATCCCGGGTCTGCTGGCCGAGGCGACTTACGTCGGCAGCGAAACTGGCGAGTTACAGGTGACCAAGAATTTGCTCTATCTCACCCAGGAGCAGCTCGCGCTGGGGACGCCTTACCTGTCGGCGAGCGTGCCGAATCCTTTCTACGGCGTGCTGCCGGTGACGACCTCGCGGGGTGCGCAGGCCACCATCCAGCGGCGCAGCTTGCTCGCGCAGTACCCGCAATACACGGGCGTTACCATGAACGGTGTGAGCCTGGGCTCGAGCTGGTACAACTCGGCCGCGTTCAAGGTCGAGCGGCGATTCAAGAGCGGCTTTTCACTTCTTGCTTCCTACACGATTTCGAAGTCGCTGGAGGCCGCGGACTATCTCAATCCCCAGGATACAAACCTCCATCGCGAACTGACCTCCTACGATCGGCCGCAGAGGCTCGTGCTCAGCGGGCTCTACCACTTTCCGGTCGGCCCCGAAAAGAGGTGGCTCAACAGCGGCGTCCTTTCGCACGTCATCGGCGGGTGGGAGTTGAGCTGGAGCAGCGTGACTCAGTCCGGGACGCCCATGAGCTACCCCGACTACTACCTCTATGGCGACCCCAAGCTGAAGAGCGGCCAGACCCTGCAACACTGGTTTGACACCTCGCCCAGCATTTGGGTCCAGCGGCCCGCGGATACGCTGCGGGTCACACCGCTTCGGAGCCCGAATATCCGGCGCCACAGCGCACCACAGGTGGACCTGACGCTGATCCGTGATTTTCGTATTAAGGAAGGGCGCAAGTTCCAGTTGAAGGTGAGCGCCTTCAACGTGAGCAACACGCCGATCTTCAACTTCCCGAATACGAGCCCCGCGTCGCCGCTGTTCGGAGTGGTGCCGACCACGCCGCTCAACTACCCCCGCAGCGTCGAAATCGGGCTGCGGTACGCATTTTGACTCCTGGATTCTCATGCTTCAGGAGTGATCTGACAGCGTGCGGGGCACGCCTTCGCACGCCTGCAGGAGACTTCTATGGAACAGCGCCATGCTTCCCCGCTCATTTTCCGGCCGCCCGGTGCCGCGATGGGCCGGCGGGCGATGCTCCCGCTCGCCCTGGTAACACTCATTTGCCCCCAGTTCGCCGTCGCACGAACTCCGGCAGAGTTCACGATAGACTGCAGGTTTCCGGGGGGCAACATCGTTGTCGATTCCATCGAAAACAACACCGTCAAACTTCACCAGGACCTGCGCGACACCGAAGGGTTTTGGTTTTACTGGTCGTTCCGTGTGCGGGGAGCGGCGGGACGCACGCTGGACTTCGAATTCACTCAAGAGAGCACTGGTCCAGGGACGGCGATTGGGTTTCACGGGCCGGCCGTGAGCACGGACAAGGGTAAGACCTGGAACTGGCTCGGGAACGAAAGCCGGAGCGGAAGATCGTTTGGTTACAAGTTCCCCGTCGACGCGAAAGAAGTCCGCTTCGCCTTTGCAATACCATATCTCCAGTCCGACCTGCGGCAGTTTCTCCGACGCTACCGCGGGAATTCAAATCTGAGGCAGGAGAGTCTGTGCAAGACGAACAAGGGCCGGACGGTCGAACTCCTGCGAATCGGAAGGCTAGATGGCCGATGCGACTGGCGTGTTTTGCTCACAGCCCGGCATCACGCCTGCGAGTCGATGGCGAACTGCGCCATGGATGGGGTGATTGAGACGATCCTGGCCGACACTGATGACGGGAGATGGTACCGCGACCACGTCGAAGTTCTTGCGGTTCCCTTCATGGACAAAGACGGGGTGGAAGAGGGAGACCAAGGGAAGAACCGCCGACCCCACGATCACAATCGGGATTATGTGCAGGGTCTTTACCCCTCCGTTCGGGCCTTACGAGACCTTGTTCCCCGGTGGTCGGCTGGACGGTTACGTATCGCACTGGACATGCACTGCCCGCTGTTGCGAGACCGAACAATCTTCTTCACCGGAGGACGTTCAGTGGAGCGGTTCTCGAAGATTGTGGAATCCCTCCAGACTGGTCCCCTGGTCTACAGGTTGGCCGACAGTCTTCCTGCTTGGGCCAGAAAATCCGGCGACACCGGGAGGGTAGATTCCACGCCGAGGGTGATGGATTCCGGGCTGAGGTCTTGCAGCTCGTGGGCTGCAGGACTCCCGGGCATACTGTTGGCGACGACAATGGAGATTCCCTATGCCGACGTGAGCGGAAAAAGGACCACGCCGGAAGGTGTGAGGGCTCTCGGTCACGACCTGGCCCATGCCATACGGAGTTACCTCGAGGAATCGAAGAAGTGACAACGGACTCCGGCAGGAGTGGCCGGCCTCGCACGAGTGAACAGCGTCACAAGCATGCTCCGGGGGCGGCGTGGGGAGAGGTTGAACGCTTGACGGGATTGAACGGCGACCACGCCGCTCAACTACCCCGGCAGCGTCGAGATCGGATTGCGGTACGCATCTTGATTACGCTCGTGAACAGGAGGACTGATGAGCCAGACTGCCAGGAAAGCACGGGAGCCTAACCGCTGTTGCTACACAGCGGCTTGCAGCAACTGCCCTTCCAGCGGCCTGGCCCGCCGGGAGTTTTTGACAGGCATCGGCGTCGCTACGGCGGGCCTTTTCCTCCCGCCGGCAGCGACGACTGGACAGAGCAAAGACCCGCTGCGGCAACTGCCCATCCAGGTGCCATTGAAAGTACAGCCCGCGCTGCTTTACGACCTCCCTGAGCGAATCGAAGCAAGAACCTGGAGGAGTTGGGGCGGGGTGCAGACCGTGCAGGCAGTGAGTGCGGAGAAGGACCGCATCCAGCGCGAGATGGCCCTGATGAAAACGGCAGCCGATTTCCCGCTGGAGATCCTCCCCGTAGTGGCGGTGAGGACCACGGATGAGGCCGCCGTGGTCGCCAAGGGCGCTCACGATATGACGCTCGTCTACGCCGCCGGTGGCCGCCTGGCAGAACTGGAGGCCCTCACCTCGCCGGAGAAGCGCAACCTCATCTTCCTTCGGCACCGCTCTGGTCCCGTGTACAGGTGGTACTTGCCCGCCCACGCGCGGTACCTCCGGAAGAACGTTGACGAGTTTAGCCAGCCCGGGATGGGAACCGAGGACGTCGTAGTGGACAGCCACGACGAGGTCCTTTGGCGCTTGCGTGCTCTCTACGGGCTGAAGAACACGCTGGGGAAGCGGATCGTTGCGGTGGGCGGCCCGAGCGGCTGGGGCCGCGACTACAAACTGGCACCAGAGAGAGCTTGCAAGGTTTGGAAACTGGACATCCAGACGCTCTCCTATCCTGACCTTGGCGACCGGATCAAGCGTGCCCGCCAGAATGAGGCCCTCTTGAAGCGCTGCAGCAGCCAAGCGGAGCGTTACCTCAAGCAGAAAGGCATCTCGCTCGAAACCTCCAGACAATTCGTCTCGAACTCGTTCATTCTCACGGAAGTTCTTCGCGGCCTGCTGGACGATTTCCATACCGACGCGATCACCATCAATGGGTGCATGACGACGATCATGCCGATTTCGGAGACCACCGCATGCTTGCCGCTGAGCATCTTGAACGACGACGGCTACATGGCATTTTGCGAATCGGATTTCGTCGTGATCCCCTCGGGCATACTGCTCCACTACATCTCAAGCAAGCCCCAGTTTCTCAACGACCCCTGCTATCCGCATGACGGCTTGGTGACGCTGGCGCACTGTACCGCGCCGAGAAAAATGGACGGCAACAACCTTGAACGGGCTCGAATCCTGACGCACTTCGAGTCCGATTACGGGGCCGCGCCTAAGGTGGAAATGCGCAAAGGGCAGAAGGTCACGAACATAGCTCCCGATTTCGCCGTTCGCAAGTACGTGGGTGTCGAAGGTGAGATTGTGGACACTCCCTTCCTTCCCATTTGCCGCAGTCAAATCGAGGTGCAGATCAAGGGCGACATGGACAGGCTGCTGCAAGAACTGAGAGGGTTCCACTGGATGACGTGCTACGGCGATTACCTGCGCGAAGTGGGATATGCGCTTAAGAAAACAGGCTTGGACTGGATCAAGGTGTAGCGGCCCCTCGGCCTGTGCGGCTGCGATCGCCGCCCGGTAGGTGGATCAGGAGAACTACGTTTACACCACGCGGTCGCCGGCGGCTGGAGCATTGGGACGCCTTCATGGAGTACATCAAGACCATGATAGGGAGCGGGCTGGATGCCGATGCCTAAACCAATCTCGAATCTGCGGTGGTACATCGCCGGCCTGCTCTGTCTGGCCACGACGCTGAATTATCTTGACCGGCAGGCGCTTTCCGTATTGGCAAACACCATCCAGCACGACCTGGGGCTGACGGTCGTCCAGTACTCCTGGATTACATCCTCTTTTCTCCTGAGCTACACGGTGATGTACCTGGTCAGCGGTCGAATTGTCGACCGCCTTGGATCACGACGGGGCCTCACGATTGCGGTCTCGGGATGGTCGGTGGCGAATATGCTGCACGGCCTCGCCAAAGGCGTGCTGCAACTTTCGGCGTTCCGATTCCTGCTTGGGGTATTCGAGTCCGCCAACTGGCCGGCCTGCGTGAAGGCGGTGGCTGAGTGGTTTCCCATGCGCGAGCGAGCCCTGGGCATGGGAATGTTCAACTGCGGCGCCGCTCTGGGCGGGGCCATCGCGGCTCCCCTGGTTTCGGTGGTTGCACTACACTTTGGGTGGCGCCAGGCCTTCGTCGTCACCGGAGCGCTCGGCTTTTTTTGGGTGCTGCTCTGGGCTGTGCTCTACGAGTCTCCCGCCGCGCACCGGCGGCTAAGCGACGCCGAACGGGCGCTGATTCTGGAGGGAGAGAATCAGGAAGCCGAATCCGGCGGTTCCGTTCCGTTGCGCACATTAATGCGCATGCGCGAGACCTGGGGTTGCGTTGCCGTCCGGATGTTCACAGATCCGGTCACGTACTTTCTGTTCTTCTGGATTCCGAAGTATCTTCAGGATAGGCATGGATTTTCGCTCGCGGCCCTGGGGTTCTATGCCTGGATTCCGTACCTGGCCTTGACGGTCGGCACGATCTTCGGTGGGGCGCTTCCCTATAAGCTGGTGACCCGTGGCTGGACAGTCAACCGCGCGCGTAAGGCCACCATGCTCGTGGATTCCGCATGCCTTCTGGTCCTTTATCTTGCCTTGTTGCGTCTAAGCAGCCCGGTTCTGGCCGTTGCATGCATCGCCGCGCTCATGTTCGGACACGGCGCGTGGAGCAACATTACGATCCCCGCCGAAGTGTTCCCGAAGCGCGTGCTGGGCACAATCTCGGGATTGGGCGGCACCGTCGGCGGCGTCGTGAGCATCATTATGCAACTAGGCACGGGGTGGGTCGTGCAGAGATTCTCCTACGAACCGTTGTTCCCAGTATACGGCGTCCTTTATCTGCTCGCCTATGGGTCCGTGCACTGGCTGGTGGGAGAACTGGGCGTGATCCGGCCGATCCCTCGGGTCAGATCAGCCACACGAACACGGTAGCGCCGGCCTCTTGCCGGCACGCCGGGCTGCCGTGAGTCGGCCCGGCGAGCGGGCGCCCTCCGGGCCGCTGAAGGTGCCGGCAGACGCTGCCGCTAAGGCTCCCAGTTCGCTTTAATATCTGCAACGGCCGATGCGTGTAGTGGGGGCTCGCTTCTAGGTTTTCGCGCTTGCATTGTGCCGCCTGCTCCTTCAGACGCTCAGGAGCCGTGTGCGCGGAACACGCGGAGTATGCGCACTATGTGCATACGGCTGCTGGGATCTGTGGCACGCTTCACTAAATGCTTGGGCCTTGGCTGTTCGTTTTGGTGGTGCGAACAAAACCGGTGGAGGAGGCGGCTTGATTTCTGCTCCGCTGGTCGCAGAGGTGATGGGCATGGGCTGCGGCGCTTGGCTTGTTCAAATGGGAAGCGAGGCGGAGCAGCAAGACGCCCGGTTACTTGGGCCTCTCGGCGCGAGGTGGCCAAATCCAGGGGACAACCCAGCACACGGAGGCACCGTGAAACCGAATCCCCACGCTCTGGTACTGATACTGGCCTTTGTACTGCTTGCGGAGCTGGCGGTGGCCGGCAGCCCGCCCTCGGCTTTCGTCCGCGTTAGCCCGCGCGACCCGCGCTACCTGGAGCTGACCGACGGAACGCCTTACATCCCAATCGGGTTGAACATGATCATCCCGCCGCGCGGCATAGCGGACGAGGCTGAAGCGTTGCGGGGAATGGAGGCTTGGCTGGCGAGCCTGTCGGCCAACGGCGGGAACTATATCCGGGTCTGGATCAGCAGCCGGTTCTGGGATATCGAACACGACAAGAGCGGCGTCTATGATGAGGCAAAAGCCCGGCGAATCGACCGCCTGCTGGAGCTGTGCGAGAAACACAGCGTGCGAGTGAAGTTAACCCTTGAGCATTTCCGCTCGATCGAGGGCGCCGATAGATGGGTGAAGCCGCTGCACCATGTCTCGAACGGCGGCCCGGCGAAATCCACCGCCGACTTCTTCGACGGCGAGGCGCCACGGGCGCAGTTCAAGAACAAAATCCGCTGGTACGGCGACCGGTATGGCTCGCGCCCCGTTGTCTATGGGTGGGAGCTGTGGAACGAGATCAATGCCGTGCGTGTCGGCGACGACTACAGGCGCCGCTGGAGCTCGATTATGACCTGGACCGGGTTGATGCTCGCCGAGCTGCACAAGACGTTTCCCCGCAACCTTTGCGTGCAGAGCCTGGGCACGCTCGACAACGAGCGCGTGCGCGAGTTGTACCAGCGGAACAGCACCCTTCCGGGGAATGACGTCGCGCAGGTGCACCGCTACCTGGACCTGGGTGCCAGCCTGGAGGTTTGCAAGGGGCCGGTGGACGTGCTGGCCGCCGACGCCATTCGCGAATTGCGCAGCTACGATCCCGGCCGGCCCATCATCCTGGCCGAGTTGGGCGCGGTTGAGCCCAAGCACACCGGGCCATTCGCTTTGTACAAGGCCGACCGGGAGGGCACGCTTCTGCACGACGTCCTATTGGTTCTGTCAACCTGATTTGGTCCCTTTTGATCACTTCATTTGGCCCCACCCATGAGTTAATGGTTCTCCCGTGCCGGATGGCGCTGGCCGAAGCGGAGCCCTGCGAGGCCCGAAGGGCCGAGCGT
>Ga0315280_10001000_pt1 | contig 50378 bp, 38 predicted proteins | sample YL17G06_40_MG_FD_203697 | JGI IMG/M metagenome (GOLD analysis project Ga0315280, IMG submission 203697) | Sediment microbial communities from Yellowstone Lake, YNP, Wyoming, USA - YL17G06_40 | ecosystem: Environmental > Aquatic > Freshwater > Lake > Sediment | place: USA: Wyoming | collected... | reverse complement strand
AGGAAGGCTCGGAAGGAAGCGAATCCCTTGACCAAGCTAAAAAAACAATCACGGAAATAGAAATGCTATCGGCTCGGGGCGTGAGCTTGACTAAGGCCTGAGTTCGATTTATCATAGCGGCAAGATTTGGACGATGAACTACAAGCTCGTCGTGGTGGGGCCTCTGGACACAAACTGCTATCTCGTCTACTGCCAAGAGACCCTCGATTGTGCTGTCATCGACCCGGGAGCTGAGGCGGAAAGGATATTCCCTCTGATCGTTGAGCTGGGGCTCAAGCCTGTGGTCATCCTCAACACTCACGGCCATATCGACCACATAGGAGCCAACAAGGATGTCAAAGATAAGTTTAATGTGCCCCTCTGTATTCATTCCCTCGACAGTCTCCTGCTGGAAAAAATCCAGGAGTTTGAGCTGAGCTTTTTTCTGGGCGCCAAAGAATCGCCGCCAGCCGACCGCCTCCTGAAAGATAAAGATACAATCTGGTTTGGGAAATCCAGCCTGCGCGTCGTCCACACTCCCGGTCACACGCCCGGCAGCGTGAGCTTCCTCGGCGATGGCATCCTTTTTTCCGGCGACACGCTCTTCTCCGGCGGAGTCGGACGGACCGACCTTCCCGGAGGTTCAACCAGAGATCTGGAAAAATCGATCAAGGAAAAAATCCTTACGCTGCCTCCCGAGACTATCGTCCTTCCCGGCCATGGCCCCCTGACCACAGTCGGTGAAGAAAAAGAATCAAACCCTTTTCTCGTATGAAAAAACCTCGCACCTCTGCCGAGGAAGCCCTTCAGCTTTTCCTTGATTATCTTTCCGTGGAAAAGGGACTCTCGGCTAACACCATTCTCTCTTACGGCCGGGACCTCAAGAAGCACTTGCATTTCTTGAAAAAGGAAAAGACCGATTGGGCGCAGGCCGATGAGGAAACCCTGGCCCGCTTCATCCACCATCAGAGCCAGGCAGGACTTCAGGCGCGTTCCCTGGCCAGGCTTATTTCGGCATTAAAGTCATTTTACAGGTTCTTGCTCCTGGATGGGCTCGTCAAAAAGGATCCAGCAGCCAACTTGACTTCGCCGAAGACATGGATGACCTTGCCAAAGTACTTAACGGTCCAGGAAGTGGAGGATCTCCTCCGCCAGCCGGACGATAAAGACCTCCACGGCCTCCGCGACAAAGCCATGCTGGAGGTCCTCTATGCGGCGGGGCTTCGTGTTTCCGAGCTCATCCAGCTCAAGCCGAAGGACCTCAACCTGGACGATGGTTATCTCATCTGCCACGGCAAGGGCGGGAAAGAGAGGGTCGTCCCGCTGGGCAGGTCGGCCGCAACAGTGACCAAAAGATACATGGAAGAAGCTCGGCCGCAGCTTCAAAAAAAACCGGCGGAGGCCCTGTTTCTCACTCGCCTGGGCGATCGGTTTACACGGCAAGGGTTCTGGAAAATGCTCCGTGAGTATGCCCGGAAAGCGGGGCTGGCCTCCAAGATCAGCCCGCATATCCTCCGCCACTCTTTCGCCACGCATCTCCTGGAGAGGGGGGCGGACCTGCGTTCGGTTCAGTTGATGCTCGGACACAGTCAGATCACCACCACCCAAATATACACCCACGTCAGCCGGGAAAGACTTCGCCAGGTCTACGAAAAATACCACCCGCGGGCCTGAAATGTCAGCCGGACAGGAATTGCCTATTTCGGGTGGGGATAGTGAGGGATGACGGAGAGCGATACTTCTGCCCTGTGGGACTGGGCGGTAAGAACCGTCCTTTGGTGTTTTAACAGCCACTCTTGGTGTCTCCAGGTCCAGGAATAGTTCTTGGTGACAGGGCCGGCGTAGATTTCGGCCTCTTTTAGGGACACGGAGTTGGACCCCTCCATGATACAGGTGTTGTAGTCAACCTGAAAGTCGTGTTGTCTGTTTTCCTCGGAAGAAGGAAAGAGGAGGGGAAACGCGTACTCGGAATTGTCCTGAGGAAAGACAATCCCATTGACGATGAAATCAAGATGGAGGTCGCTGCCCTTCCGCAGGATATATTTCAGGTTGAAAGAAGGCTTCTCCTTGAAGTCTGGCGTGGTCAGGATGCCCATGACTTCCGGCGATGAGACAATCTCCCGAGCTTCCCAACGAGAGAGCCGGCAGTCAAATCGGTAAAGAAGATAATCGAGGTCATCTTTCTCCATGCAACCTGTCCAGCGGATGACAAAAGTGTAATTTCCCATGTATGTGGAATCGCCTCCCTCCAATTTATATTCGCCGTCTGTTTTCAAGTCAATGGTGATCTCCCACCAAAGGGGAGCCGGCTGGAAGGACACAGAAGAAGTCAGCAGAGGGTTTGGCGGGAAGAACAGAATAACAAGGGCCAGGGAGGGAAAGCAGAAGAAAAGAAAGCCTCCTCGTCTTACCCTCATGGTCGGCCTTTTCGTCGATAAAATCATTTTACTTCTTTGCCGGGGGCTTGACAAGTCCTGAAATTCTTGCTATTCTGACAAGCTTTAACTTATGGGTTTATATATTAGACTTTATGGTTTTCTGATTAAACTGGAAGGTAAATGATGAAAAAAAAGGAATTGAGGCTGGAGAGAGAGCGGTGGAGGCGTCAGGAATACCGCCAGGAGATCCTGAAAGCGGCAGAAAAGGTCATCGCCCGAAAAGGCTACAGCACAATGACCATGGATGACGTTGCCCGGGAAGCTGAATTTTCCAAGGCGACCCTTTACCATTATTTCAAAGGTAAAGGAGAGATCATCCTTCAAATCATCGAAAGTTTCTTCGACGAGATTAGCCAGGAATCGGCCAGGATTAGAAACCTCAGGATCAGCGCCAAAGAGAAACTGAAACGGGGTATCCATTATTATCTCTCGTTCAACCAGGAAAAGGAAAATATTTCCCGGGTGTTGATGCTGGACAGGTCTTTTATGGAGAAATTAAGAATCTTTGTGGCTGACGAAAAAAAATTGACCTCAGAGATCGATAGAAAGTTCATCAACAGCATCAAGGCCAAGCGCCGGGAGATCCTCGCTAGCCTGGCACAAATTTTGCGGAAAGGCGTGGAGAATGAAGAATTCAGAAATGTGGATATTCCGGCGACTGTTGCTCTTATTGAGGCTTTACTCCAGGGCTACTCTCATACCAAGTTTTGGCATGAAAAGCAATATAGCATAGATGAAACTACGAGCCTCATAAACAGTCTTTTTCTTCGAGGTATAGAGAAAAAAACAGGAAAAGCGAAAGGAGAATAACGATGAAGAAGATCGGAGCATCAGTTGTTGCCCTGCTCTTTATATTAGGGAGCGCCATGGCCTCTTTTTCTCAGGAAAAGGAAAAGCTCACCTTGACCCTGGAAAAGAGCATCAGTCTGGCCCTCTCCCAAAATCCCTACTATCTCGCTTCCCAAGAAAGAGTGGATGCGGCGCAGGCCAAACTCAGAGAGGCTGCGGCGCAATTCTTTCCCAGTTTGAATAGCTCAGGCCAGTATAATTTGGATGAGAAGGTCATGGTCCTCGACTTTCCTTCCTTCTTCCCCGGACAGCGTCCTCAAAGAGTGGCCATTGACTTTACCCGGAATTATCAATTTTCTTTGTCTTTCACCCTTCCTCTTTTTACGGGAGGCCGCCTGACCTCGGGTTATAACCAGGCTAAATATAACCTGTTATCCTCCCAGGAGAGGGTTAGACAGACAAGTCAAGAGACGGTTTTTAATGTCAAAAAAGGCTTTTACACTTACCTTGTGGCTAAAGAGCTGGTCAATGTTTCTCAAGAGGCCCTGGACCTGGCGGAAAGGCTTTTGCAGAATGTCAAAAACATGTACGAAGTCGGCATGGCTTCCCGTTTGGATCTTCTCCGGGCCGAAGTCCGCGTCGCCAACTTGAAGCCGCCGGTCATCCAGGCCCGAAATAACGTCGCCATTGCCGAGCTCAGCCTCAAGACCCTTCTGGGCTTAGAGCTCGTTCAGCCTGTCGAAATTGTTGGAGAGCTCACCTACGAACCCTATGAAGTAAATCTTGAGGAGAGCCTGGCCAAGGCCTTGGCCAACAGGCCCGAACTCAGCCAAGTCAATTTTCAGAAGAAAATGGCCGCAGAGATCGAGAAAATGGCCCGGGCTCAGGGCCTCCCCACCTTAGCTGTTTCGGGAAATTATAATTATTGGGCTGATGTTTTCAATTTCAAAGAGAGAAACTGGCAAAACTTTTATGCCTTCAACCTTGTCCTGACTATTCCCATCTTCAATGGCTTTGTTACATCTGCTCGCGTTGCTGAAGCGAAAGCCATGTTCAGAGAAATTGAGCAGACGGAGAAAGGCCTTGTCGATGGGATTAAATTTGAGGTCAGGGTGGCCATCTTAAATATGAACCAAGCCAAAGAATCGCTGCTTTCCCAAGAGAAGAACGTCGAGGAGGCTAAGGAAAGCGTCAGAGTCGCGGAGCTCAGCTACACTGAGGGCTTGGTCACGATTCTTGATGTCGCCTCAGCCCAAGTCGCCTTCAGCGAGGCGAGGATCAATTATCTTCGCGCACTCTATGATTATGACATCTCCCTGGCCCAGTTCGAGAAAGCCATGGGAATAACATGGAAAGCAAGTGAGTAGGATTAGATAAAAGGAGAGATACGATGAAAAGATTTTGGAGTTTAAAGAACTTAGTTGTTATTTCCCTGTTCTTTGTTCTTTGGTACTCTTGCCATCCGCAAAAGAAACAGGAAGTTAAAAAAGAAACCTATGGCGCTTCGATGGTTAAAGTTTTCAAGGTCTCGAAACAGAGGATCTCCGAGAAACTTTTCTACACCGGAACGCTTGAAGCCTGGCAGAAAGTCATTATCACCCCGGATGTCGGGGGGAAAATCGCCCGCATTTATGTCAACGAAGGAGACCGGGTGAGCAAAGGGCAGGTGCTGGCCGAGATGGATATTGAGGCCATCGAGCTTCAACTCAAGCAGGCTGAAGCTGCCCAGGCTGTAGCGCATGCCCGTTACAATGACGCCAAATTAAACTTGGAGAGAATGGACCGGCTTTTCAAAGAAAAGGCCGTCTCCGAACAGCAGTATGAGCAGGTCAAGCTCGGGTTTGACGCTGCCGATGCCCAGCTCGCTCAAGCTCAGGCAGCGGTGAACCTGGCGCGGCACAGCCTCGATGTTTCCATCATGAAAGCCCCCTTCAGCGGCATCATCGCCTCGAAGAATGCGGATGTCGGAGATGTCATCAACCCGATGATGGGCTCCTTTTCGCCGACAAGCGGTGTGCTTACGGTAGTAGATTTTTCCCGTATCAAGATCAGAGTGGAAATTTCCTCGACCGACATCCCGCGGGTGAAGAAAGGCCAAACAGCTTTTCTCCGAGTGCCGGCATTGCTCGGTCAGGAATTCCGAGGCACAATCAATGTCGTCAACCTGGCGGCAGACCCACAAACCAAGAAATTTGGGGTCGAAGTCGCCGTTGATAATCCAGACCTCGTTTTGCGGCCGGGCACCTTCGGCGAGGTAGTTCTCGAGGTCAGCACCCACGAGGAGGCTCTCGTTGTTCCTCAAAAAGCCATCCTTGATAATAATCACGTCTTTATCGCTGAGGGCGGTAAAGCCGTAAAGAGAGAAGTCACTCTGGGTCTTCAAAACACTACTCTGATTGAAATCCAGAGCGGGCTGGCCGAGGGAGACTTGGTCATCGTCGAAGGCAATTTCGGCCTTGAGGATGGCGCGCCTATTGAAATCACCGGTGAGGTCAAGCCATGAAACTACCAGAATTTTCAGTCAATCGCCGAGTCACGACGTCCATGGTGGCCATGATCTTGGTCGTCGTGGGCTTTATAGCTTTTTCCAGACTGGGTCTGGATTTGTTCCCGGATATTGAATTTCCAACGGTCTCTGTTATTACGACCTACCGGGGAGCATCCTCCGAGGATTTAGAAAAGACCGTCACCAAGCCGTTAGAGCAGGTTGTCAGTTCAGTCAACCGAGTCAAAAAGGTTACTTCCGCGACCGCGGAAGGCGCTTCTGTGATCACGGTCGAATTTGAATGGGGGACAAACCTGGATTTCGCCGCCCAGGATGTCAGAGACCAGATCGGCCTCTACCGGAATTACCTGCCTACCGAGGCCTCTGACCCGTTGGTAGTCAAGTTTAACTTTTCCCAATTGCCCATCGTTTTCTGGGGAGTTACAGGCAATATGCCGACCGCCGACCTCAAGAAGCTTATCGAGGATGATGTCACTCCACGTCTGGAGAGGATCGACGGCGTGGCCTCGGCCCAAGTCTTTTCGACCGACGTCCGCGAAATTCTTGTTGATGTGGATAAGGCCGCCTTGGAATCGCGGAATCTTTCTCTTGACCGAGTTATCGCGGCCCTGGGGATGGAAAATCTGAACCTTCCTGCCGGATACTTAGTCGAGCGGCATTCTGACTATGTTGTCAGGACGATGGGCGAGTTCCAGTCGCTTGACGACATCCGCCGCGTGGTCATAGGCGCCACCGCCAAAGGCGAGCCGATCTATCTTGAGGATATTGCCGACGTCAAAGACACGCTGAAGGAAACCCGGTATGTAGGACGGATTCAGCGCCAGGCAGGAGTTTTTCTGATGGTGAGCAAGCGCTCCGGCGCCAACACCGCCATTGCCGGCGAGCAGGTCAAAAAAACGCTCGAAGAGATACGAAAATCTCTCCCTCCGGATGTCGAGTTTTTCGTGGCCATGGATCAATCCGATATGATTGGCCGCGTGGCCAAGCGGACAACGAGCAACGCCATTCAGGGAGGCATCCTGGCCATCTTGCTCATCTTTCTTTTCTTGGCGAATTGGCGGCCGACTCTCATTATTGCCCTGGCCATTCCCCTTTCCATCATCACGACATTCATCGCCTTCTATCTGGCCGGCTATACGCTCAACCTGCTGACGCTCGGAGGGCTGACTCTCGGCGTCGGCATGCTTGTGGATAACGCCATCGTCGTCATCGAAAACACGTTTCGCCATATCGAAGAAGGGAAAGAGAGGAAGAAGGCGGCCATTTTTGGCGCATCAGAGGTGGGAATGGCCATTACGGCCTCCACTTTGACGACGATCGTCGTCTTCTTCCCCATGGTCTTTGCCCAAGGAATCACTGGAAAGTTAACCCGGGGACTGGCTTTGGCCATTACCTTTTCCTTGCTGTCTTCTCTTTTCGTCGCCCTGACTATTGTGCCGCTGCTGACCTCATTGCTCTTCAAAACCAGGAAGGGTAACGGCATCAACGCTGACGCGAAGAAAAGGAACGAGGTTCGGTTCCAAAAATGGAGAGACCTATACAGGAAGCTCTTGACCAAAGCCCTGGAGCGCAGATGGTGGGTCCTGGGTGGCGTTCTCGGACTCTTCTTGTTGTCTCTTGCAATCATTCCCTTTGTAGGGACTGAGTTCATGCCGTCTCAGGACCGCGGCATGATTCTTCTCAAAGTGAAGATGCCCATCGGGACCGCGCTTGATGAGACGGACCGTGTTGTCTCCATGGTTGAAAACCTGATGATTCAGCAGCCGGAGATAAAGATTGTCTCGGCTCAAGCCGGGTCGTCGTCAGAAGAGAACCCCTCTGATTCTGCCAGCAGCTTCAGCGTTGCCGGGCCACATGAAGGCCTGCTCTGGGTGGGCCTGGTCGAAAAGTCAAAGAGAAAGTTTACCGATGCTCAGGTCCTGGAAAGGATCCGGAGCAGACTTCCTCGGCTCGAGAACGTCAAGTTCGAAGCCCTCGATATAAGTCAGATGACGATGGGCGGTAGCTTGGCCCCTGTGGAAATTAAGATCTTTGGAAAAGACCTGCATGTCATGAGAGAAATAGCCGACAACATCGTGGCCAGAATCAACAATGTCGAAGGGTTAAGGGACTTGACCCATACTCTTGCCCAAGGAAAGCCCGAATACCAAATCAAAATAGACCGGGAGAGGGCCGCTAAGTTCGGGCTCATGGTCAGCCAGATCGGAAGCACAGTCCAAGCCGCGACCTTAGGACGCGTCGCGACCCGCTACCGCGAGGAGGCTGAAGAGGTCGACCTCAGAGTCCGGTTCAAAAAAGAGAACAGAGACAGTATCCAGGAGATACAAAGTATCCCCCTTGTTACGCCACAGAACAAGATTGTCTACCTTGACCAGGTCGCCACGGTCGAGAAAGGGGAGGGCCCCATCCAGATCACGAGAGAAAATCAAACCCGGCGGATCTCTGTGACAGCAAATATAGCCGGCCGGGATTTGGGAAGCGTCGTCAAGGATATCAAAGCGAGAATGGGACCGATCGATAAGCAGCTCCCGCCCGGTTACTTCATTGAATTCGGCGGGGCCTATTCACAGATGCAGGAGGCCTTTCTCATCCTGGCTGGAGCTTTTGCCCTGGCCTCACTATTGGTTTATATGGTCATGGCATCCCAGTTTGAATCCTTCCGCCATCCCTTTATCATTATGTTCACTATCCCTCTTAGTTTGATAGGAGTTATTCTGGGGTTGTTGGTCAGCGGAAGACCTGTCAATCTGCCTGTCTGGATCGGGTTCATTCTCCTCGCTGGCATTGCGGTCAACAATGGGATCGTGATGATCGATTACGTAAACCAGCTGAGACGCCGCGGAATCGATTCAAGAGAGGCTATCGTTCAGGGATCTGTAACCCGGCTGCGGGCGGTCCTCCTTACTGCTCTGACGACTATTCTGGGGATGATGCCCATGGCCTTGAGCACTTCAGAAGGCGCTGAGATGAGGGCGCCGATGGCCATTACCGTCGCCGGAGGCTTGACAGCGACGACCTTCTTGACGCTGTTTATTATCCCGATTATTTACAGCCTGTTCGAAAAGATCTCCTTTAAAAAAGCCGCCTAAAAACCGGATAGGGGACAGTTCTTCCGGAGAACCGTCCCCCTCTTTTATCAAGTTTTGAATCTCAGGAAAGCGCCGATCTTGCCGTAGCGGTCCAGTTTCGAGGGGGGTGTGATGTGGCGGACCTGGCATTTTTTGTCCATAGCCGCCTCAACGCCTTCATCGATGACATCGAGCACATTTTCTGTCTTGAGCTGGCAGACAGGGCAACGGAGTTCGTCCACATAGAGGAAATGGCACTTCGGGCAAGATTTCCCTTCCTTAGAAAAATTGCGGGTGACGATCAAAGTCTGGACTTCGGCCTGATTGAGCTTCCGCAGGACCTCTTTCACGCCCGAGACAGCCCGACCACCTTTTTCCAGCTCAGAAATGAGTGATTGCGCAAGCGCAGCCTCTTCTTCTTTTTTCAGTTTCTTTTCGATCTCTATGGCTTGTTTGAGGATTTTATCCTCAGAATCGTTTGAATTCGTCTTCAGCCAGCTCTTCAACCTCTCCTTGAGGTAGGGATGGAGAAGGGGCTCAAGGTCGGACCGATATTCCTCTTTACAGCCTAAAAAAAACCAGTCAAACTGATTTTTTTTGAACAGGTCAAAGGTCTTCTGGGAGGCCTTCCTGAAATGTTCGTGAAGTTGAGCATCGATATGCCGTTCTATCCGTTTGGATTCATAGCCTTCCCAACCGCCTTCTCTGACTCGGCTGGGGACATCACTCGTCAGGCTGTCGAGGAGAGCGATTTCTCCCATGAAAATGTCGAACCAACGGGCCCCTCGCCGCTCAAGGAGGAGAGCGCAGATGCGATGGTACTCGTCCAGGATGGCCGAGAGAAGCCGGACATACGGGTCACGGTCAAAGATGATGCGGTTTCGAGGAGCCTCGGGCAGGGCAAAATCCTGCCAGAAATTTGCACCGGAGCAAGAGAAAATGGCCAGGCCGGAGGAGTTCAAAGAAGGCAGCCTTTGTGCACCAAAGCGGCTGACCTTCTCCAGGTCTTGCTGGAGTGATTCTTTTTTATTCTTGCTTATGTCCAGGGATTCAAGCCGCGTCCGGCCCTGAGAGAGCAGGTTTTTGAAGGAAAGGGTGATCTCTTTTTTGGCCAGCCGGCCTTTGTCTGTATCGAGATAGAAAGAAGTGGTCAAGAGATTTTCGTTCTTGAATTCGGCGAGAAGTTTGATTTGCTTTCGCGAAGAGAGTTTCATTAAGCCTCCTTATCAATTTCGAGAATAAAGCGAAGGAAATACGAACAGGTCAGTGCTCACGTTCTTAATTTATACGTTTTTCCCTTTTTGCAGTATTGGCTTGAAAGACTTTTTCGCAGTATTTACCCCGCGCTCTTTAAGATAAGAATGGAAGTTGCATTTGTCAAGTTCTTTTGGGGATGGTTCTCCAGGAGAACCGTCCCCAGGGTTTTGGCTTTACCTTTTCGGGTAAGGCGGTTATAATAAGCGCTTCGAGGCCGGGCGCAAAACAGGACTTTTCGAGGAGTTTCCTGGACTTAGTCGTTCAAGACTTGTCTATGCGGAAGTGGCGGAATTGGCAGACGCGTAAGCCTCAGGAGTTTATGGCCGCAAGGCCGTGTGGGTTCGAGTCCCACCTTCCGCATGTTGTCTTCTACATGTCGCAGGGACGGTTCTCGTGATGAGAACCGTCCCCTCTATCATGAAGGACATCCTTCTCGTCAATCCTTGGATTTACGATTTTACAGCCTATGACTTCTGGCTGAAACCGTTGGGTCTCCTTTACATTGCCTCGATCCTCAGGGAAAACACCAACTGCCGCATTCATTTTATCGATTGCCTGGACCGCTATCACCCGCTCCTCTGGAGGAAGTTGAAGACCAAGCCCGACGGTCGAGGCCCTTTTCCCAAAGAGGAAGTCGCCAAGCCGGAGGTTTTGAAGAACATCCCCAGACGGTATTCTCGTTATGGAATTCCGGTCTCGCTCTTCCAGCAAGAACTTGAGCGTCTGCCGCGGCCTGAAACTGTCCTCCTGACCTCAAGCATGACCTACTGGTATCCAGGAGTGCAGCTCGCCATCGAGCTCATCCGGCAGAAGTGGGGGGCTGTCCCTGTTATCCTGGGCGGGATCTATGCTACTTTGGCGCCGGAACACGCCCGCCGCCACTCGGGTGCGGATATCGTTGTCCAGGGGGTCGGTGAGAATACAATCCTTCCGCTGATGAGAGAAATCCTGGGCGACAGATGCGTGCGGCCGAGGGAATTCAAGGGCTTAGAGGACATGCCGTTTCCGGCGTTCAACTTATTGAGGAACAGGGTCGCTCTTCCTCTCCTGACGTCCCGCGGCTGCCCCTTCCGCTGTTCTTTTTGCGCGACTTCTCTTCTTTATCGAAATTTTGAGCAAAGGTCTCCCTTATCCGTCATCTCTGAGATAGAAATGAACGTGCGGCAGTGGGGGACAAAAAATTTGTCTTTTTACGATGATGCTCTTCTCATCGGCAAACAAAATCATCTTGTGCCACTGCTCGAGCGCCTGGCGGATAAAAAATTGCGCCTGACCTTCCATACCCCCAATGGACTTCACATCCGCGAGATTGATCGAGAGCTGGCCTGTCTTTTCCGCAAGGCTGGCGTCCAATCTCTCTACCTCAGCCAGGAGTCCTTTGATGAAGAGCTCTTGAAGCGGGCCTGCCCCAAAGTTACGCCTCAGGATTTGGAAAAAGCCCTTGACATCCTGGAGGCGGCCGGCTACCGGCGCCAGGAGGTAAATGTTTATCTCATTGCCGGGCTTCCCGACCAGAACCTGTCGCTCATTCGGGAGAGCATTCTCCGCGTCCGCCAGCTTGGCGCCAGACCGCGTTTGGCTTTCTTTTCTCCGGTGCCGGGGACGGCAGACTGGAGCCGGGTTGTCGATAGGGGCTATCTTTCTGCGGATGCCGACCCTCTGCTTCACAACAAACTGACGTTTGCTTATTTGTGGGGAGGAATTTCCAGTCAGGAATTCGATTCGTTGAGAAGCCTTCTCCGAGAGGAATCTTAAAGCTTCTCCAGCCATTAGGCTTCCTTGCATTTGCCGCCTGATAAGTTTATCTTAGAAAGTAGGTCTATTCAGACAACAAGACAATCAAGAAAGAATGAAGAACTTGAGAGCGAAGACAAAAGTTGTTTTTCTTATTGCCAAAAGAGAATACCGGAAAATTGAACCGCTCCTTATTCCTTTCTTCAGCCAAAAAAAGCCGCATAAATATGAACTCTTCCTCCTACTGGGCAGGACCTACCAGAAAACGAGAGAATGGAATAGAGCTATTGAGACTTTGAGAGGAAAAAATGAAAAATAAGCTGAGCTTTAGAGTCGGATGGGTGTTTCTTTTGCTCGTTGTAGCAGTCTGCCGTGTTGATAAACTTGAGAAGCAGCTTGCACCTCAGTATGCGGAATTCTTGTCCCAGGTCCGCTACATCATCACGAATGAAGAAAGAAAAGCTTTTCTCGGGCTTCCCGATTCCGATCGGCCTCAATTTATCGAAGATTTCTGGAAGCGCCGCGATCCCGACCCCTCTACCGTGGAGAATGAATTCAAAATTGAGTATTTCAAGCGTCTGGAGAAAGCCAAGCGTCTTTTTATTGGTGAAGGCCGGCCCGGCTGGCTCACAGACAGAGGGAGGATCTATATCCTTTTTGGCCCTCCTGCCCAGCGCTCCACCACTCCAATGACAGGAGACGCTTATGGCCGGTGTCAAGAAGTCTGGTACTATGGCGATTTTCCTGTCATTTTTGTGGATACGAACTGCAACGGTAATTTTATTCTGGCAAATTTGGGTTTAGAGCATCTCCAGAACCTCAATGCAGCTCAGGCAGCCGCCCAGAATACGATCGTTTCCGGGAAAATGCCGCAAACCGATTTCGACCTCAGCCTCAAAATGAATCCCCAGGCGGAATTACGGGTCGCGGGTTTGGTGGTGATTGAAATTCCCTACCGGTCCATCTGGTTCTCCTCCGAAGGAGGAAAGCTCGCGACAACCTTTGATCTTGAGCTGGAAATCAGGGATAGCAAGAATGAGCTCCGCTGGGAGTATAAAAACAGCTATAACTTGGCTATGACTGGGGAGCAGCTTAAAGAGAATCAGAATAATAAATATAAGATTGAAATACCATTTATCGTGGATCAGGATGTCGCCGCAATTCGACAGGGAAAGAACAAAATCCAAGTCGTGCTCAAGAATAAGACAGGGAAGGAAGAGATGCGTAAGGTCGCGGAATTCAGCCTTTAAGGAAAACAGAATAAATCGCTTCTTTTGGTGGGCCTCATTTTAATAGAAACGCAAAAAATATTGTTACTGTGTCATCGCTCGCGATGACACAGAACATATTGCGTTATTTTTAGTTTTTTCTCGAAGAAGGAAAGCCGGGCTGGCTCATTGACTGAGGAAGAATTTATATTCTCTTTGGCCCTTCCCTGGAGAGAATCACCAACCCTTTCGGGAGTGAACCTTCAACCCGGCGCAGCGAAATCTTGTATTATGAAAATTTCCCTTCACTTAAAGAAGAAGAGGGGATTCTCAAGTTGGCCTCGAAAAAAATCTGGAGAGACTTCGCGAGAGAAAAAATACTATCCCTTGCTGGCTGAAGAACTTGATCAGTGATGAGAAGCTCCGAAAAGCCAGGGAAATTGTCTTTTAAAAGCTCCACCTGGCTCCAAGACGGAAAGAGCGGACTCCATATACGCTGGTGATCATGCGGTATGTCGAAGAAGGCTGGTAGACAGGAGGGTCTTGGTCGAACCTAAGACGCGGAGCCGGGTTTTCATCGACGTTGACTCCGCTGCGCCCGCCGAGATTGAAGATATCCACATAGAAATTGAGCCTCCTGTGCCCACCAAGTGCGAAGCTCTTTTCGACTCTCAAGTCAAGATTCACGTAGGGGACTCTTCTCTTGGTGCCGGGTACTTCCGCGTTAACGCCGACATAAGTTTGCTGAACAGCCGGAAAATCTTTGGGAAAATAGACGCGGTCGATGGTCCTTCCCCAGGGAGTTCCTGAGGAGTGCTGGAAGTAAGCGCTGAGGATGATGTCATAGGGAAGGATGTATGTACCCATGATTTTGATCTGCAGAGGCCGGTCGAACCAGAGAGAGCCATAGGCATTGATGAGTGTATTGGGGTTGTCAAACATCGTGCTTTCGCCTTCTGTGGGACCATTGGTCGCTTCAGAATTGCCCTTAAATGAGCTGTAGAGGACCGAACCTTTGAGCTGCCATTTATTGGACATCCGCTTATCAAAAGTCATGATCACAGCCCAGTACTTTCGCTTGGCATCTTGAGGATTCAATCCTTTCCAGGCCGGGACTGGACGGTCTTCACGGAGACCGTAGACCGTGAGCTTTTGGTCATCGGACGTTCCCCATTGCCCATCCCAGCCGGGATCAATGAAGCTAAAAGGAATCCAGATGGGACCTTCCTCGTCTTTTGCGTTCGGGTCGTAACCGTTGTTAACATCCGTGTCTTCGACGATATTCTTGTTCTGCTTCCAGACAAACTCAAGGCCGAGCTTGAAGTCTTTGACGACCTCCTGCTCGACTCCCGCCAGGATTTCGTCCATGCAGGGCGCTTTGAGGTCCTCGACATAATAAGTATAATTTGGATTTTGTTCGGGATAGGACTGTAGGACATAGCTGTCTTCGGGGGGGAGATCCATCAGTTTGTTCTCGTTCAGGTCGTTCCAGTAATAGTTGATCGAGCCCGCGCCGAAGATCTGGCCGGCATTATACTTGGCCGCCCAGACGGGCTCGTAATACCGGCTGTAGGAAAGCTTGAGGGCGGTCTTTCCATTTCCGAAGACATCGTAGACAACACCGATTCTGGGCGAAAGAGTAAAGAACTCGACGACTTTTTTGTACGGAGTGGTCAAGGGGTCGAATGGTGAAGTGAGCCCTATCTCGGAGTGCCATTGGCCGACGAGGGCTTCGAGCAGGACATTAGAATCAGGGATCTCCGGATTGAGAAGCGGAGGTCCGTAAGGATAGCGAAGCTCCGGCCTTGACTGGTCGGGTTCAAATTGGAAGGAGTAATCCAGGCGCAGCCCGATGTTGAAAGCTAACCTTCCGGCTGTTGCGCTGTCCTGAAAATAGCCGGAGAAACGCCGGACATGGTCCTGGACATCCCATATTCCTGCTTCCGGTGGGCAGGTGCTGATGCTCAGCTGCCCCTGTCTTTGGGATGTGGAATAATAATAGGGGTTCCCGCTGGCATAATCGTCATAATACATATAATAAGGATTGCCTCTATACCAATCGCGATGGTCCTCCGACTGCTCGAATTCAACCCCGGCCTTGAACTCGTGGCTGGCGCTGAGAAAATCGTCCTGAAATCGTGTCACGGAGGCAGAAGCCAGCATCTTTTTACGGACATATTCATCATTATAAGGCGAAGCTCCCCACCAGATGTCCTGCTCGTAGTCATAGAAAGTGGGCTGATTCTGGGTCTGGGAGATGAGAGGCAAGCGGCGGTAGATGTAGGTGCCGCGGATGTCAAAAAAGGTATTCTGGTCCAGAATATAGTTGACTTGATGAGTGGTCGTGTAAGTATTCTCATGATCCCATTTTTCTGTTTGTTCGAAGGCGGTATCTCCGCCGCCGCTGTTCTGGTAAACGGGCTCATAGATCTGGTTATAGTGGAACATGCCCATGTATTTGATGTTCTTGGTGGCCTGGACAGTAAACTTGGCAAAGCCCATCCATTCTTCGTGTCTGTAGTCATAATGAGGGTTATTGGAAAAACCCAATCTGGCCATCCGGATTTCCGGGTTTCCGGGCATGGCTCGGTCCCAGGTATAACGGCGGCCGTTGAAGAAGAACCAGACTCTGTCCTGCATGATCGGCCCGCAGATGTTGGCCGAGATATCCTTGGAGTTGGTAAATTTCTCGGGAGGGTCGACTTTGAGAACCTGGATGTTTTCTTTTGAGATCAGATCGCTCGAGAAATCCTCGCCGATGAAATAAAAGGTGGCTCCCCCGGAGAATTTGTTGCCGCCGCTCTTGGAGACGATGTTGATGTAAGTGGAGTCCGTCTGGCCGACTTCAGCGGGATGAGCACCGACCTCAAATTCGATCTCCTCGTAGACATCGACATTGATATTGGCCATGGAATAGAAAGTGGCCGGGTCGTTCATGGGCACTCCATCCAGCGCATAGAGCTGACTGCGGACTGTCCCTCCTAAGATGGACGAGGTCCGCCGGTACTCGATACCTTCAGAGATAGCACCCGGGATGGAATTCTGGATATCGTAGAGGTCGCGGTTCATCGGGATGCTGGCTAAAAATTCGGCGCTGTAATTGACGCTCGCCTTAGAAGTTTCCACATCGACAACAGGCGAGGCTGCGGTGATGGTCACTTCTTCTTCGACGACAGCGACTTCAAGTTCTATAGTCAGCTCTGTTGTTTTTCCCACGCTGACGATCAACCCTTTCCGGACCGCGGTCTTAAACCCAGGCATTTCGGCCCTTAATTCGTATTCGCCGGGAAAAAGTGAGGGGAACCGAAAAAATCCTGTGTTTGATGTCAAATAACTGTTGATTCCCATCAGCGCCGGGCCCGAGATGGTCACGGTAGCCCCCGGTAGAGGATTTTCTTCTCTGGCGATAACCCTGCCGGCGATCACGCCTGTCTGTCTCTGCGCGAAGCTCGCCGAAGCGGGGCCGAAAGCAAGAAGCAAGATCACAGAAAATTTAATAAGGTTCGCTTTCATTCTTCTTTCCTTTTATTTGAATTTTATTCAAAAAATGGGGAAAAATCAGGCTTTTTTTGTTGACTGACGGTCTTTGGCCCAGGAGGCCGCGCCCATGAGTCCGGCATCGTTTCCTAAACTTGCCTTCTCGATGGAGCAGCAGTCGAAGGAGGCCTTATACGATCTTCGTCGGGCTTCTTCGGCGGCGTGAGGCAGAAGCAGTTCACCGCTGGCCATCACTCCGCCGCCCAGCAGGATTTTTTCGGGGTTAAGCAGGTTAATGGCAGTTCCAAGTCCGATTCCTAAGTAATACCCGGCTCGTTCGAAGCTCTTCCGAGCGGCTTCGTCTCCGAGCTTCGCTCTTTTGGCGATCTCCTCGGCTGCAGGTGTTTCGTCTGTTCTTGTGAGTTGCCTGTAGTTTCTGATGATGGGGCCGGCCGAAGCTTCGGTCTCAAGGCAGCCCCGGGAGCCACAGTTGCACCTTTCTCCCTCAGGGTTGACGACGATATGTCCCATTTCAGCGGCGAACCCGCACTGCCCGTGTAAGAGCTCTCCGGCAATAATGATTCCCGAGCCCACACCCGTGCCCAGTGTGAGGAAGATCATGTCCTTGACGCCTTTTCCGGCGCCGCACCTGTACTCTCCGTAAGCAGCCATGTTGGCGTCATTATCCAGCCAGAAAGGAACTTCGATGAAACGGGAAACAGCAGCTCGGAGTTCGAAATTATCAAGCTCGGGCAAGTTTGGCGATTGAATGGTTTTCTGTTCCTTAAAGCTGAAGATCCCCGGAATGCCAAAACCTACGGCCTTGATTGTTTTCTTTTTCTTGTTTTTCAGGCCTTCCCAGAGCTCACGGAAAAGCTCGATGAGCTCTTTGATCGTGGGGGGCGTCGGTGCTTTGTCCTTGAAAACAAGGTTATTTCGTTCATCCAGCAGACCATACTTCAGTTGGGTTCCCCCAAGGTCAAAACCGGCGTACAAAGGCATTTTTATTTCTTCCTCGAAATGGCGGCATAGTTTGCAGGAGCGAAGAGAAGGTCATTCAGGCGGTCGATATTCTGATTCAGGATGGCAGTGCGCTCATCGGCACCGGGTAAATTTTTGAGCCTTTCGCTTTCCAAGGCGAAGGAATATTTGATCTGCACATCCTCAAACCCAGCCGCTTCCAGAATGAACTTAAGAGCTTGAGGATGGATGGGTTTCTGGTGGGACAGGTCTAAATAAAAAATCTGCACAAGAGTGAAGACAGAGGCAGGGTTTATTGTTTCGAGGACAAGCATGCCTGAAGGGCTAAGTTTTTGATAGCTCAGTTCGATGAGTCTTTTCAGATTGGCGGGAGGGAGATGCTCAATGACTTGGGAAGAGAAAATCCCGGCCAGCGAGCCGTCCTCCCATTCGGCCAGCTTCTCCAGGATATCGCCTTTCTGGCAGCGAAGGCCTTTGTCCAGGCAGATATCGACCATCTGGGAATTGCTATCCACGCCGGCTGCTTCGATTCCGTTCTCCCGAAGAAGCTCGAGGAATTCTCCCCGGCCGCAGCCCAAGTCCAGAACCACTCCCTTTTTGGGGAAGGAGGAGAGATAATCCCGCTGCTGCTTCTTGACTTCTTCTTCATAGCCGCGGAAGCGGTTTTCAAAACCCGCATAGCGCCAGTCCTCCAGCGGCTCGAGGAACTCTCGAACCTCTGGCGGCGTCGGCATTTTCTTCTCCTCCAGCACGGCAAGAAGCTGGGTGAGCTTCTCCCGCAGGAGGATGAATTTTTTCATCAGGATTTTCACATCCTCGTATTCAGCGGCCAGCTTATCCACGCGCCATTCCATACTCTTGAAGATCAGGCCGACATGGTTGCTTCCCAGGGCATCCCATTCCTTGTCTTTGGCGTCGGCAAGGGCGGCCTGGAGCTCGATGAGGTCGATGAGTCCGGCAAAAAGATGCCGGGTTAAAGTGAGGCTCTGAAGGAGCGAGATATCTTGAGTTTTCTTCTTTATCTCTTCAAGCTTCTGGGCAAAATCTTTTTCTTTTTGCTGGCGCTCCTGGGCAAGCTTTTCGAGTATCCGTCTCATTCTTCCTTGGAAGGAGGATGCGTCTTTTCGGGTTCAGACTTCTTTTCTTCTTGCTCTTTATCTTTACCGCCGATGGATTTCCGGAAATTTTTGATGCCTTCACCGAGGGATTTTCCGAGTTCGGGCAGGCGACGGGCACCAAAGATGATGACCACGATGAGAAGGATGAGGAGCAGCTCTGTCGGTCCGACCGGTCCAAACAAAAACATTAAAGCCTCCTTTGAGGAGTTATCCTCAAACACCTGGACAATATTCTCAAACTCTAAACAGAAAGTACTTGAGTCATGACCAAAAGTCAAGTTGGCTCGGGACGAGTGGCTCGAAGGCCCCGAATTCGCCGCTCATCCCTCGCCTGCAAGAGCGGGGACGGTTCTCCTGGAGAACCGTCCCCAAAGCTTTGCTTCAGTTGACGCGGAGTGGTGTTTCTGCCATCATACTTTTCCGATGGAGAAGCAAAGATCAGGCAAAAGGAGAATGAGAGTCATCGGCCGGGCAGAGATTCCGCAAGAGGCCTTTCTCGCCCTGCTCGAAATCAAATAGAGAGGGGAGACATGCTGCCGACGATCAAATGGGCACAGGACAGAGTCATCATGATCGACCAGAGGAAGCTTCCGTTTGAAGAAATTTACCTCGAGTGCCGGGATTATCAAGAAGTGGCAGAGGCTATCGAGAAGATGGCTATACGCGGCGCGCCGGCCATCGGAGTGGCCGCTGCATTTGGTGTGGCACTTGGCGTTTTAAGGGCCGGGTCGGATGAAAACCTTGAACGGAAATTTAACCAAATCTGCCAGCGGCTCGCCAGAACACGGCCGACGGCGCGCAACCTCTTCTGGGCCCTGGAGAGAATGAAAAGAATTTTTGGAGAGAGCAGCCATTTAGGCCTTAACGAGCTCCGGGAAAGGCTTGTCCGCGAAGCCCTCGCCATCGAAGAAGAGGATGTGGAGACGAATAAGAGAATCGGGTTTTTCGGCAGAACCTTGATCAAGAACGGCGATTCTGTCCTCACGCACTGCAATGCCGGCGGCCTGGCCACAGCCGGCTACGGGACGGCCATAGGTGTCATCCGGGCGGCCTTTGAGGAGGGGAAAAAAATCCATGTGTTTGTGGATGAAACCAGGCCCTTGCTTCAGGGGGCCAGGCTGACTGCCTGGGAGATTGACAAGCTCGGCATCCCCATGACATTGATCGCCGATAGCACAGCCGGGTGGCTGATGAAAAAGGGCGAAATTCAGCTTGCTATCACAGGCGCAGACCGAATCGCCCGAAACGGTGACGCTGCCAATAAAATCGGAACATACTCCCTGGCTATCCTGGCCGGGTACCACAGCATTCCTTTTTATATGGCTGCTCCGCTCAATACGTTCGATTTCAGCCTGCGCAGCGGCGAGGAGATACCCATCGAAGAAAGGCCGCCCCAGGAAGTCAGGGAAGCCGCCGGCTGTGTTATAACCCTCCCTCACATCCAGGTGCGGAATCCGGCGTTTGATGTCGTCCCGGCCAAACTCATCGCGGCCATCATCAGCGAGAGCGGAATCGCCCGGCCGCCTTATTCGAAGAGTCTGGCGGCCTGGCATAGAAAGTTTGAGGCTCCATGATTGTCTTAGGGATTGAAACCTCCTGCGACGAGACGGCCGTTGCGGTCTTGACGGCTGAGCGTAAAATCCTCGCCAGCGTTGTCCTCTCTCAGGATGAAATTCATGCTCCTTATGGCGGTGTTGTTCCCGAGCTTGCTTCGCGCCAGCATCTCCACTCCATCGGGCACGTGGTCGGCGAGTGCCTGCGCCGGGCCGCGCTTCCCCTCGACAAGATCGATGTCTATGCGGTGACTCAGGGGCCCGGTCTCATCGGCTCGCTTCTCGTCGGTCTTTCGTTCGCCAAAGGCCTATCTTATTATTACAGGAAACCTCTCGTTGGCATCGATCACCTCGAGGCCCACATGGAGTCAGCCTTCCTTGAGAATCCTAACATTCCATTTCCTGCCTTAGCCCTTGTCGTCTCTGGCGGGCATACGTCTCTGTTTTTTCTGAAGAAGAGGCTTTATTACAGGCTCCTTGGAAGGACCAGAGACGATGCGGCGGGCGAGGCCCTTGACAAGATCGGCAAATTCTTAGGGCTGGGCTATCCGGGCGGCCCGATCATCGAAAAAATGGCTTCAGCCGGCGATCCGGAAAAGTTTGCTTTCAGCTTGCCTCGGATGAAGGACTCAAGCTTGGACTATAGCTTCAGCGGCCTCAAAACAGCCGCCCTGAAGTGGATCGACGAGACGAAGATGTCCAAAAGCCATCCTCATCTTGGAGACTTTTTGGCCAGCTTTGAAGAAGCCATCGTCCGCGCCCTCCTCGAGAACCTCTCCCAGGCCGCCCAGGAGCTCAAACCTGCTTCCCTCATTCTCTGCGGCGGTGTCGCCCGTAACAAGAGGCTGAGGCTGCGGTTTGAGGAGCTTTCGAGGTCGAGCCGTCTCCGTGCCTTTATCCCCTCTCCCCAGTTCTGCACGGATAATGCCGCCATGGTGGCTGCTCTGGCTGTTGAAAAAATGAAAGCGAGAAAAAACCCAGGCTCGCTTCTTGAGCTTGATGCCTACCCCCGCTTCACTCTTTCCAAGGAATGACCTGAAAACAATAGGGGTCGACAAGCATGGATTCTGAGGTGCGATGGGCCAGGCTGATGTTGATCTCATAAAGGAAGAAATTTTTAAGGGGATAAAAAGCGGCGGGCTCCAGGATCATCTCTTTTGTTTCAAAGGCTGTTTTGCCTTCAAAAACAGGAAGGTCAAAAAAGGTCATCCTGACCTCGTACTCACCTTTGTCCGACCCAAAAAGAAGCTTGACCTTCCCGAGCTTCGTCCTTGAGCCGAAGATGAATTTGTAGCTTTTTTCAAAATGGAGATAGAAGTCCCCGCTTTCTTTGGCAACGACCCCTTTTCCGGCCGGAAAAAGCGAGAATCCAAGGGCCCTCTGAGGAGAATAACGGATTGTTTTAGTGGGAGAAAGCACGCTCCGGGGATACAGAACCCAGAGGAAAAAGCTCGAGAGAAGAGCGCTGAGAGCAAAGAGAAGAGGGATGGCGCGGCCAAACGGAAGCTCTTTTCGCGAAACAACATAAGTTAGGATGAAAAGAAGAAGGGCTAAAACCCAGATATAGTTGGGCCAGTAGCGGGTGTTGTCGATTTTGATGAAAGAAGGCAGGAGAGGAGGCAGAAAAAAGTGAAGGTTGCTGAGATAGATAAACAGCTCTCCGGGCCGGGAGGTGAAGTCGTGTGTGGTGGGCTGATAGAGGAAAGATGGATGGCTGAGAAGGAGTCCTGCAATGATGAAACTTGTTGCCGAAGCTATTCCGAAAAGAAAGGCGAAGATTTTTTTGCGGTTATGGACAAGAAAATAACCCAGGGCGACGGCTGCAATCCAGGAAATCGGAGTCAAAACCCGGCCCTGAGGACATGCTCCTTGCCGGTGGGTGAAAAACGCGTAATTAACGAGAAATGGAAGACCGATGAGGAGGAGGCACCAGAAAATTCTTTTCCTCTGACGGTACATTTCCACGAGCCCCAGGAAAGCGAAAAGATAGAGAGGCGAGTAGAGGAGGAGTCCGTCCCGCTGGTCGAGAAAATAATCCAGAAAGGTCTCAACACGGGCCCTGAGAGGAATGTTGAGGAGAGTTTGTTTTAGAGCTTCTGTCCTTTCGGGCGTCAGGGCTCCTTCGTAAACGGCGAAAGGCGAGAATGTTCCGTAGAGGGCATAAACGAAGACATAGAAAAGAATCATGGAAACGAGGGGCAAGGCCGCAAAGGCAAGGATTTTCCGTCCCGCCTTATGCTCTTTGATAAGAAAGTAGAGGGAAACAAAGAAGAGAGGCCAGAACAGGAAGTTATACTTTAGGCCGAACCAGGGGAAGAGGCCGAGGAGGACACCGGCAAGAATCATCTGGAAAGTGGAAAGAGGTGACCTGCCCGAGATTTTTCTAAAAATATAAAGAGAGAAAAGGGCAATAGGGACTTCAGGATAGAGGTGGACGCTATAGAAAAATATGGGCGAGCTGAATGAATAGAGCGTCCAGAGGCCGAGAGAAAGCCGTTCTTTTTGCCAGAGATCTTTTGCGTAAAGATAAATCTGGAGCCCCAGCAGGGAAGCCCAGAAAGAGAGGCTTGCCTTGAGGATGAAAGTGAGTGCTTTTCCTTGAAAGAATCCACTCAGCCAGTAGAAGGGAAGCATCAGGACAGAGATGCCGGGAAGGTTGATGGGATAGATATAGTCTCTTCCTTTGCGGCCGAAACGGCCGTAGATTCCCAGGTTGAGCCGCGGATGATCCTTTTTCGAATAGAAAGCAAAATAATCTTTTTGCGCGTAATTGTTGGCCAGGTTGATGTCCCCGTCTTTAAGAAGGCTGTGGGTCGTCATAAGATAATAGGGTTCATCGCCTGAAAAAGATGTCCCCTCGCTGACGAGAATAAATGCGGCAGCTTGATAGATGAAGAAGGAGACGAGGAAAAGAATCACGAGCCTTTGGCGAAGACTCAGGGACGAAAATTTCGCTTCCATTTTTCCGACAAGAGACGGCCTCTTTTTTGAGAAATGCATGTAATCGGCGAGCTTAAGAAACAGGATAGCAAGGAAGATGAATACAGCGAGGAGCCGCAGCCGGATTCTTAAGTCATCGCGGTTCGTATAGAAATGGAGCAGCCAGGCGCTCGGAAGTAAAAACCCGAGAGGCAGGGAAGTGAGAAATCCCCGCCAGCGGACAGAAGCGAGGTCGAGGGGACGGCACTCATCGGGAACTGTCCCCACTTTGGCCTCCCAGCGCGAAAGATATATCCAGGCCGAGAGAATGATGCTGAAGGAAGCCGCCCAGAACAGAAAAAACAGGAGGTTGAGGTTTAAGGAATGCTCAAGAATGGTGAAACTTGAACTCTGGAAATAGATGGAGAGAAAAATGGCCAACCCGAAAGACCAGAGCAGATAGATGACGAAGATGAAAACTGTCTGCCTTTTTATCATTGCTCTGAGTATGAGAGAACTTCGCTTCGGATGTCAAGGAAGAGCTGAAATCATTAGCATCTCTATTTCCGTGATGGGAGTGGGTCCTGTCGCGGCGCGTCCCCGTCCGTCCTCGCGCAGGACCCCCCACCGACAATTCCGGAGACACTTACAGGCTTTATGGCCCCCTTTGATTGTTCAAGGGGGGTATGGGGGATTAGTATCAAAATAGTTTGCGGTCAAAATTCAAGGATCGGGTTTGAACAGGAAGGGCCGGTCAATAATCCGGGGGATAATTGACTTTGTAAAGAGAGATTGTCGTATCCCAGATGGGGAATCTCCGGTACAGCGTGAGCTTGGCTGCTATTTCTGGAAATCGGTTTTTAATCCAGACGAGCTCCCCTCCCCAGAACTTATCCAGGACAAGAAGGTGGGTTGGCCGGAGGCGACGGAAGGGATCCTCATCGTTGAACCAGCCTTCGAAGGCGACAAAGAACTTGAACTTCGTCTCCAAGGCCAGCCGGGGAGCCTCGTTCCCCATCAGCACGGAGCCTAAAGGAAGATTTCGGAGGCGGGTCGAAGCACTCTCGAGCTTATATTCAGGCTGACGGTAGAATTGGGCGTAATAAATAAGAAGTGAGGAGAGAGCTAACGTACACAAAATGTAGAGCCCGGCCGCAATCTCCAGCCCGCGGTTCTTCTTCAGCCACATCAAAAAGACCAACAGAATGGCTGGATAGAGAAGGATTGTGACGACAGGATAGTTGAAAGCAAGAAACGCTGACGGCCACTTGACCAGCCCAATCCAGAAGCGATAAAAAAGGGCGGCCAGCGGCAAAAAGACCCAGAGAATTTCTCTCTTATGCTCTCGGAGCCAATCCCGGTTTTTTATGACAAGAGAGAGGGCCAGAAAAAGTCCCGGGACCAGCGGGAGATAATAGCGCAGCGGCTGGTAATTCAAGATGGCCATTTCGAAGAAAGTGCCCCCGATCCACAGAAAGACAAATATCTCTAAAATGTCGGGCCGCGGATTTTTTTTCCATAATCTTGTGAGCACCATCGCAGAAAAGAAAAGGCCGACGATGAAAAGAAGGGGAATGAGGCTCATGTATCGGGGTAAGTTGTTGCGGTAGATATTAAAAAAAACTTTGCCCAGGTTCTCTGGCCAGGAGAGGTCCGCCCAGCCCCGGCCGATTTTTCGGAAACCGGAAGAGAACGGAAGGTAAATGGAGAAGAACCATATCGTCAGGACAGCAATGCACCCGGCCAAGAATTTCACGATGAGGCGGCGCTTCCGCTCCCATAGGGCGTGGCAGATGACAGCTGCTGAGGCTGTAAGAAAAAAATAGATAAAAAGGTATTTGGACAGTGCCGCCAGAGTGACGAAGATTCCGACGAGCGCCATGTTCCAGGGCTTTTCCTTGGCGCGGACCAGAAAATAGTAGCTGAAAATAAAAAAGAGGATAGAAAAATTTTCCAGCAGTCCGGTGCGATTGTACATCGTCCAGTAATAGTCAATGGCGAAAAGAGCGGCGATGGCGAGCGCATATGATTCGGAGAGATATCGACGAATAGCCAGATAGAGAAAGGTGATGCCCAAGAGTCCGAAAAGAATATTAATGATTTTAACGGTGACGATGCTTATCCCAAAAAGTTTGAACCCGACGAAGTAGATTCCGGTTAAAATAGCGTTGTAGAGGATAGGATTCCAGTCGTCCATGACCCAACTGCCGAAAAGAATTTTGTTTCTGGCGTTGTGGCAGTACATCGCCTCGTCGAAATAAATGCCGGCACTATCGGTCAGGTGGACGAGCAGAGGCGGGGGGTCGGCCTTGATGTGCTGCAGCCGCAAAACGGCCGCCAAAGCCAGAATGATAAGGAGGATGATGATAGAGAGGGGCAACCGGCGTTTATTTTTCAAATTCCAAATTCTGCTTCACTATCATAGAAAAATCAAAAAATGAAGTCAACGGAGCCTCTGACTTGTTCAGTCTTAAAAGATGTGGATGAAAGACATGAAAGAAACAGACTATAACTTGTGCTTTTCCAAGAAATGATCAACCTGGCGCATATATTCTTTGAAATCAGATAGAGCAACTGATAGCGCTTTGTAAACTTTTTCGTCGTCAATATCCATATATTCATGAACAAGGATATTCCTCATTCCTCCTGAACCTTTTAATTTGTTCGCCAAGTCACTTGTCAACAACCCTGCTTCAGAAGCTCTGATAAAGGATGAAGTATAATCTTCAGGCGGTCGCTGCCCCATTTCCACAACAACATGATTGTTGATATCTGAGGCATACTCCACGATCAATTGAATCAATCTCTCGGCGGAAGCTTTCAGATAAAAATCAGAGAGATACTCCTCAAAGGTATGCCCGGCAATAGGCTTTAATTTGTCAAGATACATATTCATCCGGGATAATTTTCTTCGGATTAAATCTGCCTCAATCACGGCTCACCCCCCTTTCAATGGCACGCTTGATATAGAGCTTCTCCAGGGTTCGAAATTTTTTAGAATCCATATACCTGGCAATGGATTGAATTCTGAAGTTGGCAAAAAGTCCCTTCTTTTCTTCGTACAGAGGCTTGCCGAGTAAAGCCACGCGGTAGCTGATCATGGGTTCTGCTCCGTTTAGAAAGAGCGGGTCATAATTATCACCAAAAACTCCACCTAAATCTTTCAAAATATCAAAATATTTATCTGAATCGACTTTCTCACTGCTCAAAATGCCGATATCCATGTCACTCTGAGAGGTCGCCGTTCCTGTTGCATAAGATCCGTGCAATATCAGGAGTTTAATCTTGTGTTTCTGACAGAGCTTTTTTATTTTTTCTCGGTTCATTTTGAGACTCATTGTAAATTTTCCTTTGCGGCTTTTATTATAACATACATTCTTTGCACTTCATTCTCGCAAATTATTTGCGCTTATATTTCCCGCTTCAGATTCATTGAGAAAGATAGTCTTATCTCAAATGGTGTAGCTATTTTTCGAGAGTTTTTGCCTAAACAGCATTAACCGCCGGACTTTAACTTTTGACTGAAGTGCGTCGCGGTTGAGAAAACGATCCTGGAAGGTCAAAGTGGTATCATCAGAAAGGATTTCCTTTTTGCGGTCGCGCGAGATTGCTCCGCTTTGAACCCCAAGATGCTGCGATTAACAACATTAAAACGATATCACCGGCTGATGACCGATGTCAAATCACAGCTGACTTGAAATCAGGAAGGCAATCCTTTATGTTAATTCCATCGGATTCAAAATAAATGGATTTACAGCGGATGGGCGGCTGGCTGAGTCGATATAAAAACCACTTGTTGTTTTACTTCATGTTGTTCTTGGGCATAAGCCTGTTTTCCGGCCTAAAAGCCTCCATGCTGGCGACTCTTTTGATCCTTTTCCTCAACATCAGCAGCGAACGCCTTACCGGATATTTATTCGGTCGACTCGGATTGCCAGCTTCTCTTATTATCCAGTCAGTCTTCAGTCTGGGACTGTTCCCCTTCCTCTGGCTCGCGACAGTCTTTGTGGCCGGCGCTTCTTATCCTTGGGTGCTCGGTGTTTTGCTTTTGTTTCTGGCTGTTCTCAGCCTTTCCATCAGAAAAAGCCGCCCTGCTTCCAGCAGCAGAATAAGTTTTGAACTCATCTTTGTTATTCTGCTCATCCTGCTGACCACGTACGCACCCTTTTCGCATGTCGGGAAGCCGCAACAGCAAGGCCTGGCTTATAGGGCCTATTTCAGCTCAGATTATTTGAAACATTTCAGCGTGGTTGAAGCCATCAACAAGGGCCATCTTCCTCCTCAAAACCCGTACTTCGAGGGAGAGAATTTCCACTATTACTGGCTTGTCTATGCTACTCCCGCCTTTCTGGCAAGATTGAGCGGGTCTGTTCCAACAGCCATGTTTTCCTGGTCATTCACGGTCAATTTTCTGTTCTTAGCTTCGTTGCTGCTGCTCGTCCAGCAGATTTGCGTCCGCCGCCGCGTTTTTACTTATTTTCTGGCCGCAGCCTCGCTGACGGTCAGCCTTGAAGGCCTCTACTTTTTTATCCAAAAATGCGGTTTTCATTTCCCGAAATTTCTGAGCCTCGGCAGCGAATACAATATCGATGCTTTGACAAGATGGCTCTGGAATCTGCCGCAGATCGATACTCTTTTGCGGTCGATGCTCTACACCCCCCAGCACCTCATGGGGATCTCGCTGCTCCTGGTTTTTTTCCTAGTCCTCTTCCTTGATATCAACAGGCCTCTTTTGCTTTCCTCCATCATAGCCATGACTCTCGCAGCGAGTTTTTTTGTCGGCGGCATTCTGCTTTTCGCCTGGTTTGTCTATTTTCTTGCCGGTGAATTGCGCCGCTTCTTCAGTCACAAAAGCCGTTTCTCGTCGATCTTGAAGAGCGCGAGCGCTTATTTTCTCCTTCCCCTACTGACGGTGGCTCTTTTTCAGGTTTTGCAGATGACCGAGCTGGGGTGGCGGTCTGAATTTTTCTTCCAGAAGCTATCTTTTTCGAAGATCGCGCTTCTTCTTTTCCTTAATCTCGGCCCTTTGCTGCTCACCGGCCTGGCTGGATGCGTGCTGGTGCGGTTTCCCTTGCGCCTTTTTCATCTGACTCTTTTTTTGACGGCCTTGCTCGTGATCCTCTTTGTCAGAATCCGCAACTTTGAAAATGACCTGTCGCTAAAGCTGGGGCTCGTCCTGAGTATTCAATTGCTGCTGTTTACGGCCCTTCTTTTTGCAAAGTTCCGATTCAGGGGCATTCTTACTCCATTTCTGCTCTTGTTATTAATCCTGCCGGGGATGATGACTTTTGTTCTTGATGTCCGTAATGCGATGGATATCACAAACAAGAGGTATACGTTTTACCTGCCGGCAGAGGAAAAAGCTGTTCTCAACTGGACGAGCCAGAACACACCGAGCGCTGCAGTGGTCCAGACATTCCCGCCAGCCAGGGAATGGAATGTCTCCATCATTCCTTCTTTTGCTGGCCGCAATATGTTTGTCGGCGACCGCATGCACGGCCGGATTTTCCAGGTTGGCGAGGAAACGTACAATCAGAGGCTTGAGATCTTAAAGCAGCATTTCCAAAATCTTCCGGCCGCCGGCACAGAATTGAAGAAAATGGGTATAGATTATCTTTTCTGGGGGAAACCGGAATTCCAGTCTTTCGGTTATTATCCGCCCCTGAAAAGAGCGTTTGTATTCAAGGATACGGTTTTGTATTCTCTCGAATAATGTTTTTACTTTTCTGGCGCCTTCCCGACTGTCAAAGGGAAAAATTTTATGTTTCGCAACCCGAGCGCCAGCCGCGCTTTGACCTCGATCTGGCCTCCCGCTGCATTTTTTTCGTTGAAAACGAAAGCAACTTCCGGCTTCAGCTCAACAGGAGGGACAGGTTCCGCTTTATCCCTGTTGGTTAAGCTTTTGATGAGCTCATAGATTGCAGCCGGCAAGGACATAATCGGGAACGAATTCGGCAGCTTAGGATCATTTTGATAGCCGGGACCGAACGGATCATAGACACCTCCGGGCGGCGGGATATCGATCTTCAGCGGCGGGGAAGGAAGAAATTTCCGGCTCGAGGCAAGGAGCTCGTCTCCCAGGAATATCTTTAACACAAACTCGGGATTCTTGCTTTGCTCGGCCGGCTTGCCTATGACACCATAGGAATCCCTGCGGACATCAATGGCCAGCTCTCTTCTGACGATCAAATCGCCCGCCTTGAATTCCAAAAAATAAGGGTAGGCCCCGGAGTTGCGGAAAATTTTCTTCGTCTCGATTGTTACGGAATTGAACCCCCTTCGAAAAAGACCGCCCTTGAGGACATTCTCGCCGTCCGAGAGCTTATAGTATACCTCGTTGGCCATCTCTATACCGAGGACCAGCCTTTCGGGAGGATTTAAAGAAAAAGGTGCGGACGTGATGCCGCTGCTCTCGACGAACCCGATCTTAAGAACCCAGGGGTATCTAAACTGCCAGGCCCTCAAATACTGGCCGATATCAGCCCGCACAGAAGGCGGCAAGAAGTAATACTCCATTCCGATGAGGCCGTATTTTTCGAAATATTCACCCAGCCTTTTGTACTCATTATTCTTGTCCTCCAGCTGGCTGTAGAGATAGGCCAGCAATCCGCAGGCTACTGGTTTGTCTTCTTCGTTGAGCGATTCAAAACGGCCTTCGAGGTAAGCGACCGCGGCCCGGTAGTCATTCGTAAGAGCGGCGCTAAAGAAATTCGCCACCTCAGTTTTCCAATCTGAAGCGAAAACTAAGCCGGCGAGAGCGGTCAGCAAAAGCAGCGGGGCTATTTTTTTTATCATTGTTTTGAAAAAACAAAAGAGATTTTGAGGCTCGCTGCAGGAAAATCGTCGGGCAATGGAGGGAGAGGCGAGCTCACCTCGATGGCTTCGAGCGCAGCTTGGTCAAAGCTCTTGTTTTCAGAAGGGACAATAATCTCGGCAGAGGAAATTTCTCCATTCTTAAGGATGACGACGGCAATCTCCGCGGTGTCGTTGGGGCCAGCCGCCTGAGTTGAAGGAATCATCCAATTCTTCTGAATGAGCTCGGCAACGTTTCTGGCCCAGGGGGAAAGGTCATAGTTTTTGACAACCGAAGGCGCAGGAGAACGGCCGCGAAGGGAAGTTGCGCCCTGCCTCCCGCCGTAATGGACGCCAGGAGATGAACCGCGGCCGCCCGGCAGGATGCTATAAAGATATTGCCTCAGGTCGACGTTTTTTAGCAGGGACTTCTTAACGGCCAGGCTCTCTGGAGAGGTTTTCGCGGCCAGGGGAAGGAAGAAACGCAGATTTTTATCGGAAGCAGACTCCGGCTTCTCAGGCAATCCTTGATCCAGCCTGAACTCCGAAGTTAATTTTGGGTTGATAACCGGACCGGCGAAAGACTCCTGCCGTTCTTCAACGGTTCCCGTTTCTTTGGGAATCGTTGTCGGTTCCTGAAGGGGCTGCGCTCTTCTGGGGCGGAATTCGGGAAATTGCTCCCTCCAATCCTGAGGATTGGGGAGATTGCCCTCGATCTTCGGCAGATGAAGCTCTTCTGGAGAAGCAATGATAACCGGAGTCACTTGTTCTCCAAAATCGATGATTTTGACCGACACGAAATAGGCGGCCAGGGTATAAATCAAGGCAGCATGGATGATGAGTGAAGCCAAAAGACTCAGGCTATGTTTGAGGAGCTCGGGCTTGTTCTTAAGGATATTCAGCCTCATGTTAAGATTATAATATATCCTCCCTTTATATAAAATTGAGTTGGGATGAAAAAGTTGCAGATTTTCCTAAGCTGCAAGATGTTACGCGATTTTATAATGCCCCATATTTTCTCAGGTTCTCATTATATTTCTTTTCCCGCTGCCTGAGGATCTCGACAAAGCGGGGGTCGTCCCTGAGACTATCATAGAAATAACAATTCACCAGAAAGGGATAATTGTACGGATATTCCTGCGTCTCCTGGAATCCTCTCTCAATGCCGAGTTCAATAGTCTTTATAGCTTCATCTTTCAGGCCGAGTGCGGCATAAACCAGCGAAAGAAGATAGGTGTAATAAACAGGCTTTTTCTCGGCCTCTTTGACCAGGGGCAGAGCTTTTTCTTTTTCTCCTTTGACGGCAAAGAGAAGAGCCTTGGTATATTCCACATTCGGGGTATCAGGGGTATCGGGCGCGAATCTCTCACCAATGGTTATTTCTTTTTCGGCCTCTCCGATTTTTTTCTGCATGATGAGCATGCGGGCATAAAAGAGCTGCAGGGTCAAATTTTCTGGTTCCATTTCTAACATTCTTCTGGCATCGGTGACAGCTTCTTCAGTTTTTCCGATGTAGTCATAACACCTTGCCCGAAGCATATAATTGATAAAGGCCTGGTCGCCGAGATTGATGGCATTGGAATAGTATTTGATGGCCTTTTCAGGCAGGCCGATACTCCTCAGGAAGGAGCCGAGGTTGTAATTGATCGAAGGGTTTTCCGGCTCCAACTCGAACGCCCTTTTGAAGTACTCATAAGCTTTATCGTTGTCCTCTTTGAGAAAATAGGCCCATCCCAAGCCGGCATTGGCCCCGGCTAAATCCTGGTCTATCTGATAAGCTTTTTCATAGTAACGGAGCGTCAGCTCAAAATCCTCGGTTTTCTTGGTGTTGACATATAAGTTCTGATACAGGTCCCCCAGCCCCCAGTAGGCCATCGCAAAATTGGGGTCTTCCTGAAGAGCTTTTTCATACCAATCGAGGGAATCCATAAAATTTTTCGTCTGCACGTCGACTTTGTATTTGCTTTCAGAATGCCTGCCGAGCAGATAGTACTTGTAGGCAAGATTGGAAGAGGTCGGAATTTTCGCGGGCCGCTCGGCCGCAGGCAGGTTGAAATCGGCCAAAATCTTCTTGGCCAAGTCATCCGTCATGCGCAAGAAGTCCTCCTCCCCCTGCCCGTCTATCCTTCCGGTACTGGCGACTCCTCCTGTTTGGACATCTTTCAGTTCATAGTTGAAGCGCAGCTTATCAGCTGCCTTGATGTAGCTGCAGAGCAAGATATGACTGACTCTTGTTTTGGCGGCCACGGCTTTCAGGTCTTCAGAGGAATAGCCGGAGGTCTCCTCGAGTCCCAGCTTGCTTAGGACGGTAACGATGCTATCGGCGCTCAGCACCGTTAGATTTTCCGATGACCGTCGAAGCTCTGTAATGAGATTTTCAGTCAGCGCTGTCCTCCAGTTATCCAGATTTTTGTCTCCCGTACTATTCTTAAAGTAGAGGATAGCCAGAGATGGTTTGCCTGCGGGGAGGGAAATAAACCCTTTTCCCGGGAGAAGACGCCAAATGATGAAAGCCGCAATTGTCACCGCCAGGACGACGAAAACAGGAATGAGAAACTTTTTACGCCCAAAAGGCTGGGTGACCTCTCTCAAGATGCTGGGCTTTTTCTGAGCAAAAATCCGTTTTTCGCATGGGAATTCTTTCTCGATTTCATCGAGTTCGTCAAAGAGCATCTCTGCAGTCTGGCACCTCTTTTCTTTGTTTTTTTCTAAACATCTCAATATGACCCGGGCGAGGGCTTCGGGAATCAGGGGGTTGAATTTTCTGGGGTCCGGAGGGGGTTCGGTCTTGTGCTTCACTGCGACGCTCAAAGCTGTTTCGCCCTCGAAAAGGAGCCTTCCGGTGACCATCTCGAAGAGGATGACTCCAAGAGAGTAAAGATCGGAGCGTCGGTCCGCCTTCTGACCTTCTGCCTGCTCGGGGGACATGTATTCTGCCGTCCCGATCATGACGCGGCCCCCTGTTATTCCCTTCTCTTCAAGGGAGCGGGCCAATCCAAAATCCATGATCCGGGCATTTCCCTCCCGGTCCACCATGATGTTCTTGGGCTTCAGATCGCGATGGATGATGCCTATCTTGTGAGCTTCAGCCAAGCCTGCGCAGACCTGCTTGCCGATGAAAATCGCCTGCCCGGGGCTCAATTTTCCCATCATCCTGATCATGCTCTTCAAGTCTTCGCCGGGAACATATTCCATGGTAATGTAGGGCGTTCCCTGCTCTTCATTGAGGTCGTACATCCGGCAGATGTTTTTATGGATAATCTTGCGAGCTAATCGGATTTCCTCCCGGAAGCGTTCAAGAGTCCTTGGCTTCGTGGCCAGTTCAGGCCTGATCAGCTTGAGGGCCACGATTTCTTTTATTTTTTTATCGTAGGCCTTATAGACTTTGCCCATTCCTCCGCTGCCTAGCTCTTCGATGACCTCGTACCTCCCGGCAAAGAGGTTTCCCCGCTCGAGTTCCTGTTCGAGACCTTCAAAGGTCTTTGTCTGGGAGAAGGGTGGAACTTCCTTTTGAGTGAGCAGAGCAGCGCAGTTGTTACAGAACCGGCTGCTTTCAGGATTTTCGGAGTCGCATTTGGGACATTTCATAGTTAGATTTCCCAATTTGCCACGTGGTTAAAGGATAATCTCAGGCCCGGGAATTGTCAAATTTTTTGCCAAAGGGGGGAATTCTATTTGTCGGTTGACTCAGAGCAGGGGCCTATCACTCCGTCTTTCCTGATGGTGGAAATGACATAGATGTATTTGTTAATGACATTGGCGCCGCTGTCTAGAAATTTTAACGGCTCCACAACAACAACCCAGAAGCGGAAACGGCCTTGGGGAACCCCGCGTCTCTTCCTGTATATGATATATCCCTGAATACGGGTTTTATCAAAAATCTTGGGATTATCCTTCCAGATGAGAAGATTTCCCGTGGGTTCGTTTGAAGAGAGAAGCGGTTTCTTTGGCGGTCTTAAAGAAGTGCCGTTTCTTAGGATGTAAAAGAAATCTCCATCCGGGCTCCTTTCTTTGAGCTGGATATCGACGGGAGGAAAAGGGAAATTTTTGATCTCGCCGAACCATGCTTCGGCCATGACCTGGTACCCTTTTTCGCTGGGATGTAATAGATCGCTCGATAGAAGAGAGAAGAGACCGCCATCGGAGTCCGGATAATCATTAAAAATGTTATATTGGTCAACGAGAGGCACAGGAAAATCAGCCGCGATTTGACGGATTTTTTCAACCAAGTAGAGATGCCTATCGCGATTGAGTTGAAAAGACCAGAGCCAATCTCTCCGCGGAATGATGGTGGCTATGACCGGGAAGACACCCGCCTCGAGGCACTTCCTGATCATTTCGCGGAGGTTAAAAGCGGAAGTGTCCATCGAGAGATCGCTGGTGATGACATCGTTTGTGCCTTCCATGATCAATATATATCTCGCAGCATGGGTGCTGATGACCCAGTCGATGCGGCTTAAGCCGCCGGCCGTAATTTCCCCTCCGATGCCTTCGTTGATGACTTGGCTCGAACCGAAATTTTGGTCGAGAATCGCATCCAGGCGCGGAATATACCCCAGTTCAGGGGCGTCTAACCGGTCGATTTTTCCAAAGGTAATGCTGTCCCCGAAGCCGATATATGTATCCTCATCGAGGGATGGGTTATAGATGATTTGTGATGATGAAGGCGGCGACAATGAAGAGCCTCGCTGCTCCGGCTGGCGGAAGGAGAGTTCTTTAATTTTGATCCCGGAAAAGGATTTCCAGACAATTCCGATTTTTTCTCCTTCTCGGATTAATCTGGAGATGGACGCCTGTTCGGTTGGATGAGAAATTTTGATTTCTTGGGATGGCGAGATGCCTTCAAGATATTTTACGCAGATTTGATTTCCCTGCCATGAAGACTGAGTCCAGCTGATGACAGGGATATCATTCGGGCCCAACCCGATGGAAGGGAAAATATCGTTTTCCCTGTTGTCAGTGATTTTTACTTCCTTTACCCAGCCCCTGCCATTCCAGCCGGAGAGGTAAATTTCATAGTCCTCGCCGTCGTAACGTGACCATGTCAACCAGAGGATTCCTTGGCCGTTGACAGCAGCATCAGGATTCAACGGGGGGAAGGCATTGCCCTGAGGCACGATCTTGCGGGGAGACCACTCCCTCCAGTCAAAGACTCTATAAAATATCTCCCCATCCTTGTCGTCTGTCTCATTCCAAAAAGCCCAGGCAACGTTATCGCGGTCAAGGATGATCCTCGGATTGGTGATAGCTGAAAGGGAGCCAGAGCTAAGTGACCACGTTCTTCGAGAGGAGATTTCTTGGACAAAAATTCTATACTCTTTGTTGAAGTAGTTCACCCAGATGACCCAGGGCGAATAGCTTTGATCGAAAGCGAAGTCAGGAGAAAAATTGAATCCCTTTTGACCGCCGATGGTTTGCGGCGAGGTAATTCTTCCTTTTTGGATCCGGCTTATTCGGATTTGGCTCTGGTCATTCCCCCAATCTTCCCAGGCAGCCCAAACCCGGCCGTCCCTGTCTTTTTTGATAAGTGGCACGGCTGAAGCCTTGAGGGGGGAAAGCGGAATCTGAGCCTCGATATTTTTATAAATCTGGAGTAAGTCTCGAAAAGGGGCAGTTGAATTGTCGCCGGGCACTTCCTCTCGGATATTTGCCGGGGAAAATCGGGAGACCCAGAGGAGCGCAAGAAAAGGGAGCAAAAGGCGGCCAATTTTGACATTTTTCATAATCTTAAGCGACTAAATATTAGCATATATTCTTCGCTTTTTTAAGATTTTTTGTTTTCAACAGCTTGACAATATATGAGAACTCAGGGAATATAAAAAGCTGGAGATGATAATGAAGCCTAAAACGAAAATTGTCGTTTTTCTTTTTGCGTTCTTCTTTATTCTCTTTTCTTTCAACAGGTTAGGATGGGGGCAAGCCAACGTCTCCCGGTCCTCCAACTGGAAATCTGTGTCTCCAAGAATTGCCGTTGATTCGGCAGGGAATCTCCATGTTGTTTGGGCCGAATACTACACTGATCCCCCCAATGGGACGGGCGATGCTTTCTATTCAAAGTATGACATTAATACCAGTGTCTGGAGCTCCCCGATCAATCTCAGCAACTCCTCCCTGGTGAATAGCAGAGAATACAGGCCTGTCGGCATCGATGTTGACGGCGCCAATAATGTTTATGTGGTCTATATAGATAGGACCGTCATCAGGCTGAGGATTTATTCCGGTGGAAGTTGGGGTTCACCTTTTGACATTTCCAGTCACAGCGAAGATATCGATATGGCGAGGATTGCTGTTGACCCGAGCGGAAACATTTTTACGTGCTGGTGGACAATAGACAGCGGAGTTGTCTATTCCAGGGCAAGGATAGGCGGCAGTTGGGAGAGTGGAGTACGCATCAGTCCTGCCCGACGGTGCAAATTTCCGAATATTGCCGTCGGCAATAATGTGGTTTTTGCCACCTGGCAGGAAAGCGGCTATGCAGAAGGTTATCAGGCTGCTTATGTCCAGCGCAGCAAGAGCTTCAATGCTTCCTGGTCTTCCTCGCAGCGCGTCGCAGTCACCAATGATACGATAACTCCAGACGTGGAAATAGATGGCAACGATATTGCCCATATGATCTGGGAAGCCAAGGCAGTTAATGATCCAAATGTCTGGGATTTTTTCGTCTTTCACTCTTATTGGACAGGGAACGGCTTTAGTACCCCTCAAAACATCGCCTCGCCGGTGTTGCTGCTTTACCCTCAAGTTCATGAGCGGGCGAATAATCTCTACGTCTGCTGGTCGGTGGGAGCCTGGGCCTATGGAAGTGCTGTTCATTACAATACCCGCATTGGCGGGGGCTGGACAGGAGACACCACTGTTCCTAACTCCAGAGGATCCACCTATACCGATGTATCCACAAGCCCTGCCCAGGATCGAGTTTATTTCGTCTGGGATGATTTTGGATCAGGAGCCTCGAAGGAGATATGGTGCAATATGGGCGTAACCGGACCGCCTCCTCCTCCTCCCGACACTCCCGTGGCTTTGTTCAGTTTTTCTCCAACTTCAGGGCCTCCGCCGCTGTCCATCACCTTTGATGCCTCGGCTTCTTATGATCCAAACGGGACCATCACCGCCTACAATTGGAATTTTGGAGATGGCTCAACAGGTTCAGGCCGTGTCGTCGCGCACACCTACAGTTCAGCGGGCTTTTTTACTGTAATACTTACCGTTACGGATAACGATGGAAAATCTGGATCGGCTTCCAACACTGTTGCAGTTATCAAAGCAAATGACCCCCCTATCGCGGAATTTAGTTTCTCGCCCACGAGTGGAATTGCCCCTGTAGAAGTCACCTTTGACGCCTCGGCTTCGCGAGACCCGGATGGCACCATTGTCGAGTATAGCTGGAATTTCGGAGACGACAGCACAGGGTCTGGCAGGGTTGTGAAACATGTCTATAGTAAATCGGGAACCTTTTCCGTAAGGCTCACTGTCAGGGATAATTCGGGTGCTTCGGCGACTAAGACAAAAACAATCGGAGTGTTCAACCTCTACCAGCCTTTGAATATCCGCTGGGCGACTCATGCCGATGAAAGCTTATTTCAGACCCGTTATGTGACAGAAGTGACCTGGGAGAAAAATCCTGAGAATGACAAATTAGGCATCCAGATCGCTCTCTATCGCGTTTACAGGAAAAAATCCCCGGATAGCAACAGCGCTTATAGGGTCATCGGAGAAGTCACGGGAGACACATATCGTTATATGGATAAAAATGCTGGAGGGAGAGACCTCTATGCTTATACGGTGACGGCCATCGATAACCAGGGACATGAAAGTCCCATCGCCCTTGCCGCGGGCTCTTTCAGCAATCCTCTCCTCATCAGGAGGTCGCAGGACATACAGAGAAAAGGCAAACTGAGGGGAAATTAGAACTCCCTACAGAAGGAGTTCCTGTTATTATTTGGCAATAAGACCTGTTTATCTCCTTTTTCCATTCTTTTAGCCTTATTTGCCTGTCGACTTTTCCTTCACCTCTTTATATTATTGATTATAAATAAATTAAATAAAGATTTAAGCCCGTCGGCAAAAAATAGGCAAAAAAAGTTAAAAATGCTCAAAAATCTTCATATATTATTGATATTATTATTAATACAAACGATCTTAGGCAGTGGCTACCCTGAAAAATGCAAACTGTTTGCGTTGACTGAAAACGGCTATTTATGGTATATGCTATAAACTTCCCCAGCGACAAAGTCCGGGGGATGAATAAATCTAAGGGACGAGCTTGCCGGCAGAGGGCTCTTGCTCCTGGTCAGCAGGCCCGAAATTGCCATGAAACTCCTCATCAACGAGCACGACTTAAGCAACTTCAAGAAGCGCGCGAGTAGGGGCTATCCCCGAGAAGTCTACGGCATTATGCTCGGAAAAAGGCTTGCGAACAGGACTTATAAAATCGTGAGGATCATCATCCCCCCGATCGTCGAAGCCACCTATGACTACGTCATTCCCGATTACAACAAGATTGATAAGATTGTGGCCTCGAGCGAGCTCGATTACATCGGCTCGATCCATTCTCATCCGCAAGCGCCGCCGACCATCTCCTCTCATGATTACCAGTATTGGGACAAAGACCGCGTGGTCGGCATCCTGAGTGTCCGCAAACGCAGTATTTATAAAGTCACCGAGCTCAAATTCTGGCGAAAGAATGCCGCTCTTCCCGTCAAATTCAAGACGTTCAAGCTGGGGGAAAACGGCTACAATAAATCGAGTTAGAAATGTCGGCTTTAACGGGCATTTCAATCGAACCGTTCCGGGGGGACTTGGAAGGCCTGGAGAGAATGGCCCATTCCTCTTGGCGGGATGAGTACGGCATTTCCTCGTTTCCCAACCTTTACCGGCCTGCTTTCCTTCGCTATCTATTCGGGCGGCTCAAAGAAAAAGACCATCTCATCGCGGCCTATCGCGGTGAGGAGATTGTCTCTTTCCTGGCCAACGTGCCGCATACTTTCCATTTCCGAAGCAAGGTTTGCCGAGGGATTTTAAGCTGTCTTCTCGTCACTAAAAAGGAGTGGCTCCGCCAGGGCCTTGCTTTAACCACTATCAACGAGGGCCTCAGGCTTAACCAGAAGTATAAGTATGATTTCAGTCTGGCGACTTTTGAAACCGGACACCGCTCGACCCTGATGGTGAAAAAACTCCGAGCAGAGGGTCAGCGTCTGGAATGGATGAAACGCTTGCACGTTGTCGCCAGGATTCTCGACCTGCCCCGGGTTGCCGCCTCAGAAGGAATCAAACTCTGGGAGCGGGCAGCTATCAAGATTGTCGGAGGGAGCCGTAGGCCGGGAAAGGGAGGAGAGGGAGCCGTAAGGGAATATCGCCCAGAGGACCTCGACGACTGTCTCTCCTTATTTAACAGCTACCAGGAGAAAGTCGAGCTGGCCAGGGTTTGGGACCAGGATGAGCTTAGCTGGGAACTCGCTTATCCAGATGTCTCCCAGAGTCTCGTTTATGAAAAGGACGGCCGCGTCAAAGGACTCATCAATTTCATCTATCATGACCACCTCGGCAAGACCAGGGAGAAGTGGGCCTGGATCAATCACGTGGCCTACTTCAATCTTACCGAACGCGAGAGAATTTCCTTCATCAATGCTTTCTTGCGTTACCTCAAGGAAAAAGACTGCATCGGCGTCATCGAGTGGACGAAAAAATATTACCCTCAGAGGCCCTTCTACCGCGCCCACTTTTTCCCTTATTTCCGGGCAGTGAACATGTATTCCTGGACGTTTAACCGCGAGATCAGCCTCAAGAACGTGAAGCAGGCCAACGAAATACTGGTTTAAAAAAGGGAATTTCCCCTTTGTGGAAAAAGCAGGAACTCTTTGAGGTGGCTCTCAAGGCTGAGACAAAGAAAAGCTAAATAAAAGTGCTTGAGCTCAAGAACCCATTTAAGAGAAGGCTTAGAAAATGCCAGGCAAACCTTTCAAAAAGAAATTCCAAGGAGATTGAGATGAAACAAGTAATTTCTCTCGCTTTGATTCTCACTGTTCTTTTTGTCGGCTGCACCCGAAAGAGTGAAAAATTCCAGCTCAAAGAAGGCACGGCCGCCTTCGAGCTGGCTAAAGAGCTTTCCGAAATTCTACCCTCCCTGGATCCGAGCACGAACAAGGTCCTCGTTTCGGCAAAGAAATTCGAGATCACATCCGGGGAAGTCATTCAAGCCATCAAAGACAACATCGGTAACCGCTCCGCTCAGCTCAAGCAGCTTGATGCCGACAAGCTAAAAAAGGTCCTCGAGCAGAGTGCCGTTCAGCTTGGGGAGAGAAAAATCCTGCTGAATGCCGCTGCTGGCGCCAAAATAGTGGTTTCTCCCGAAGAATTGGATAACGCCCTGAAAGAAGAATACAGCCGCGCCGGCGATGAAAAAAAATTTCTCGAAATGTTGACAAGCAACGGCATCTCCATTGACTATGTGAAGAACTCAATCCAGGCCAATTTGCTTATTGATAAATATCTGAATGGCGCGCTGGCCAGTCAAACCGCCGTCACTGAAGATGAAATTCAGAAAGCCTACCAGCAAGACAAGACCGTCTCGGTTCGCCACATCCTGCTCCTCACTCAGGGAAAGAGCGACCGGGAAAAAAAAGAAATTCACAAAAAAATGGAAGACGTCCTGGCCCGGGCCAAAGGCGGAGACGATTTCGCCGCGCTGGCTAAACAATATTCTGAAGACACCGGCTCTAAGGACAACGGAGGGTTGTATGAGAACTTTGGCCGGGGCCAAATGGTCAAGCCCTTCGAGGACGCGGCCTTTTCGGTTCCTGTCGGCGAGATCAGTGATATCATTGAAACACAATACGGCTACCACATCATTCAAGTTATAGACAGAAAAAAAGAATCCAGACCCCTGGATGAGGTGCGTCCTGAACTGGATGCTCAAATCAAGCAGGCGAAACAGGGCGAAGCCTACCAGACTTTAATGACCAAGCTTAAAGAAGACTCAGGATTCAAAACGGTTGCTTTGTAGGTTCTCCGATTTTTCTTTCGTTTTCGCGATATATGAAATATGGTATGAGTGAACTCTCGAGGCGGAAAGATGGCCAGGGAACGAACAAAGAAAGTCGTGGTTGTCATGCCGGCTTATAACGCCGAGAAAACGCTCGAGCGCACCCGAACGTCGTGGCTGCCATGTAATACGATTTACCGCGTTTGTATTAATTCGAAAAATCAATCATGAAAAGATAAGGATTCAGCTCGGTTTGAACTCCCGCTCCTTTTCCTAAATAAAAAGTTAGCTCGTAATAGCTATCTTTCTTCAACTGGTATCGAGGCGGGTCAATAAGATTCAAGTTCTTGATTTCTCTCGCTGTCTCGCCGCGAAAGAACGGCTCATCGAAGATCTTCATTTCGCAGGCATAATCTCCCTGGGTTGACCCGAAGGAAATCTTCAATTCTTCGAGCGGCCTCTCTGTTCGAAAATTGAAGCGATAAGCGCGGTTGTCTTCGCGAAGCTGAAACTTTCCCGGCTCAACCAGGCGGGATGACCGCGAGAGGGAATAGAAAATGACTTTTTGTCCGGAGGGAAGGATGACCCTGACGGGGTCGATGGGAACCTTGCGCGGGTAAAGCACGATCCAGACGAAAAAGACCATAATACCGACGCACACCAGCAGAAGATGGGAGAAAAATCTTAGGGCAAAAGCGCGCTTTTTCATCACCGCATAGGCCGCAATAAATAAGATCGTCACCCCCAGCCAGATGAAATTGGGAAGCCACTGCCAGTTCTCCACCTTGAGGTAAGAAGGCAGGAAATCAGGGAGACGAAAATGCATATTGCTCAGGAGATAGAATAGCCCGGCGCCTCGTTCTTTCACCCCCCGGGTAGTTTCTTGGTAGAGGTTTATTGGGTACTTGAGCAGAAGGAATGTGAAGAGGAGACTCACCACAGAGGCAAAGTTGAAGAGATAAGAAAATATTTTTTTCTGGTTATAAACCAGGAAATAGCCCAGGAGGATGACCAACCCCCAAATCACAGCAACGAGAAACCTGGCCTGAGGCGCGAAGCTTGTTCTCTGAGTGAGAAAGGCAGAGGTTAGCACGTAAGGAGCGGTCAGGAAAAAGAGCAACGGGAAGTTCCTCCTCCTTCTCTTCAGCATTTCCCAGGCGCCCAGCAGAGCGAAGAAATAGAGAGGCGCGTAGAAAAGAAGTCCGTCCCGCTGGTCAAAAAAATATCCGGTGAGAGTTTCCCAGCGGTAGCGGAAAGGAATATTGAAGAGGAGGTTCCTGACAAATTGGAGGGGCCCTTCCTCCGTCATGGGCTGCGCCACAGAGACGGCAAAAAGGGAATAGGAGCCGTAAAGCGCATGCTGAAAATTTAGATAAAGGAAAAAAACCACAGCCGGAACGCTGATAAAGAGGACGAGTCTCCATCCCAGCTTGAATTTCTTGATCGCAATCCAAAGGCAATAGACAAACAAAGGCGCAAAGAGGGTGATATATTTCAGGGCGTGAAACCAGATGAATGAGGAAAGAAGAAGGCTCGAGAGGAAAAGTTTTGGCCAGGAAAGCGAGGGAGAAAACCGGAAAAGCCGAAAGACCGTAAGGGAGAGAAGAGCAACCACCATTTCCGGATAGATATGGATGGAATAGAAAAAAACAGGGGAAGTGAAACCTGTCAGGAACCAGAGCCAGAGGGCAAGGTTTTCCTTTTGCCATTCACTCCGCGCGTAAAGATAAACCTGAAGGCTAAAGAGAGCACCAAAAAGGCTCATCCCCAGACGGATGATAAAAACCATTGCTTTCCCTTTGAACAGTGTTCCGAGGGCATAGAAAGGAAGGAGAAGTACGGCAATTCCCGGAGAATGGAAAGAATAAGAACTCCCCGGTTTTGCTCCACGAACAACATGAGGTTGCAGTTTCCCATCCCAGATCATATACCGGGCGTAATCCCGCCGGGTGTAATTGTTCGCCAGATCAAAGTCTCTGTCTTGTAGCAGGCTCTGGGCGATGAGAAGATAGTGTGGCTCGTCTCCAGCGACGGTGGAGCCGCTTTGAATCATGAGCGCTGTTCCGGCATTGAAAACGAGAAGGGCCACAAAGAAAAGGAGAACAAGTTTCTTTCTGAGGGAAAGGCCCGAGAACCATTCGCCCGGTTTCCGCGAGACCGTAGCTTTTTCTTTATTCTGATGCCAGATTTGAATGAGCTTGAGGTAGAGAAAAGCGAATCCGATACCCCAAGCGAAAAGTTTCAAGCGCGCCTCAAGATCGTCTGCGCTGATATAGTGGCGCAGAGTCAGAGGAGTCAGACTCAAAAAAAGCAACGGAAGAAAAGTCAGGAAGTCCTGGGCCAGAACATCCTCAAAATTCTGGGCGAAAACAGAAGAGGCAAGCTTCGAATAGAGAATCCAGAAAGCGAGGAAAAGCAGGAAAAAAAGGATAGCAAAAACGGCGGCAGAGACTGACAAGGGGTTGAAAGCGTGGTTTGAGATGGTAAATGCGCGAACTCGGCGGAAGAGAAGAAAAAAGACACCGGCAAGAACAGCGAATATCAAAAAGAAGGGAAGATAAAAGAGCAGAGATTTTCTTGCCATCTGCATGATGAATAGTAAACTCGTCCGCCTTTGTCAAGGCGAAACAATAATCATTCTGGCTCTTATTTTACCAAGGCGAGGAATGTGTGGTGAGAAGTCCGTATGAGTGGCGGGCGGGCACGCGCCGCGACAGGACCCCCACTGAGCCTGTTTAAAGTTAGCGTGACTTCGAGCGACATATTCTGAGCCTTCTTGCCATGTTTTTTCTCCCTGTGCTATGATGAGCCCGATGGAAATATCCGCCGTCATCATTACGCATAACGAGGAAAAGAGGCTGGAAGGCGCTCTCAAGAGCCTCGCCGGCGTGGTCTCTGAAATTGTCGTCGTCGACTGCTACAGCACAGATGACACGGTCAAAATCGCCAGGAAATATACCGACCGCGTTTTCGAGCGTGTCTGGACAAATTTTGCCGACCAGAAAAATTTTGCCAACAGCAAGGCCTCACACCCCTGGATTCTATCCCTGGATGCCGACGAAAGAGTCTCTCCTGAACTCGGCGCGGAACTTACCGAGCTTAAGAAAAGTGAACCCGAATGCTCTGCTTTTTCCATTCTCCGGCAGGTCTTTTATCTCGGAAGATGGATCCGCCATTCCGGCTGGTACCCTGACCGCAAACTGCGGCTTTTCCGAAAAGGCAAGGCTCGGTGGGAAGGAGAATATGTCCACGAAAAGCTCCTTGTCGAGGGAAAAGTCGGGAAGCTCAAAGGCTCGATCCACCATTTCACTTACCAAAATATTGCCGAGCATCTGACCCGCATCAACAAGTTTTCTGACCTTGGGGCACACAAGCTCTATGCCCAGAAGAAGAAGTGCCGCTGGCATCACCTGCTCTTTCTGCCCTTTTTCAGGTTTATCAGGGCGTATCTCTGGAAGCGCGGATTCCTGGACGGATTTGCCGGCCTTGTCATCTCCGTCCTGACAGGCTATGCTGTCTTCGCCCGCTACGCCAAGCTGAGGGAGATCTGGAAAAAAGGAGAAAGGATTGAGCCTTTTCCATATTGACGCCGGAAGAGAATGGCGGGGCGGCCAAAGGCAGTCTCTTTTTTTGGTCAAAGAGCTGAAGAAGCGAGGCTTTCCTGTCCAGTTTGTCGTCCAGCCCGAGAGTCCCCTCTATCAAAAAGCTTGCGATGCCGAACTCCCGGTCCTGCCTCTACGGATAAAGAGTGAGTTTGACCTTGGAGCCATCTTCCGCCTGAGCCGGGCGATGAAGCGGCGAAAATGCCGTCTGGCCCATTTCCATGATGCCCATGGTGTCGCGATTGGAGCGGCAGCAGCGCGGCGGGCCGATGTTCCTCTCCGGTTCATTTCCCGGCGTGTTGATTTCCCCCTGAAAAAGAGTTTCTTCTCCCGCCGCAAGTACACAAAAGATGTCGATGGCATCATCGCCATTTCCGAAGGCGTAAGGAGAGTCCTGATCAGATCAGGAGTTCCCTCATCACTTATTCACGTTATTCCGTCTGGAATAGATTTTTCCCCTTTCGAGGAAGTGGCCTCCCGCGATTTCTTGCGCCGGGAATTCTCCTTTGCTTTGGATGATTACCTTGTCGGCATTGTCGCCGCGCTCGAGGACCATAAAGGCCACACCTACCTTATCCAGGCCTCGAAGATATTGAGGGAGCAGGCGCCGAAGATAAAGATAATCGTGGTCGGGACAGGCTCCCTGCGGATGGAGCTGGACCGGCAAGCGCACGAAATGGGGGTTGACGACATCGTCTTTTTCCTCGGATTCCGGGAAGATGTCCCCCGCATCCTCGCCTCTCTTGATCTTTTTGTCCTTTCCTCCCACCTCGAAGGGTTAGGAAGTTCGCTGCTCGATGCCATGGCCTGCCATCTCCCTGTGGTGGCTACCCAGACAGGCGGCATCCCTGAGGTGGTTATTCACAACGAGACAGGGGTGTTGGTGCCGCCTCGCAACGCCCAACTCCTGGCCCAGGCTGTCCTGAGGCTCTATCGCGATAGAGATCTTGCGGCCCGCCTGGGGCAAAGAGGATATGAGGTCGTCCATCAGAAGTTTTCTGCCGAAGCCATGGCCGGGAAAATTATCGATCTGTACGAGAGATCAGCTGCCAAAAAAGGGGTTCGATTAGCCTGAAGGGCAAACACGCATCGAGCGAATATCGGGGACGGTTCTCGGGGAGAACCGTCCCCCTCTTGATAAAACATTCTCGGGTATGGTAAGTTCTGAGCGCGGGAGGTAAGCATGAAGATCGAAAGAGTGGAACTGGCTCTTTTGTACCTTCCCTACGTTCGTTTTTTTGAGACAAGCCTCGGCCGCGAGGAAGGACGAAGCTTTATCATCGTCAAGGTTTATGCCGACGGGCTTTGCGGGTATGGAGAAGTCGTGGCGAACTCCGCCCCCCTTTACAGTTATGAGACGACCGCGACAGCCTGGATCATTCTGAAGGAATTTCTGGTCCCGCTGATTTTGGAGAAAAAGATCTTCAGTCCGGCAGACTTTTATAAGGAGGCCGGGAGATTCCGGGGCCATCCCATGGCCAAAGCGGGCTTGGAACTTGCGCTTTGGGATCTTCAGGCGAAGAAAGAAGGATTGCCGTTGTGGAAACTCTACGGGGGCACCAAGACCGTCATCCCCGCCGGAGTCAGCGTGGGGATTGAGAATTCAGTTCCAGAGCTTTTGGAAAGGATCGAATTTTTCCTCGGCGAGGGCTATCAAAGGATCAAGATCAAGATAAAACCGGGCTGGGATGTGGAGACGGTGAAGGAGGTCAGAAAAAGATTTCCGGACATCCCGCTGCAGGCTGACGCCAACGGCGCTTACAGCCTTGCCGATAAAGAGACGCTCAAGAAGCTGGATGAATTCAGCCTCCTGATGCTCGAGCAGCCTTTCCCGCCTTATGACCTCTGGGACCACGGCCGCCTGCAGAAAGAAATGAAGACGCCGCTCTGTCTTGATGAAAGCGTGATTTCGGTAGATTCGGCGCGCCAGGCCCTGGAGATGGGAAGCTGCCGTATCATTAACATCAAGGTCGGCCGCGTCGGCGGGATGATCGAAGTCCGCAAAATCCATGATTTTTGCCGGTCGCAGGGGGTTCCGGTGTGGTGCGGCGGAATGCTCGAGTCGGGCATCGGCCGGGCCCATAACCTCCACATCGCCTCGCTGCCAAACTTCAAGCTGCCAAACGACCTCTCGGCGAGCAAAAGATATTACAGGGAAGACCTGATCGAACCTCCCATCGAGCTGAGCAAGGACGGCACGATCAAAGTGCCGGAAGGGCCGGGAATCGGCGTGTTCCCGCAGGAAGACAGGATCAAGAGGGCCACGCTCAAGGAGGAGGTTTTTAAGGCGGCGTGATTTTTTATGCCGCCGGCAAACTTGTCGAGGGGATTTTGAACATCGCTGGTTTCTTCGAGCCTATCATCCGGCCTTCAGGAAATAACGTAGTGACTCAGGTCGGGGAGCGCCTCACCGAGCCTGTGCGGGAAATGGTACTGGCTGCGCCAGTACATGGAAGACAAAGTCAAGTGGAACCAGTTCGATGATGAAACCGCTCTTCCCCTTCCTCTTCCCGGGGCTCCTTCCCGGCATGATGCCCAAGGTGATGCCGACGATGCTCGAGCGGGTGGAGACGATGATTCCCATGCCCAACTATATGACTGAACAGATGCCAGACCTGATGCCGAAGGTCATGGATAACCTGATGCCGCACATGCTGCCCGATATTGTGCCTTTGGTCGTTTCCAAGATGATGGCCTATCTCCGCGGCCGCGGCTGAAAAAGCTATTTGTGCGTCTAATTGAACTTAATGATCTCTAGTTCAACTTTGGGGTAGAGTTTATCAATTTCTTTCTGAATCTCGATTGTTTTTTCCAGCGCGGTGACAACCTGGCAGTAATGTTTTATGTCGTCGAGGGATAGGGTTCGTCCTTTCCTGTCCTTTAGCCATTTGGCGCAGACCTGGTAGCCGCCTATCTGATAATTCCAGATTTCAGGTTTAACGCCATCGAAATATTGTGAAGGATTTATATACACCTGATTCTTTTCATAGCGGACTTTCTCGACTTTGTTATCGCCTTTGCCCTGGAATTTGGCGACGGGCAGGGAAAGGTCAGGCGATCTGAGCAAGTGCAAATCAACCAGTTCTTTTCCTTGATCTGCCACTTTTTCGAAAAGTTTATAGTTTTGTGCAAAGGGGATTCTTGGGAAATCTGTCTTGAGAAACTCACCATATTTTTCCCTATAAATGTTACTGTAAAATACGCTGTAAATGTAATACAGGATCCTTTCAGGGGTGGGTTTATTCTTATATACTTGGGTTAGTTTATCTGATATTTCAGGTGCCAAATTAGGTTTTCTCTCTTTGCTGTCGTACTTTGCGTCGGGTTCGAATACAAGCATTGGGTTGTCTAGTGATATTCGTTTTTTGAGTTGCCCTTTTTTGTAAAAATATAAAGGGAAATGATAGCATGTTGTTTTTGAGGATAATAATCCATGTTCTGATATGCAATTTGTTATAAATGTGTGACTCCATTTAATATCTAATTCTTCTCTTTTATGAGTTATTAATCCAATATTTCCCTTCTGCATATGTCGCATAACCTCTGGACGAGGCATGCAGATAAAGCCGCGGGATTTTCCTGTGTAATAAGTATATCTCACATCGAAAGGACGGTAGAGAATCGCCACAATTTTATTTTTATCTAAACCGCTCTCAAGCAAATCCTTTTGAGCAAATTCGATTTTCCAATCTCGAGCATCTTTTCCTAGATTATAAGCCCGGCGTGCCAATTCTTTATCCAGTTTCGAAAAATTCAGGATAGTTGACCAGACTTCTTCTGGACTCCACTTTATGGTCAAATGATCTCTTGCCGTGACTATTCCTACGCTGTAAACGGGGAAAATATCCGTTATTTTTGGATATTTCTCATATAAGGCTTGAAGCCTCTCTTCTCTTGGGACAAAAATATAGAATTCCGACTTTGGCGTTAGCTTCTTCCATTTGACCGACTTGATGTCGCCTTTTAAAAGCCAACTATATTTCTTTTCTCTTAATCCCCAGATATCAGAATGATAGACTCTGCACCCTTTCTTTTCTCCCTTTTTCTTTATAAACAAAGCGATGGCTACTCCCTGCATAATGTCAAAGACATTCTCGTCTTTGGACCCGTCAGGGCATTTCTCTTTCTTCAAGGCGTTTCCATGTAAATCCACGACATAAATTTCGTTAAAGCTTTTCATCAAGGACTGCCGCATGCCCCTGAAAGTTGGATTGTCGAGGTAACTGTGGTTGGAAATATAGCCTAAAACGCCTTCGCCAGCATGATCGATTTTCCATTGGGCAAAACGGATGAACTTGACATAGTCATCCTGAAGCCATTTCGGATTTTTCTCTCCAAGCGGCTTCCCGTCAACTCGATAATAACCGTCATCTTTATTGCCATCGGGAGATGTATATCCTTTTTTCAGCAGATCAGTTATCCATTTTCCTTTATTTGCAGAGTGGCCCGCATAAGGAGGATTCCCCAGGATAACCAGGATTGGCGTCTCCTTTTTAACTTGTCCTGCCAGATGAGATTCTTCAGAAAGCGAAGCCATTCCTGGAAGGTCCGACTGAGCAAGCTCCTCCATCTCCAGAGAATTCGTCAGATACAATTTGAACCTGTCCTCTCTCTTGAGACTGTATCCCAGCTCTTCAAGGAGAAAAGCTATTTTCTGAGCGGGTACGGGCAGCGAAAAGCCCGTAGGTTATGGTCTGAGAATAAAGGTCAGCAAAATCTTCTTTTGTCAGGCCGCTAATGAGATGCTTCCTGAACGCCTCATAAAATCCCGTGATATAGCCTTTTCCGTTTGTTTCTTCTTCTTTGAGCTCCTGGATTATGATCTCGTCTCGTAGAAAGCGAGTCCTTTTTGCCAGCTCTAGTGCAAGAGTCTTGGCGTTATAGACTTTAGGCAAAGAAAAGGAGAAAAATTTCTCAAGAAGACTATAAAATTTATCCCCATTTTCGATAGGCGGGATGGTCTTTAGTTTATAGACTAGAAAAGGTCTTGCAATAAGCGCTTCATCGACTAAAGTTCCGTTGCGATAAAGCCGGAATTCAAAAAAGTTGGTGAGAATCATATTGGGAAACGTATGAAGATAGCGCTTCAACTGGTCAGAATCCTCTATGTCATCGAGATTTTTGGTTGTGGGCGCTTTGGCTTCAATATACCCAACAATATGTTGTTTTCCGTCCCACACCCGGAAATCCGGATTACCGGCTTCGGTTTTCTTTGGCAGTGTCGTGATCTGGATGTCTTTCTTGCCCGCTGATTCTTTGTATTCGTTTAATAAGTTTTCCAGGGTTGAGTAATAGCTTTCCTCCCTGTCGTCCCCGCGATCGGCGATCTCGAAGACTTTTTTTAGATAGGCTTTAAGCATGAATTCTCTCAAAAAGGCGACCTTTTGGTCTTTTGTATTATATCCTGAGTCCTCTTTAGGATAAACGCAACAAAACTTAGATATTCTCTGCATTCTTTTTCAGTGACCTCGATGCCTCCTGCGTAGAAGTCGAGGTTTCTTTTTGTTCTCATGGCATTTCCCATGACCCTAATTGAATCATCTCTCAAAATCTCAGCGAGTTTCTCAATGATTTTTGCCTGATGACCAACAACACTTTTTATTTTGACCTGATGATAGCTAAGGAGCGCTATCCCTGCCTTAATGAGTGCGGAGTAGGCGTAAGTAAATCTAACATCCAAAATATCTACTTTTTTGGCGATGCCTAAATCTTTGACAGCATTATTTAGATTCTTTTCAATTTGATTTTGACTGAACTTAAGTTTCACGAAAAATTCTGGTTCGAATTTCATCCGACGATTTTGATGTTTTTGCCTTTCAATATTTCCATAAGAAAGGGGTCTTTATTCCTGATTCTTCTTTTAAATTCCCTCTCATCAATATTGACGGAATTGATCTCTCTGTCAATCTCATTCTGAATTATGTTTAATCTTTTTTGGAGGGCTGAGATTTCATGGCCTCCGACAACCAATAAATC
>Ga0315280_10000999_pt1:17500-50397 | contig 50397 bp, 32 predicted proteins | sample YL17G06_40_MG_FD_203697 | JGI IMG/M metagenome (GOLD analysis project Ga0315280, IMG submission 203697) | Sediment microbial communities from Yellowstone Lake, YNP, Wyoming, USA - YL17G06_40 | ecosystem: Environmental > Aquatic > Freshwater > Lake > Sediment | place: USA: Wyoming... | reverse complement strand
CGTCGATCGCACCGTTCGTGACGGTCTGGAACGAGTGCGCCGCTCTTGGACCCTGGCCTTTGCCTTCTTGACCCATGCCGGCCTCTCTTTTTGATTTAATTGTCACTCTATTATGCGAGATTCAGTAAGCATGTCCGCCCCGGAGCCGATCCCATAGGCCAGGGGCAGCATGCCCAGCGCCGCGGCCAGGGATGTCATTAAAACAGGCCGCAGACGGCGCCGCCCCGACCGGACAAGGGCTTCCGTAAGATCGCATCCCTCGGCCTGGAGGTGCTTCACGTAATCGAGCATGAGGATGCCGTTTTTGGCCACGATCCCGATGCCGATGATGGCGCCCAGAAGCGAGACGACGTTCAACGACGTCCCGGTGATCCACAGCGCTAGAACCGTCCCGAACATGGCCAGCACGGCCCCGAAAACGATAGATACGGGCTCAAAAAACGAGCCGAATTCCAAAAGCAGAACTGTGAAAACGAGAAAAATGGCCATGAGAAGCACGAACATCAGGTTGCGGAAAGACTCCTGCTGCTGCTCGTAGAGCCCGCCGTATTCGATGGTCCCGGGCGGGATGGACTTATCCTTGCTCAGCGTGTCGCGGATTTCGGCCATGACGCTGCCCATGTCGCGGCCTTCCAGCCGGGCCGTGACGGCCACGTCCTGCCGTGAGTCTTCGCGCCGGAGTTCGAGCTGTCCCGGTTCCTCGACGATATCCACGACCTGCGACAGCTTGACCAGTGCCCCCTCGGGCGTTCGCAGCGGCAATTCCTGAAGGTTCGCCAGGCGGTCGATATGCGATGGATCGACCTTGACCCGGATCTCGACCACCCGATCCCCTTCCAGCACCGAGGAAGCCGTCCGGCCCAGCATCGCCGTACTTACGGCCGCGGCCAAGTCGTCTGCGCTTAAACCGAATCGCCGCGCGTCCGCCGAGCGCGGGCGCAGGCTGATCGTCGGCCCCGTATAGACCAGTCCGTTGAATGTGTCGACGACGCCCCGAATTTTTTTGATCTGTTCTTCGACATCGGGCGCCTTTTTCTCGAGCCAGGCCTGGCTGGTCGAAAACAACTTCACTTCGATGGGCTGGGGCGCCCACATCAAATCGCCGATCAGGTCGCCCAGGATCCCCGGAAATTCCCAGGTCAGCCCGGGCAGTTCGGTGTTAAATCTTCGCCGCAATTCGGAGATTACGTCCGCGGTTTTCCGTTTGCGGTCGGTTTTGAGCTTAACCAGGAAATCTCCCGTGTTCGGCTCGGCGATGGACAGTGCCAGCCGGGCCCCCGTGCGGCGCGAATAGCTTTCCAGCTCCGGAATCGTCCGCAAAATTTTTTCGGCCTGCAAAAGCTGGCGGTGCGTCTCGGCCAGGCTCGTTCCCGGCGGCGTGAAATAGTCGATGACGAACCCGCCCTCGTCCATGGGCGGCAGGAATTCGCTGTCGAGACGGCCGTAAAGAAAGATGCCGGCCAAAAGCACGAGGCCGCAGGCGCCCAGGGTGAGCCAGCGATGCTTGAGCGCGGGACGAACGGCAGTTTCATAGATACGGATGACGCGGCGGAGCAGAAAGCCGCCCTGCTCAGCCTGCGGTCGGGGCCGATCCCCCTTGCGGAGACGGATGAACCAGGCCGCCAGCGACGGGGTCAGCGTGACGGCAAGGAGCAAGGACGTCAGCAGCGAAACCACCATGGTCATGGCCAAAGCGCGGAAGAAGACACCGGTGATGCCCTCAAGAAAAGCCAGGGGAATGAACACGACGACCGGCGTCAGGGTGGAGCCGACCAGCGGCCGGAAAATTTCGCCGATGCCCTCCTGGACAGCTTCGAGCCGGCTCACGCCTGCCATCAGTTTGGTGTGGATCGCTTCGACGACGACGATGGCGTCGTCGATGACCAGGCCGATGGCCGCGGCGATGCCTCCCAGGGTCATCAAATTGTAAATGAGCCCGGTAATCTTCATGGACAGGAGCGTGACCAGCACGGTGACCGGAATGACCATCGTCGCCACGAGCGTCGTCCCCCAATTTTTTAAGAAGAAAAACAGGATGAGCACGGACAGGATCAGGCCGAAGACGATGGCCTCCCAAACGCTCGCCACCGAGGCACGAACGATTTCCGATTGGTCATAGAAAAAGGCAAGCTTCATGTCGGGAGGGAGTTCTTGTTTTAGCTCTCTCAATTGCCTTTTGAGCGCCTGGGCGATGTCCAGGGTACTGCCGTCGGGCTGGCTGCGAACATTGAGAAGGACCGCGGCTTCACCGTCGGCCGTGACGACATTGAAGACAGGCTCCGGTCCCCTCACGACTTTGGCGAAATCCCGGACGCGGACCGGATGTCCGCCGACGTAGGTGACGACGAAGTCTTCGATGTCCGGGATCGAATGCACCCGGCCGTCGACCACGGTCAGATAGAGCGTATGGTTCTCCTCGTGCATGCCGGCCGACGCCACGAAATTGTTGTTGGTCAGGGCATCGGTGACCTGGAACAACGTCAGATTGGCCGCTGTGAGCCGGAGGGGATCGACGACGATGTGGAATTCCGGAGTCCGGCCGCCGACGAGGTCGACGCGGGCCACGCCAGGAATCCGAAGAAACCGCAGTTTGAGGTTATAGCGCGCCGTCTCCCAAAGCTCTGTGATCCCGCGCGTATTGCTGGTGAGACTGACGCCGATGATGGGAAACGCCGAAAAGGTCAGCCGGAAGACCGTGGTCTCGGCCGTCGCCGGCAGCGTGCTCCGGATTTGCGAAAGCCGGCTGAGCACAAAGAGCTCGGATTCGATCATCTTGACTTTCCAGGTGAAAAAAACGCTGATCTCCGCCGAGCCCCGTCCCGTGAACGAGCGGACTGTGACCACGCCCCGGATATCCTTCATCGCCTCTTCGATGGGGCGAGTGATGGTGGCCATCATTTCGTCGGCAGGCATCACCCCGTTGTCCGCGAGAATGACGACACGCGGAAAGTTCGTTTGGGGGAAAACTGACGAGGAAATGGTGACAGCCGCATAGATTCCGCCTAAACAGAGGGCGATGCTGATAAAAACGACGGACAGCGAATAGCGGGTGGCGAATCGACCTAACATCTTATTGCCCGATGATCCGTATCTTCGTTTCCTTGGGGAGGCTGTAGGCGTCTTCGGTGACGATGGTCAAGCCTTCCTTCAAACCTTCGCCGGCGACTTCGACAAGGCCGGCTTCTCGAAGGCCGAGCTTGACGGGCTTCCGGACGGCCCTGCCGCCTTCAACCAGCACGATCGCGCCGCTTTCGCTTCCCACAGAATCGGATATCGCGGCGGCTTCCGGGACGGCCAGGCAATTTGCATGCTCTTCACAGACGATGCGGACACTTAAGAATTGGCCGGGATGGAATTCGCCGCCCGCGGGAACCGAGATCCGGACCGGCAAAGTGTCGGTTTTTTCATCGATCTTCGACCCGATGTAGATCACGACTCCTATAGCGGCTCCGGCGATTTCGAAGTGCGCCGACTGTCCGACCTTCAACAATGCGGCTTCGCGGCTGGGAACGCTCACGGCCGCGACGAGGCGGTCAAGGTCGATGATCGTGGCCAGAACCGTGTTGAGCTCCACGGCTTCGCCTGGCTCGATGTTGATCTTGACCACCGTTCCGGCGAGGGGCGCCTGGACCCTGAGGAGGGCTAGATCGGTCTCTGCAGCCGCGAGCTCGCTGCGGACAGCGTTGAGCTGCTGTTCGGCCTCCAAATAGCTCTTTTTGGACGTTCCTTCCACCGGGAGCAGCTTTTTCTGCCGCTCAAAATTCTCTTCGGCAAAGGCCATGGCTTTCCTTGCCTTTTCATAGGCGACATCGGCCATGCGGCTGTCCAGTCGGAAGAGAACCGTCCCCTTGGCCACTCTCTGGCCTTCGTGACAGTCAATATGGGCAACGACGCCCGCTACGGGAGAGGCCACTTCTGCGTCGGCAGGGATGCGCCCTGCGCCTGCGGGTTCGGGCTCCACGCTGCCGTATGCCGTGACATACTGGTGGAGCGTCGAGCGCGAGATCTTGCCGACATGGACGGCCACGTTCGGAGAGACTTCTTCATTCTCTCCGGCCGATTTGGGTTTGACCAGTTTCAAGATCAAGATGAAGGCTAGAGCCGCGGCCAAAACGACCAAGACTGTCCACATCCGGCGTTTACTCATCCTTTCGCTCCTTCGCTTGCCCGGAGGTTCTTCCCGGCGTTTCCAAAAACCATTCCTTAAGATCGAGCGGACTCTGTATGGCGTTCTCCAGCTCTCCAATCGCCTGTTGCGCTTTGACAAGGGCGTCCAACCGGGCCAGCGCGCTCGAGGCGAGCTCCAGCTGAATGCCCAGGAGTTCGAGCCTGGAAATATCTCCGAGCTCAAAGCGGGCTTTGGCGGAAGCTTCCTGCTTTTGGAGATTCGTCAAAAGATCGTCGGCCGCCTTCATCTTTTCGACCGCCGACCGGGAGGCCGCCGTGGCACTCTCAATCTCACCGATCACTTTGGCCTGAAGAGCTAAAAACTTCGCCGCGGACTCCGCGCGCCGGGCCTCGGCTTCGGCGATCGGACCTTTGTTCCGGCTCAACAAAGGCAGAATCAGGGACAATCCCAAGGTCCATTTGTTGTCCGTCTGGTCGAGCTGGTAGGCCGGGCCAAGGTTGATATCCGGATATTGTTTGGCGATCTCGAGCCGCAAAGCGGACTGGGCGGCCTCGTATTCTGATAGCGCGCTGAGAATATCGGCCCGGTTAACCAGCGCTCGCTGGCGGATCTCGTTTGAGGGAAGATCGGACCGGCCCTGGCCGAGTTCATCGAACGAAAGCGCGGCGCCGTCCAAGGCCTTGACCGGGACGCCGAGGGCGTCGGCAAGATGGACTCGTGCTGAAACGCTCTGGTTGGCGGCGTCGAGCGCCGCCAGTCGGCTGTTGTCGAGCGCGATGCGGGCAAGCGTGACTTCGGCGGGAGAGACCTCTCCGACGGCCAATTGGGCTTCGAGGATCCGCACGTTTTCCACCTGGATCGATTGCTGCCGGTTGAAGAGAGATTCCATTTCCCTCGCCGCGTAGAGATCGAGCAGCGCTTGGCGCAAGCGGCTCCGGACTTCCCAGGCCACGGAAAAGATGTTCAGGCGCGCGGCTTCCGAAAGATGCCGAGCTTGCGAGATCCGATAGCCCCTTTTACCGGCGGTCTCGATCGGGATCTCCAGAGCAACTTCTGGGATCCAGGGGGTGACCTCCGAGACCGGCGTCGTGCTGTTGTATCCCACGAGGACGCTGCCGGCAGGGTTGGGACGCTCCCCTGCCGTGATCCGCCCGGCTTGAGCGACCCCCCATTGGGCTCTGGCTACGTCCAAGTCGGGATGATAATAAAAAGCCGCCAGCGTGAGCACACGAAGGTTCCAGGACTGCGGCGGCCATTCTTTGAGGCCTTGTTTAGTGAGGAGAAAATTCCGCAGTTCCGGCGCGTCAAGCCTGCGCGCCTCAAAATCATCAAGGACTTTGGAGGCGGTGATCGGTTTGGGCTGAAAACGGACGCAACCGGCCGCCAGGAGGATGATGAAACAGAGATAAAAGACTTGCCGGAGGCGTTTGATCTTTGAGCCCAAGAGGAAAGCCTGATGTCCTTGGAATATCTTAGTCATTTTGTCCGTTTGGCTTTTTCTTGGACTGAGCTTTCCATTATATCCTAAGGAAACGTTTCGCCGTCAATATAAAATTAACTGCTTCTTTAGACGTCACGATATCCGGATGTCTTCCATTTTTTTGGGAGCACATCGATGTCGGGTTTGTTGAGTGTGTTATTGATTCAGCTTGGGTTGGTCGGATACTCCTGGAACCCTCTCGAGCGGTCCCCCCAGCCAGCCACGGAGCATCTCAACCGCTCTTTTGATATCGTCGATAAGCTTCCCCGACGCCGCCGGCAACGGCGTCGCCGCGATGGATGTAGAGCCGGTAGCGCAGGACGACCGGTTTCTCCGGCAGAAGGAAGGCAGGTTTGAGGCCGGGCCATGACGGATTGAGAACGCCTCCGTAGCTGTTGCGAATAAGCCAGGCGACCGGAAAGCCCGGGTGATCGGGCGAAACGAAAATGGCCAGGCCAAGCTCCCGGGTCGACAGGTCCGCCCATCGGAACGATGTGTTGACGGCATCTTCTTTCTGAACGCCTTGGTCGGTGGTGAGCGCTGCGCCGACGAATATTTCCGCTCCGCGCAGACATAAACCGCCGTAGCCTTTGTTCTGGTCGGGCGCTCCCTGCAGTTCGAGGGGTCCGCCGACGGCTTCCAGATCGAGTTCCAGATCGATCGTCCGGCCGACGCGGTCCGCAGCGTGGATATTGAGCTTGACGATTTCTCTCGCCACAATCTCCCGGTTGTCCAGCTTCCAGACGTTTTCGACGCTCAGCTCAGCCGCGTCCTTCTTTGCTTCGCGCTTCAGCCAGCGGACGAAATGCTGCCGCAAAGAGGGCGAAGCCGGGTGCCAAGTCTGAGTGTCCTGACCGCGCGTCTTGACGACCGGCCAAGTCCAGAACACGCCGTGATGATGGAGATGGTCCTTGGGAAAGTCATAGGTCAGCGCCTGGCCGTCAGGCGAAAAGAGGGGATGGATATAGCAGGACCGGACGTATTTAGGGTCGATCCCCTCCTCGAGCTGATCGCCGAAGCGATAGGTCAGCACATCGTTTCGGCCGTCCCTGAGCGTCAACGTCCCGCGACCGACGTCCTCGATAAATTGCATCTGGGCCGATCCGGCTGCCGCCAAAACGCCGATCAAGCCGATCAACAGCATGGTCAAACCCGCTGTTTTCATGGTCGCTCTCCTTGTCGATTCAGGTCCGGAGGAGCTTGTCGCCGCCGCTGCGTTTCATGAGTTCAACGACTTTATTCTCGTCGACCTCGACGCCCAAGCCCGGTCCCTCGGGCACATAGGCCAGCCCATTCTCGATCCGCAGCGGTCTTTTCAAAACGTCGCCTGACAGAAACTGCGGCCCATTGAGCGCCGCGGGTTTCTTCAAGCCGAAGGCCCCGAAGAGGCCGAGCGCGGCGGCCAGCGAGATGTCCGGGTCGGTCAGTCCGCTGCCCAGCCAGGTCAATTTATGTTCGAGGCAGACCTCGATCTGGCGTCTGGCCGAGGCCAACCCGCCGCAGCGCGCTGGTTTCATGGAAACTCCGTCGAGCATGCCAAGTTTGATGAACTCTTCAAGGTCGATGGGCGAGACGACCCCTTCATCCATGAGGATGGGCAGAGCGCTTTGTTTCTTGAGGGCCTGGTAGCCGCTGACGCGATTAGGACGGAGCGGCGATTCGAGCACATCGACGCCGGCATCGGCCAGCCGCGGCGCCGCCCGCAACGCTGTCTCGGGATCGTAGCCGCCGTTGGCGTCGGCCCACAAAAACGAATCCGGGGCCCGGCGGCGGACCTCGCGGGCCAACGCGACATCGAAAGTGGGATCCGGAGCGATCTTGATATTGAAGTTCCGGCAGCCGCGCTTTTTTCCTTCGTCCATGATGGGCCCGACCTCATCGAGCTCCTTCACATTAACCGTCCAGCTGAGCGTGATCGGACCGCCGGCCTGCTTTCCCCACATGCCGGCGAGCGATCGACCCAGCCGCTTTCCGGCCAAATCATGCAGAGCCAGGTCGATTCCAGAGCGGCTGATGGGCATGCCGGTTGAAAAACCGGGGGCGATGGCCTGGTCCATTGCGGCGTGGGCTCCTTCGATATCGGCAGAGTCGCGCCCGACAAGCACCGGCGCATAATAATCGCGCAACACGGCGACCGAAGTCTCCAGCGTCTCATAGCTCCACTGGGCGATCGGCACAGCCTGACCCCAGCCGACTGTGCCGTCATCGGCCGTGACCTTGACGATGACTGCAGGCCGGCCGAGCCGTGCGGCCCCACGAAGAACTTAAAGTAGCCGGTCATGGAATAGTAAAGCGGAAACAAGTCGATCCGGGCAATCTTCGTTTTGGACGGCGCTAGCGCAAACAGAGAGCGCGATAAGCCCATCGCTGCAGCGGCTGTGGAGGCTGTGCGAAGAAACTCGCGCCGGTTCATCACGGTTCCTTGCCTTCGACGTACTGCTGATACCGCTCAGCGACCCGCCCGGCCTTCACATCACCCCTATGGACGAGCACGCCCACGCCTTGCGCGATGGACTCACCTTTTTTCAGCGTGAAGGGCTTGCCGCTACGATCGTCGGGACGCCGGGGGCCGAAACATCCATATTCTCGCGTCAGCCAGCAATGGTCTTGGCCGTCAGGCCGCTGAAAGACAGCCACGCCGGCGGTCTCTCCTTCGACGGTGTTTGAATCATCGATCCACAAAGCAACCTTCATGTTGGTGGCCTCCTGGCCCGTGGCGCCGTTGCTCGCGGTGATCGTCCCGCCGTTATCGCCGCTCCAGCGGGTTTGGAGGCGAAGGTATGGCCATGCATAGTGCACCTCATCGCTGACAAACTCCACATCGCCGCCGGCGGCAATCAAAGTGAAGGTGATGTCGAGAAGATATTCACCCTTTCCCATTGCCTGAACGACCATGTGGCGGCGTTCTTCGAGCATTGTCTGCCGGCCGTCCATCTCCCAGAAAAGCTGGGCGTCGATCACCGCTCGGCCTTTTCCGCTCTCCATGCGGGTAAAATCAACATGTCGGATATGATCGCGAAAGGGAGGCCCATAGGTCTTCGACTCCGTCTCCTTGCCCGTGTACAGAGCGTTGTAGGTGCTGACCTCCCGCCCACCGTCCAGCCGGACGGTGTCCGCAAACCAGAACGACCGGTGGTGCGGATATGGCTCAGTCTGCCGGACCAATATGTTCTTCCCCAAAGGACTGTTCATCGGCCAATAGTGCGGCAGGTCGAGGGTCTCGGCATATTGATAGACGAACGCTTCTCGCCCATTGATCACGACCTGGAGCCGCCCGGCCGTGTCATCGCGCCGCAGCTCGATCGTGGGTGGACCGGCCCAGGTGGGAGCCGCCAGGACAATGCACAGACAACCGGTCGGCCACATGATTCGACACCTCATTCAGCCTCGCCTCCTGATCAAACGGTCCACGGCTCGCGATGAACATAGTCCAGCCGGCGGTTGGCCTCGTCGTCGCCGACGAACTGCTCGGCCTGGGGGTCCCACTTCAGCTTGCGGCCAAGTTTCATGGCGATGTGCGCCATAAGGCAAACGGTGTTCGAGCGGTGTCCGATTTCCTCGGCCGTCACGGGCGCCTTGCGGCTGCGCATGCACTCCAGGAAATTCTTCATGTGGTTCGTGCTGCGGTAGAGCTTGATTTCTCCTTCGCCGGCCTGCTGCCGGAGGATCTCCGGGTCGGAAGCCTGGATCTCTGTCCGCGTGACGAAGATCCAGCCCCGGTCGCCCTCGAAACGAACGCCGGCCGGCTCGCCCGATTCCATGAAGAGACGGACGCCGTTGGCGTACAGCGCCTCGGCTTGGAAGGCGGTGTGGACATCAAACAGGCCCCGGTCCGGAAATTCGGCTTTGGCCTCGATCTCAACCGGACCGGTATCGTCCGCTCCGTTGCCCCATTGGGCGATGTCGTTCATATGGGAGCCCCAGCCGGTAATCATGCCCCGGCTGTAGGCTTCGATCTGGAGCCATCCCGGCCGGTCATAGCCGATTTGCGGATGAACGCGGTCCTCTGTGAACGGCGCTTCCGGCGCCGGGCCGAGCCAAAAGTTATAGTCGAGGTATTTCGGGACGGGCATCGGCCGCGGATCTCCCGTGCCCTGATCCAGGGGAAGCCGGGCGCGGATCGTGTTCAGCTTGCCGATCCGTTGGTTGCGCGTCAGCTCGCAAGCCATCAGAAAATACACGGACGAGCGCTGCTGAGAGCCGGTCTGGAAAACCCGATTGTTCCGGCGCACGGCTTCCACGAGCTTCCGTCCTTCGGCGATCGTGTAGGTCAGAGGCTTTTCCAGGTAGATGTCTTTGCCGGCGTTGGCCGCGGCGATGGCGATCGGCGCGTGCCAATGGTCGGGCGTGACCACAAGGACCCCGTCGACGTCCCGGCGGGCCAGCAGCTCGCGGAAATCCGAATAGGCGTCACAGCCCTTGTAACCGTCTTTGCCCTGCTCCTGAGCATAGATCATGTCCACCAGCCATTGGGCGTCCTCGCGGCGGTGGGCATCGACGTCGCACACGGCCACGACCCGCGCTCCCGCTTCAAGGCCGCGATAAATCAACTCCTGCATATCGCCACGGCCCTGCCGTCCGACGCCGATGCATCCCAACAGCAGCGTTTCGCTGGGGACCGTTTGTCCGAACAATACCCTCGACGGAACGATCGCCGGGGCGATCGCCGCGGCCGCAGCGGCCTTAAGAAAATTTCGGCGAGTGATACCCATTCGCTGATCTGACCGAGACATGTTTCTCTCCCTTCCGGAAGTTCGGAATCGCTCTGGCTCCGGTTCGGCGGCCCTCCCCTCCCGGAACTCAACGACCATCATTTGAAGCTATCATGCCGGAATTATCGTTGTCAATGGAATGCGCCGCGGAAAGGCGGCTTATTCACCAAAAGCCCAGGTCATTCCGTTACGTTTAAAGAAAGCGCGGATACCAGACGGGCGTTTCTATTGGCAATTTTGGGAACCTTATTCGCGCTTGATTTCAGGCCGGGCCTGGAATAAGATTTTCCCGTTTGAATCGGGGCCGTTGCCCATGCTGGGAGTCGCCGGCGCCATGACCGAACAAAACACGAATCCACCATCAAGCCTTCCCGCCTCGCCTCGTTTCCTTCCTTTGTTGCTTGTCTTATTCGCCGGCAGCGGTTGTGCCGCTTTAATCTATGAAATCGTCTGGCTCCAGTTGCTGCAGCTGGTGATCGGTTCGACTGCGGTTTCCCTGGCCGTCTTGCTGGGAACATACATGGGCGGGATGTGCCTGGGCAGCCTCGCTTTGCCGCGCCTCATCTCGACGCGCCGGCATCCCTTGAGAGTTTACGCTCTGATTGAGCTGGGAATCGGGATCCTGGGGATCGCAGTTTTATCCGGCATGCCTTTTGTCGTCCGGTTCTACACGGCGAACGCAGGCCATGGCTTTGGGGGGATTCTGCTGCGAGGTGCGGTCAGCGCTATCTGTTTGCTTCTGCCCACCATGTTGATGGGAGCAACGCTGCCGGCCATAGCGCGGTGGGTTGAGACGACGCCCCAGGGAATCTCGTGGCTGGGATTTCTCTACGGCACGAACACGGCCGGGGCCGTGCTCGGTTGTCTACTGGCGGGATTCTATTTGCTAAGGGTCCGCGATATGGCAACCGCAACCTACGTCGCGGCCGCCCTCAATGGAATCGTGGCATCGCTCAGTCTCGGCTTATCCACGCGATCGCCGCACGGCGCTTCGGCCGGCGAGCAGAGGCAGAGTGTCGCGGTCCGAATACCGGGGGCTTGGTCCGTGTACGTCGCGATCGCATTGTCCGGGCTGTGCGCGCTCGGCGCCGAGGTCGTATGGACACGGCTGTTGTCGCTCATGTTGGGCGCGACAGTTTATGCATTTTCCATCATTCTGGCCGTATTCCTGGCGGGACTGGGAATCGGGAGCGGGTTCGGCTCGGCGTTGTCTCGGGGCAAAGTGCCTCCTCGGATCTTGCTCGGCTATTGCCAAATCCTTTTGGCGGCGGCGATTGCCTATGCCTCTTATATGCTTGCCAAGTCCCTGCCATATTGGCCGATCAACCCCGCCCTGGCCAGAAGTCCCCGGTTTATTTTTCAAGTAGACCTCGTCCGGTGTCTTTGGACGATCTTGCCCGCGGCGTGCTTGTGGGGAGCGAGTTTTCCGCTGGCATTGGCGGCCGCGGCCTCCCCGGGACAAGACGGGGGACGGCTGGTCGGAAGAATCTATGCATCCAATACGATCGGAGCGATCGTCGGGGCCATCGGTTTCAGCCTGATTGTCATTCCTGCCATCGGAACACAACAGGCGCAGCGCCTTATGATCGGGCTATCGGCGGCGGCCGGGCTGGTAACGTTTGCGCCGCTGGTCCGGTCGGTCCTGGCCGCGGCCTTCTCTCGGAACACCTCCAAGCCGTCTGGGCTAAAGACCGCAGGAGCTGCCTCGTTAGCCGTCGGGACGGGGCTTGCCGTGTGGCTCGCCTGGAGCGTTCCCCGGACTCCTTGGGAGCTGATCGCTTACGGCCGTTATCTTCCGACGAAAACCGTCAACGCCCGAGTCCTCTACGTGGGCGAAGGCATGAACGCTTCGGTCGCCGTCACAGAGCTCGAGGGAGGGATACGGAATTTCCACGTCAGCGGACGTGTCGAAGCCTCGAGCGACGCAACGGATATGCGGATCGAAAGGATGTTGGGGCATATCCCGGGGCTGTTCCACCCGGAGCCCAAGTCGGTCCTCGTGGTAGGATGCGGGGCGGGCGTGACCGCCGGGACATTTGTCCTTTACCCCAGTGTCAAGAGAATCGTCATCTGCGAGATCGAGCCGCTCATTCCACGGGTGGTCGCCCGCTACTTCGGGCCGGAGAACTATGACGTCCTGGATGATCCCCGCGTCGAAGTGGTCTTCGACGATGCCCGTCATTATATCCTCACGACAAAGGAGAAGTTCGACATCATCACGACCGACCCGATCCATCCCTGGATCAAAGGCTCCGCCACCTTGTATACAAAGGAATTTTTCGACGTGTGCAAGGGGCATCTGAACCCGGACGGGATCATGGCCTTGTGGGTCCCCTTTTATGAGAGCACTTTAGAGACTGTCAAGAGCGAAATGGCGACATTTTTCGATATCTTTCCCGATGGAACCATCTGGAGCAACGACATCGTCGGCCAGGGCTATGATTCGGTTGTGGTGGGCAAGTCGGAAGGGTTGAAGATCAACGTGGATGAACTCGAAGAACGGCTGGACCGTCCGGACCATCAAGCGATTAGGCAGTCGCTTGTGGAAATAGGATTCAAGTCCGCGGTCCAGATGCTGGCGACCTACGCCGGGCAAGCCTCCGATTTGGGAGCTTGGCTGAAGGGTGCGGAAATCAATCGAGACCGGAACCTGCGGCTGCAGTACCTGGCGGGTTTGGGACTGAATTCCTACCTCAGCGGCTTCATTCTCAATGACCTCGTTTCCTTCAGCAAGTTTCCCGAGCAGCTTTTTGTCGGCTCGGAGAAATACGTCCAGGCTCTGAGGACAGCGCTCGGGAAAGGCAAATAGAGCAAAGCTCTTTACGGCCGGATGCTGAGCTGGACTTTGATCGCTCCGTATTCTGCCAGTGGAATATAGCTAAAGCGGCTGAGCGGATCCCAGCGCCGCTCCCAGTTTTTGTTATAAACCAGATAAACCTCGTTGCCGGGCGAAATCTGCCAACGCAAACGGATGTTCACGCCCAGATTCTTGGACACGTCGTCATACTGCAAGTAATTCATCAACCCCAGGTTGGGCGAGAGGTAAAAGTCCGCTTTGAGTTGATAGGCGTTCTCATCGAAATTTCCCCGGGGCAGCCGTCCACGGATAAGATTGGTCGAAAGCCCCAGCGAGACATATCCTTTAAATTTGTAGCTGATGCCGATCTCGGCTTCACTCAGGTGTCCGGAATAGAACTGGCCGAAGTTGTAGCCGACATCCACATTCAAGGCAAAGTAAGAGGGCGAACTGTATTCAAGGCCATAACGCAGGAAGTTGTAAGCGTCTTTGGGAATGATGATTTCCTCGGCCACCTCAAAATTATAAGGGAGAACATCCCGGTTGGGGGTGATATTGAACTCGACCCGGTCGCCTCTCTCGGCCTGAGCGCTAAAGGGAATCATCATGATCTCATAAGTCTCGAGCCTGCCGTTCAGGTCCCAATAAAATTGGGGCTCGAACATGAAGTTGAATTGGCGGACCCATTTTCCAAACCAGCCTTTTTCCGCCCGCGGGGTCGCCATTGGTGAAAATCATTCCAACCTTGCTTTCTTCTAAGATGTTTTGGTAGATGCGGCCGGCAAAAAAATTATTGCCGGCCAGTCCGAGCCCCGAAAATTTCTTGGTTTGAACGTCCAGGAAGCCGAGGCTGGTGTTGCCCATTTTGCCGTACAGCTTGGTCCCGAACAAGAGAGGAATCTGGCTTCCCTCGAAAAGCCCGATCCGCCGGCTGAAGAAGGGAATAAAGCTTGTATGATATTGAAAGCCGGCCTTCGCTCCGAGATCCGCGGGCGTTGATAAAAAAGATGTAGGCATTTCGTTTATCGAGAAAAGGGTCGAGGAGAATCCGGACGAGGTCATCGCTCACGTGTTCATCCTCGAAAGCATCATGGGCCATGGCCTGTCCGGAGATTTTGGCGGGCTCGCTGTCAAAACAATGAATTCCCAGATACAAGTTGTCCTGGTCGTAGATGATACGCAGCTCTGTTTTCTCGGTCGGCGCGCTATCGGGTTTGGGTTCGGCCATCTTAAAGTCAGTGAAAGCGACGGCCAGTTCCCAGACTTTATCATCCAGGCGGCCGTCGAAGTTCGGCCCCTTCTCGACGCGCACGGCCCGGAGGGCTTGGGCCGGAGAGGCCGAAAGGAAAAGGCCGCCCATAGATAAAGGAACCAACAACAACATCGACGCTGCCCACTTCTTTTTCATGAAGATGATTTTCTCTTTGATCTGTCGAGCTAAGGGAAACCCGATTTCCTCGGAACGAGGAAGCTATTATAGTCATCCAGGGAAATAATTCAAAAGAAATAATCAACGGAAAGGATCGGCGGACTACGGCCGGGAAACCTGGACGGCCTGTTTATGGCCGTCCAGGTTTCGTTTTTCCAATAACCATGATAAAATAAAAATTAAGGGATGCCAATGCCAAAGGAGAAATGATGATGAAAAAGAAAAAGGCTGTCCTTGCTGTTATTCATGTGTCACTGCTGATATTCGCTTTATCAGGGCCCAGGCTTTACCCCCAGGAAGGAAGAGGAAGCGGCCGCCTGACGGGAATTGTGGTGGATGAAGCCGGAAATCCCATTGAGGGGGCTTTAATCATGCTTCAGTACTCGCAGTTTTCCAATAAATTGACGGCCCTTTCCAACGCCAAGGGGCAGTGGGGATTTATCGGTTTGGGCAAAGGAGTCATCTCTATAACTACGGCGAAGGAAGGTTTTCTCCCATCGACCATCCAATTGGAGGTCTCCGGGGTTAAAAAAAATCCCGAACCAAAAATCATCCTGAAGAAAGCGACCGGAAATGCGGCGGCGGAGGGCCTCAGCGACAGCTCCAAAGAAATGCTGCTTCAGGGGAATGCCCTATTCGAACAAAAGAAGTTTGCCGAGGCCCTAGCCCTCTATCAGGAATTCGTCGACAAATACCCGACGTTGTACAAGGTCAGGCTCAACATGGCCAACTGTCATATGGAGCTTCAGGAATATGACAGGGCCATTGCCGAGTACGAGAAAGTCCTTGAGGGATTAAACGGCGAGGCGGCCGATAAAAAGGACATCAAGCTTACGGCCCAGGTCTACTCCGGCATCGGGGACGCCTATCTGAGGCAGAACAAATTCAAGGAGGCCGAACAATACTTCAAAAAATCCATCGATATCGATCCCGCCGACCACGCCCTGGCCTACAATGTCGCCGAAATCATGATGCAGGCCGGCAACGCCGATGAGGCCATCCGGTACTACGAGATGACGATCCGGATCAAGCCGGACTGGCCCAAATCCTATTTGAAATTGGGCTTTGCCTGGCTGAACAAGGGCAATAATCAAAAGGCTGTTGAATCCTTCACCAAATTCGTCGAAATCAGCCCCCCCGACGATCCCGATGTGGCCCTGGCCAAGGACATCATCAAAAAAATATCCAAGATCGAATAGGGCGATTTCTTGGGAAAAAAATCCCCCCCCTTTCTAAAAGAGAAAAAAAGGGAGACACCGAGTGTCTCCCTTTGCGCTACCTTGAGCGAATTAGTACTGGATTCTGGCTCCAAGCTGGAAAATGCGCGGATCGTTAATCGAGGTCATCTGCAGGTATTTGTTAGTGGCTACATTGCTGGAATTCATCCACATCCCCGTGGCCACTCCGCGGTTGAAGAGATTGAAGCAATCCGCAAAGACGGCGAAGTTGAGGGGCTTTAACCTGAAGGTCTTTTCCAGTCTCAGGTCAAGCTGCACGACGGGCGGCAAGAACGTGTGACCTCTCTCTTCGGCATAGATTGTGACATTTTGATTCAATGACAGACCCAGATAGTTGTTGGAGACAGTCCGGGTGACGGGCAGGCCGGAGAGGTATCGGAAATACCCGCTGAGGTTGATTCCAAATGGCCCTTTCATAAGACCTTCCAGTTTGACCTGGTGCCGCCTTTCCAGGGGCAGTGTGCCGAGAGCATTGGTATGGGCATTGGGACTCTGGAAGAAACCCGAAACGGCGCCGCCCAGGGATTCGTCGGTTCGAGTCGTGGTGATCAAACCACTGGATTTGGCATAGACATAGGAAAGATTCAGCGCCCACCCCTTGGAAAACCGTTTGTTCAGCGTGAACTCAAATCCGCTATAGTTTCTGTCGGCACCTGGAGGATTGACTATGTAAACCTCGGCGGCCGTCAGATTGATCTTTTGGTAGAAGGTCAGTGTCTGCCCGTTGTAGGGATCGACGACCGTTTTTGACGTCCAGTTCTTGCTCCAATCGAGCTCGCCCGTGGACAGCAGTTTGTCGATATCGAGCTGGGCGGCATCCACCATGTTCGGCTGATCGCGGTCCCACTTCCTGATATACCGGGCGCCGATGGAGAAGTCTGCGAAGAGCTCTTTTTCAAGCCCGATGGACAGCTCATCGGTGTAGCCCGCTTTCAGATCATAATCCTTGTAGCCGATCTGGGCGCCGCCGTTTTGGTAGCCGCCGGGCATGGCCCATAGAGATACTTTTCCAACAATGGGCGAGCCGTCGGGATTCAAATACTGGTAATAGCCGAACCAGCCGTTGGGATGGGCCAGGTTGATCCAGCCGACCTGGTTGGGAAGAATGTAGCGCGACCAACTGGTCTTGAAGAGCGTCTTGCCGTCGGAGAACAGGTCATAGATCAATCCCACCCGGGGGGCCAGGTCCAGCCATTTGAACATGGTCTTGCTTTCCGGAATGCTGCGGTTGTAGGTTTTCCCCATGAATTCAATAGGGCCCTCGGCCGTGTTTTGGGCGGGATAGACGACGCTGTTGTATTCGAGGCGAAGCCCGAGGCTGAGGTTGAGGTTTCGGGTGATCGCCCAGTTGTCCTGAACAAAGCCTGCATAATCGACCACGTTGTCTATGCGGTTAAAACCGTTGCCTTTCAGAGTGAGGACGCGATAGTAGTCGGAACCATACATGGCAATGCTGCACCCGCCGGTGAGCGGATCGCTCACACCGTAAACATCCCAGGTCGTATGGGCATATTGGATCTCACCGCCGAATTTGAGCTCATGGGTGCCGGCGAGGTTGTCGATAAACGCGGTGGCGTCGGTATTGAACTGGAACCGGTTGCGGGTGTAAAGATCATGGTTCCGCCAGGCGTTGCCGGTGGAAATACCGGTATTATTATCAGTACGTTGGGCTTCGCTGCCTTTGGCATTGAGGAGCAACTGGTAAAGGACCATGCCGTATCTTATGTTCGCGAAGAAGTTGTTTCCAAAAAATTTGGTCCACTGGACATTAAAAACGTGGGCCGGGCTTGTCTGCAGGATCGTGACGCTCTCCGAACTAAACTTGGAGGCGCCCCTGTCGTCCGTGATACGGTCGGAGTAGTTGTAGGAAAGCATAAATTTGTCGTTCGCACCCGGCTGGAAGCTCAGCTTGAAATAGGGGTACGGCAACATGGTTTTGAAGGGTTTCTCGTTGCCCGGAGTAACGCCGGCAGGATAGCCGGCGACAAAGGCTTCTGTCTGAATGAAACTGGCGTTCATAAAGAACCACAGCTTGTCCTTGATGATGGGTCCGCCCAGGGTTAAAACCGGCTCGATTTCCATCTTATTTCCGCTCTTCGATCCCGCCAGCGGCGTGCCGTGCGTATTGACACTTTTCAACTTCTCCTGGTTGAAGTAAAAGGAGCCGCTGCCGCTGAATTTATTGCCGCCCGATTTGGTCACAACGTTGATCATGGCTCCGCGGACACTGCCGTACTCGGCAGACAAGCCGCCTGCCTGGATCGCAATTTCTTCCATAATATCAAGGCCAAAACCGACACTCTGCGTACCGGTGGCGGCGTCAACCAGGTTCACGCCGTCCAGAAGGTAGGAATTGTCCATGGTGGATCCGCCATGGGCGGAGGTGTCGGTCACGCCCGGGGCCATGTTGACATAGGTTCCCAGGTTGCGCGGAGCAGGGATCGATTGGAGAAACATCTTGTCCAGGTTGGCGGGACGGGTCGTCCGCTGCTTGTCGACCGTCGGGCTCTGTCCGATAACCGTGACGTTCTCTTCGAGAGTTTTCATCTCCATCGTGATGTCGAGCGTCGCCGTCCGGGCGACTTCAACCTTAAACCCTTTCCGGATCACCGTTTTCATCCCAGAGAGTTCGAATGTTATTTGATAATCGCCGGGGGCCAGGGCCATGAACCGAAAAGCCCCCCTCTCTCCTGTGATGGCGCTCAACGAGGGAATGATCATGGCTGGAGAGGTGAGGGTCACAGAGACCCCCGGCAGTCCTTCGCCCTCCGGGGAAAGAACGCGGCCGACGATGTTGCCGGTTTGTGTCGTCTGGGCAAAAGCCAGCCCGGCAAAGAGAAGGATTGCCGTCGTCAAAAGAATTTTTTTAAGCATTCACGCCTCCTCAAAAAGATTTTTCCTTTTTTGACACTTACACTTTTTGTTGATACGTCCCTGAAAAATCACATCACCTCCTTGTCATAAATTCTAAAAAAAAGAATCGCAAGATATATGCCAATATTTTTTAGCAAAAATGCCCCTTTTTATGAGGAGCAGGCCGGAAAAAATCCAATAAATTGAACCGAAATCCAAATTCCCGAACTTTTCTCCTCCTATCTTGAAGATTCACCAATGGCTTTGACAAGCGATTTTAGGGCCGCTTCCGGCTTGGCCGTTGTTTCCACGATCCCGCCGGTGGCCTTGGCAATTTTTGTAAAGACATCATACATATCCGCCGAATGTTCCTTGAAATCCTGGACCAGGGACTTATCCTTGGGTTTGATATAAAGAAAATGCAGAGTCACTTTCCCTTCCCCAAATATATCGATGAATTTCTCGGCATCCAGAGGCGAATTTTGGTCGTCGCTCGAAAAAAGCTCGGCCACGATAAAAGCAATCTCAGGAATGGCTCTCAGGCGAGAGAGCGTGTCCTTGCTGGGAATCGGCCTGAACTCGGCCTCGTAGAGCATGACCATATGATTTTTTCCCTGGTGAGTTTTGAACATATCGACAATCTTCATCAGGAGCGGCTCGTTGACCTGGCGCAGAGTCCGCAGGTTTTCCATATCCTGGCGGTACATGGTCAGGGAATTTTTTACCCCGGCCAGAGCATCCGCGCTCGTCGTCTGCCCGCCTTCTAGGGCGCCGACTTGATTCTTCATCTCATTGAAAATGATTTTATAGCTGGTACTGCAGGCCGCCGTGTCGCCCCGGAGTTTCTCCTTCATGGTCGCGATCAATTCTCCCCTAGGCTTGGCCAGAGTGTTCTTGGAAAAGCCATAAGCCCGGGCCGGAGTATAAATAATCAGCTGATCATTGGGGGCCAAAACCTGATTGTAAAAGTACGTGACCGCATCGCCCATTTCCCTCGTATAATTGAGAATATCGAATAAAAGAACAAAATTTCGCGGCAGGCTGCCTTCTTGCGGAGCGCTTGCTTGGGCCGTCAGGACAAGAGACAACACGATCCATCCGCCCCGCCACGTCGTCCATTTCATGAGGTCCTCCAATTTATGAGCCTGGAAATTCGTTTTTCACGTATGCACGCGATCTCCCTTATAATCTCGGCAAGCATGTCGCCTTCCCTCTTGACAAAAAGTATAATGCCGGCGAATGATTAGTGTCAAGAAAAAAAAGATTTCCGGTCGGCTTCATGACAACTTCGCATGAGACAGGCCTTGAGATACTGCCTGTTTCCTCACCAGGCGTTTCGGTTTCCTTGACTTCTTTCATGAGCAGGCAGTATATTTTTTGCCGGGCGAAAAAAATGATTTCGGGTTCTAAGGGACAAGATCTCGGGCAAGGACAAAAAACGAGCCCCCGTCCGCTTGTCCCCCTGCTGGCCATCCTGGCCTTGATCTTCACGCTTCATCTAGGCTGCAAAAAGGGCCAGAAGATCCCCAGGTTGAAACGCGGTGAGAATTTCAACCTGCTTCTCATCACCATCGATTCCCTGAGGGTTGACCGCATTGGTGCCTACGGTTCGAGAAACGCCCAGACTCCGAACATCGATCGCCTGGCGGAAAACGGGTTGATGTTCAAGAGCTGTTATGCCTCCGTGCCGTTGAGCCTGCCATCGCACTGCACGATTTTTACGGGCAGAGAGCCGCTTGCCCATGGGGTCCGCAACGACGACACCAATTCCTTGCCCGACAGCGAGCAGACGTGGGCGGAGGTGATGAAAAATCAAGGGTTCGAGACCTACGGCCTGATCTCCTCCTATCTTCTGCATTCCAAATTCGGCCTGAAACAGGGTTTTGACACCTATGACGATTCGCTCGATTACGGCTCCATCATCCACAATGTCCGGACGGCCATTGCCGCAGACCTGGTCTTTGCCAGGTTTCAATCCTGGCTTGAACAGAGAACCCCCAATAAATTCTTCGCCTGGGTACATTTTTCCGATCCCCAGGCCCCCTATAAGCCCCCTCCGGAATATGCCAAAATGTTTGAAAACGATCCTTACAGCGGCGAAGTGGCCTTGGTCGATCATTATATCGGAGAGATCGTCCGAACCCTTGAGGCTAAAAGGCTCATGGACAGGACCGTGGTGATGATCGCGGGAAGTCACGGCGAATCTCTTCATGAACACCGGGAATCGGGCCACGGCCTTTTCTGCTATGAGCCGACCCTCAAGGTTCCCTTGATCATCCATAACCCCGCCGTCTTCAAGGAAAAACAGGTAATTGCAGCCAGGGTCAGGCTGCTGGATCTCATGCCGTCCCTTCTCCAGCTCTTCAACCTGGAGAGCCCGGCCGGAATTCAGGGAAAGAGCTTTCTATCCCTCCTTTCAAAAAGAAATCGGGATCGACAGATCGATCAGCCGGTCTATTTTGAAAGCCTGTATGGGTCCAGGGAAATGGGATTTGCGCCCTTGACCGGCCTCATCAGCGAAAATTACAAATACATCTCTTTGCCGGAGACCGAGCTGTACGATTTGAAAACCGATCCCGCCGAAACGGAAAATCGGATCCTGACAAAAAGCGATGTGGCCCAAAGAATGGACACGGACTTGAGACGCTATATCGAACAGCACCTGGGGAAAAAACAGGAAGCCCCGGCAAAGGCTGAACAAAGCCGGGAGGACAATCGAGCCGTCGACCCGAAAAAGGGAATCGACGCCATCGAACGGATGATCGAAGTGGAACGGCTGATCTATTCCGAAAAATGGAGCGAAGCGGAAAAGGAGATCCAAGGCATCCGATCGGACTTCAAAGACTGGAAACTGCCGCAGCTTTACGATTATCAGTATCTCCTGGACAAGAAAAAAAATGACCCCAGAAAGATCGAAGAAACTTTGAGACAAGCGGCTGAAAAATACCCGGAGAGCGACCGCTTCAAGCTCTCTCTGGCCCAGTTGTTCACCTCGACGGGCCAGCTGGGAGAGGCAGAAAAAATCTATATCGAGGAACTGGCCAGGAATCCCGGCCTCAGCCAAACCAATATTCTGCTGGGAACCATTTACCAAAAAACCGGCAGGACCGCCCAGGCGCTCTCCTGCCTGGAAAAAGCAATGGACCAGGAGCCGCAGAACGTCCGGCTCCAGCTTGAGTATGCCGCCCGGCTTACCGAGCTCGGAAAAAAAGAGAAGTCTCTGGAGATCCTGAAAAATCTTTTGAAAAACCGATCCCTGGCCGCCGACCCCGCCGGCGCCGATGTTCAGGCTGATATCGGGGGGCTGCTGATAAAAATCGGCGAATTTGAGATGGCCAACGCATGGCTGCTGGACCTTGTCGCCGATGGCAAGGGCAACAGCATGGTCTGGACCCAGATCGGGCTGGGATATTTCAATAAGGGAAATCTGGAAAAAGCCCGGGAATCTCTGGAAAAAGCCCTCTCTCTGGACTCCCGCAATGCCCTGGCCCTGAGCAGTCTAGGCACCTTCCACCTTTCACTTTTCAGGTTACAGAAACAAAAAAGTGACCTGGAAAAGGCTATCACATATTATACCCGAGCCAAGGAAGCCTCGCCGGAATTGGCGTCCGCCCTCAACGGGCTGGGGGTCGCATTTAGGTACGCCGGAGAGCTCGAGCGAGCCATTTCTTGCTGGAAGCAGGTCCTGGACATCGATCCCGGATTTACCGACACCTATTTCAACCTGGGGATCACCCTGATCGAAACCGGCCGAAAGCAAGAGGCTTTGAAGGTCCTGAACATGTGCAAGAAAAAATATTCGGACCGACTGAGCGAGAAGGAGCGCCAACAGCTGGACAGCTTGATTTCAGAGATAAAATAGCCCCGAGAAAGAGAAAACACCTTTGTCCCCTCAGAATGAGAACAATAAAACGAAAAGTCGGCGTCGCGGCCTGCGCCTGTGGGCGTCCCGCCTTTTGATCATGATCCTGATCCCCCTGGTCCTCCTCGGACTGATGGAACTAGGATTGCGGATATTCGGATACGGATATCAAACATCTCCGATGATACCCTACGACATGAACGGCCGCCGGGCTTTTTGTGACAACCTCCGGTTCCCCTGGCGATTCTTCCCTCCCGATATCTCCCGGGATTTCAACCCCTTCATCTTTATCGATAAAAAGCCCGTGTCTACGTATCGAATTTTCATATTGGGCAGTTCTGCGGCACAAGGAGTGCCCGACAGCGCCTTCGCCTTTGGACGCATTCTGGAGGTCATTCTCCGGGAAGCATTCCCCCTGATCAAATTTGAAGTCATCAATACCGCCCTTACAGCGGTCAATTCCCATGCCGTCTTGCCTATAGCCAAGGAGTGTGCCAGGCATCAGGCCGACCTGCTGATTGTCTACATGGGCAACAACGAAGTCGTGGGTCCATACGGTCCCGGAACCGTATTCGCCCCTTTTTCCAGCCTGGCCCTCATCCATTTCGACATGGCCTTAAAAACCCTGCGCTTGGGGCAGCTTTTAGGCGGGCTGGCTCAGTTTTTGGTCTCGAAAAAAAATGGCCTTCGCGTCTGGCGCGGGATGGAAATGTTTCTGGAGAGGCAAATTCCGGCTGACGACCCCCGATTAAAATCGGTTTACCGGCACTTTGCCGGCAATCTCGAGGATATCGGCCGGGCGGCCGGCCGCAACGGCACCGCGGTCGTTTTTTGCACGGCGGCCGTCAACCTGAAAGACTGCCCGCCCTTTGCTTCCAGGCACCGCCACGATTTGTCCGCAGGCCGCCGGGAAGAATGGGAAAATCTTTACCGCCAAGGAATCGAGAGCGAGAACGCCGGCGATGATCAAGGCGCCGCTCAGAATTATCGGTCTGCTTTAAGGATCGACGACGGCTTTGCCGATCTCGTTTTCCGGATAGGAGGCTGTGACTGGAGGCTGGGGGATTACGAGAATGCCAAGCGTTCTTTTTTGAGAGCCGGAGAACTCGACACACTTCGTTTTCGGGCCGACGGGGAAATCAACAGCCTGATCCGGGAAACGGCTGCCGGCCGGGAATCAAAAGGGATCTTTCTTGCCGATATGGAGAAGGTGCTTGCCTCCGAATCTGATCAAGCCGTCCCGGGGGAAGAGCTTTTCTTGGACCATGTCCACCTGAACTTCAAGGGCAACTATATCGTCGCCCGGACCTTGTTTGAGCGGATCAAAACCCTGCTGCCCGATGACATGAAGAGAACGGGCAGCTCTGCGATCAGCCTGTTGAGCGTGGAAGCGTGCGCCGAAAAACTGGCCTATACCGATTGGGATCAATACAATATCGCCGAAGAGATGCTGAATGCCTACATCAAGAAACCCCCATTCAGCAACCAGCTCTATCATGCGCAGCAGGTTTCAAGATTGGAACAGAAACTGACAAGCCTGAGAAACCGCCTCTCGGTTGAAGTCGTGCAAAAATCCGCGGCGCAGTGCGAAGCCGCCATCGCCCGGTCGCCCCAGGATTGGTGGCTGCACTGGAAATATGCCCATCTGCTCTATCAGGGCCTGAAAAAAGACCGGGACGCTCTCGAGCATCTTCGCAGAGTCTCGGAATTGGTGCCGCACTCCGTCAGAGGCTATTCCGGGATGGCTTTTATCCTGCATCGACTGGGAGATGCCGAGGGGGCGATCGATAACTGTCGGAAGGCCCTGGCTATTGATCCCACCAAAGCCGAAGTTGAAAACATTCTTGCGGCGGCCTATGAGATGAAAGGATGGCCCGACCAAGCCGAGGCCCGATACAAAAGGGCCATCGAGATTCAACCCCACTATGTCGCGCCTTACACGAATCTGGCCATGATGTATGCGAAAAGCAACCGGCTCCAAGACGCCGTGGAGACCTGCCGGCGGGGGCTAAAGGTTGTGCCCGATTCCGCGGACCTCTATCTGACCCTGGCCGACTCTCTCAACCAGATGGGACGTCGGGATGAAGCCATTGCGGAATTGAAGGAAGCACAGCGCCTCGACCCGCAGAATGCTTCCGTAAATCAGAAGCTGGATGAAATCCTGTGGGAAAAAATCAAGAAATAAACGCCTTGAAACCCGCCCAGCGAGACTAAAATAACGTATAAATAAATGGCGCCACGCCCGTGACTGAGGCGAACACGAGAAACAGTCCGAATAGAATCAGGAGCACGGCCAGGGGAATCAGCCACCACAATTTTCGCTTCCAGAGGAAGATAAAAAAATGGCCGACCATCCCGGCGTTCGCGGCGGCCCCTTTCAGCCATCTTTTCATTCCGCCTCCTGTCATGACTTCTTTGTGACCAGGAAATTCTCGATGGCCAGCATATCCAGTCCGCTGTTACGAAACGTCCGGAGCGCGTCCGCCGGACTGGCGACGATCGGCTCTCCGCGCAGATTATAGGAGGTATTCATCAAAACCGGAACCCCGGTCGCCTGCCCGAATTTCTCGACGACCCGGTAAAAGCGCGGATTCGTTTCGCGTTTCAATGTCTGCAGCCGTCCAGTTCCCCAATGGTTGACAGCGGGGATCAGAGCTTGCTTGTCCGGGCGGATGGGTTCGACGAGGAGCATGAATCGTGCGGGATAGTGACGCTCCGGCTGGGGGAAGTCAAAGTATTGGGCGGTTTGCTCCTCCAGGATCACCGGCGCGAACGGCCGAAACGGCTCTCGAAATTTAATTTTGGCGTTGACAATTGTTTTCATGTCTGCCCGGCGCGGGTCGGCCAGGATGCTGCGGTTGCCCAATGCACGCGGCCCCCATTCGAATCGTCCCTGGAACCATCCGGCCACCTTCCCTTGGATAAGCCCCTCGACGATGCGATCCAGCAGCGGTTCGTCGTCGTGAAACTCTTCAAACGTCAGCCCCTCTTTTTTTAAAGAATCGGCCACCTCATTCTCAGAATATTCTTCTCCCCAGTAGCAATTCTCCAGGACAAACCGCCGGGGCTTTTTGAGCAGTCCATGATAGACGTACAAGGCCGCTCCGAGCGCTCCACCCGAGTCTCCGGCCGCAGGCTGGATGAAGACATCCTCAAACGGGGTCTCGCGCAGAAGGCGGCCGTTGGCGACGCTATTTAAGGCCACGCCGCCGGCCAGGCACAGCTTTTTCAGGCCGGTTAATTTGTGGGCATGACGGGCCATCTTCAGCAGGATTTCTTCCGTCACCCGCTGGATGCTGGCCGCTATGTCGGCATACGTTTGGTTCTGTTCAGCCGCATGGCTGTCCCAGCGCGGATGGTCCTGCCGGGGATGAGTCCGAAAGGTGTAAAAATCTGACTCGGGAATGCGCGGTTTCCCGAACAGGTCGGCGAATTTTTGATTGAAGGTGTGTTCCGTCGAGTGATAAAAGCTGAAATAGTCCATGTTAAGACGAAAACTGCCGTCCTCATCGAATTGGACTAGCTTGTAAACCTGGTCCAGATAGCGGGGTTCGCCATAGGGGGCCATGCCCATGACCTTATATTCGCCTTCATTGACTTCAAAGCCCAAGAAGGCTGTAAAAGCGGAATAAAGCAGTCCCAGAGAGTGGGGGAATCGAATCTCGCCCGCCATGTTGATGGCATTGTCTTTTCCGTCCGTCCAATCGGCACACCCCCGGCCGATGGTCGCCGTGGTCCACTCGCCGACACCGTCCACAGTCAGAATGGCCGCCTCTTCGAATGGCGAACAATAAAGAGCGCTGGCGGCATGGGCGGTGTGATGCTCGGCGAAGAGGACGCGGTTCTGGGGGATTCCCAAATAGCGGACGATCTGGCCCCTGATCCATAATTTCTGGTTGAACCAAGCAATCATCGATTCCCGGAAGACCCGCCAGGCCTTGGGATAGGCGCCGAGGCAAGTCATCAAGATCCTCTCAAACTTGACCAGCGGCTTCTCGTAAAAGATGACATAATCCAAGTCGCCGCCGTTGATATTCCCGCGTTTCAGACAAAAATCGATGGCCAGGGCCGGGAATCCATAATCATGCTTTTTTCGTGAAAAGCGCTCCTCTTCAGCGGCCGCGATAAGCATCCCGTCCCGAATCAAGGCCGCGGCGGCATCGTGATAAAAACAGGAAATCCCCAAGATGTCCATCAGAAGGCTTCCCGGGCCCGTTTCAGATCAGTCTCTTCTTTTGGACGCGGTTCCCAGCGCGGCTGTCCACGTTTTAATTTCAGCGGGTCGCCGAAAAATCTCACGATCAAGCCAAAGGGCGCCGCCAAGGTGAAGTAGAACACCGTCATCAGCAACCGGCCTAGGACATCCCCGGCTTTGCGACCGAACGCTTTCCACCTTTTCCAATACCGCTTCAAGGGACTCATTTCGCTCTATTTAAGATTTTACCATAAAAAGAGACCGCTGGAGCGAACGATCGCCCGGCCTTTTTTGACCTATGGTTTTCGCAGAAAACGGTTAAAGAAGTCGTCCGACGCGTTGAAGACCACGAGCCATCTCTTAAAGACGAGAAAATCATGGACCTCATCGGGAAAGACAATCAGCTCGTAATGGACGTTGCGGGCCCGGAGCAGCTGGACGAGTCCGGTCGTCTGGGAGAAGGCGACATTGCGGTCGTCATCCCCTTGGACGAGCAAGACGGGCGACGTCCATTTATCAATGGTCGACACGGCGGAGGCCTTGAAGGATGTGCTGTTGGTATCCAGAGAATTCCCCCAGAGATGCACGCCGGCGATGTCCACCCCGGCTTTGAAGATGTCGGAATTGCGCGATAGGCCCATGGCGGTCAACAGGCCGCCGTAAGAAAGCCCCCACAACCCGATGCGGTCGGGGTCCACATCGGGCCGCGACTGCAGATATTTGGCCGCTGCGACAACGTCCTGGTACTCCGAAGACCCTGCCGCGCCGCGATTGGGAGCCATCCGAAACTCGCGGCCGTAGCCGATGCCCGACCGATAGTTCACCGAGATGACGACATAGCCTTTGTTGGCAAAGTACTGATTAACGGCGTAGGCCATATGGTAGAAGAACATGTAATGATATCCGAGCAGCATTTGCCGTCCGGGACCGCCGTGAGAAAAGAGGATGGCAGGCCGCCGCTCGCCGGGTTGGATGTCTTTCGGCAGGAACAGCTGGTTATGGAACTCAAGCCCGTCTTCGGCCTTGAGAATGACAGACTCTGGGACGACATGGGCCTCGAGCGGAAAATCGGTTGGGAGCTTCGGGTTGATGATCTGCGCATTGCCGCCCTGGGCCGGCACAAGCGCGACGCAGCGGGGCCGTTTCGCGTCTGAGTAAAAGACCGCGACGCTGCGGCCTGAGGCCAAGGGCGCGGGCTCCGTTTCGATCCCATCGCCCTTGGTCAGCTGGACAGGCGGGCCGCCGGCCGTCGGCGACTGCCACAGGTCCCGCCGGTCGATATCGCCGACATTGGTCGTGTAATAAAGCGTCTTGCCGTCGGCGGAGAATCCAACAAACTCGGCCTCGCCATCGCCCGGCGTGAGATTCATCGGAATAGAATCCACGCTTCCTAAAACCGGCACGGCATAGCAATGCCGCCAATTGTTGCGCTCCAATTGAAAGACCAGGCTGTCACCCGCCCAAGTGATCTCTCGGACGGCACGAAACGACTCGTCGTCAAGCGGGTCATGCCATATCTTCTCCCCCTTACTAGTTTCAACATCGGCCGCCCAGAATGTGAGTGTGTGGCCGTCCGCGAACTTCGCCGTCTGGAATCCCGGCCCCGATGCAATCTGCGGGGATTGGCCCGCTTGAGGCTGAGCCTGTTCTCGAGACGGCGTCGGCCTGAAGGGAAGTTGTCTGGGAGGGCTTGGGGTTTGGACCGCGGCGGTTATTTGAGCGAAAGCTGATCCCGGCCGCCGGATGAACGCGATCTTCTTTCCGTCACCCGACCAACTCGGGCTGGAATCCCTGTCGACCGAGGGCGCCGGGTAGGAGATCTTCCGGCTGGCGAGGTCATAGATGCCGATGAAGCTATGGTCTTGTCTGTCGCTCACAAAAGCGATTTTTCGGCTATCCGGAGACCAGCGCGGATTGCTGTTGGTGCCCCAGGTTCGGAAGAGGGGTTTCAGCTCTTTGTCATCCCGGCCGGCGGGCACTTGCCCGGCCGGCGGAACAGCCACTCCGAAAATTTGGCCGTCTTTGACAAAAATCACCCGTCTGCCATTGGGCGAGAGCACGGGACTTGCGCCGGCCGCCAGCCGAAAGGGTTTGCCCTCGCGCGTCCGGACGGCCCAGATGGCCTGTTCGCTGCCGTCGGGAAACTGGGATGGGTTGGCGACCCAGCCCGACCTGTTTGGGTCGCTGCCGCGGACAAAGACTATAACCGAGCCGTCGTCTGAAATCGACAGGTTGGTCAGGTCGGTCCCGTCATCTTCCATAAAGCCGGTCAGGCGAGCCGGCTTGAAATCGGGCGCTGCGGCCGCGTAAACATTGCGCTTTCCTCGATCAAACTCGAGCCAGGCAATGCGATCGGCCTTTTTCGCCGAGACCAACTGGTAGGAGAAAGAGTAGCTCAAGACCTGCTCGAGGCTGAACGGCTTTTGAGCGGAAGCCGGTACTCCGGCGAGCAGCAGAGCCATCAGGCCAAGCCCAATGAACATAAGGATTCGCGATGGTTTCATCATGGACCTCCCAATAATCCATTGGGGTCAAACCTTCTCATTTCGTAAAAATTCAGTGACATGTTTCGAATTCTCTGGAATTTGGCGCGTGTCTCCGAATTTCTAAAAAGTTGGAAAAGCAGATTTTGCGGAACGAGTAAGTTCAATCCCACTTTATTAGTTTAGTCAGGGACGATCAGCTCTGTCAAATAAAAAAAAGGGGACGGTTGGAATAACCGTCCGCTTAATTTTTAACAGACTTCAGGTTCGCCCGAATTCAGGGAATAAAAACAGGCCGGGCAAGCAATTTAGGGGACACGCACGATGGGGTCATGTTCCGAATTCGGTAGCTGTCCCCGAATTGCAGTTGTTTTTCGCTTAGAAGCGGCGTCCGAAGCCGCCGCCGCCGCGCGGCCCATCCGTACGCGGCTTGGCTTCATTGACCGTCATGTTGCGGCCTTTGAGGTCCCGGCCATTGAGGACCGAGATGGCCTTCAAGGCCTCGTCCCTGTTCGGCATCTCAACGAAGCCGAAACCGCGCGAATCTCCGGTGATCTTGTCCTTGATGATCGCCGCGCTCTGGACCGCACCGTACGCCTGGAACACTTCCTTGAGCTCGGTCTCGGAAAGGCTCTGTAAGAGATTGCCTACATAGATATTCATACTCGTCTCCTTTGACGTGGGTTTAACCAGGGGAGGCAAATCCCCAGATCTCCCTTAAAGATGTGATCTAAATAAAGGAGAGGAGTATGTGACCGATCAGGGCCCGTGCCCCTTCCTTTATTCGATGCGCAAGTTATGCGTGATTCCCGGGCCACCTTCAGTGGCCTGTAATCTTTATTATTATACCATATTCCGACAATATCCGGAAATGATTAGTCAATTGCCTAAAGTGCCGGAACTCTGAATCGTCCAGAGTCCACGGCGCTCTCTTATCAGGATAAAGGCTTTTCAGAGTCAGGCGTGCTGTCGCTGGAGGGCGGCTCGCTCCCGGCTTCTTGGGCCGGCTTATCACCGCCCAGTCGCCTGCGCCGTTTCTCCTCGCGTCGTCTCAGGCGATCGAGTTCTTTATTTCTCTTCGCGCTCTTGTATGCCCTTTTGCTCTTTGGCAAATCTCCTCCTTCCCCCCATGTTCATGACGGAATATCCGGGGGCATGCCTATAAAAAAAGGGGACGGCCAAACGGCCGTCCCCTCTCCTTTTTGACAGACTTCAAGTTCGCTCGAATTCGAGGAAACCGAAAAACGGTCTTGGTGCTTTGAATCGGTTCAGAACCGGCGTCCGCCGCCAAAGCCGCTGCGTCCGCTGCCGCCCCGGCCTCCGCCAAACCCGCCGCTGCGCTTCCGGTCGTCCGTGCGCGGACGGGCTTCGTTGACGGTCAGGTTGCGGCCCTTCAGATCTTTGCCGTTGAGCCCGGAAATGGCCTTATCGGCCTCTTCCTTGTTCGGCATTTCGACAAAGCCAAATCCCCGGGACTCGCCCGTGAACTTTTCCTTGATGATCGCCGCCGACGTTACTTCGCCGTAAGCCTGGAAGGCTTCCTTGAGATCCGATTCAGACACTTCCCTTGACAAATTGCCTACATAGATATTCATACTCGTCTCCTTCGACGTGGGTCTGACCCGGGGAGGCAAATCCCCGGTTCTCCCTTAAAAATGTGATCCAAATAAAGGAGAGGAGTATGACCGATCAGGGCCCGTGCCCCCCATTCCTTTATCCGTTCCGATGTTTATTGAACCCCTCCCCGTCCCCGTCTCCGGGGACGAAAGAGATTGATTCCTTTCGCTTAAAATAAAAAACCCGGCAACGTCCTACTCTCCCACTCGGCGCCCCGAGCAGTACCATCGGCACCTAAGGGCTTAGCTTCCGTGTTCGGAATGGGAACGGGCGTTTCCCCTTCGTCATGGTCGCCGGGATTATCATCTAATCCGCAATCGAATGACATGATCAGACATTCTTGGGGACACGTGCCAAAATTTGGAGATTTTGGAACATATCCCCGAATGTCTCTTTATGCATTTTTTGTCTGAATAAACTTTATGGTCAAGCCTCACGGTCTATTAGTACTGGTAAGCTAAATCCGTTACCGGACTTACACATCCAGCCTATCAAACTCGTAGTCTACGAGTGACCTTCAGCCCTTGCGGGAGGGAGATCCAATCTTGGGGCGTGCTTCCCGCTTATATGCTTTCAGCGGTTATCACTTCCGAACATAGCTACCCAGCGATGCTCCTGGCGGAACAACTGGCACACCAGAGGTTCGTCCGTTCCGGTCCTTTCGTACTAGGAACCGCCCCCCTCAAATCTCCTGCGCCTGCCGTGGATAGGGACCGAACTGTCTCGCGACGTTCTAAACCCAGCTCACGTACCGCTTTAACCGGCGAACAGCCGGACCCTTGGGACCCGCTTCAGCCCCAGGATGCGATGAGCCGACATCGAGGTGCCAAACAGTCTCGTCGATATGAGCTCTTGGAGACTATTAGCCTGTTATCCCCGGCGTACCTTTTATCCGTTGAGCGATGGCCCTTCCATACAGGACCACCGGATCACTAAGCCCGAGTTTCCTCCCTGCTTGAGATGTCTCTCTCGCAGTCAAGCTCCCTTCTGCCTTTGCACTCTACGGCTGATTTCCAAACAGCCTGAGGGAACCTTAGGGCGCCTCCGTTACATTTTGGGAGGCAACCGCCCCAGTTAAACTACCCGCCTAACACTGTCCCCCCTCCCGATTAGGGAGGTAGGTTAGAATCTCAGAATAGTAAGAGTGGTATCTCACCGTTGACTCCATCCTGGCCGGAGCCAGAACTTCAAAGTCTCCCACCTATCCTGCGCATACGACCCCAAAATCCAATGCTAGGGTGCAGTTAAGGTGCCGGGGTCTTTCCGTCCAGCGGCAGGTAACCGGCGTCTTCACCGGTACCACAATTTCGCCGTGCCCCTCTTTAAGACAGCGCTCAAGTCGTTACGCCTTTCGTGCGGGTCGGAACTTACCCGACAAGGAATTTCGCTACCTTAGGACCGTTATAGTTACGGCCGCCGTTTACTGGGGCTTCGGTTCAAAGCTTCGCCTTGCGGCTGACCTCTCTCCTTAACCTTCCAGCACCGGGCAGGCGTCAGACCCTATACATCGATTTTATGTCTTTGCAGAGTCCTGTGTTTTTACTAAACAGTCGCTTGAGCCATTTCTCTGCGGCCTCCTCATGCTTCACCTGTGGATACAGGCTACGACACTAACGAGGCACCTCTTGTCCCGAAGTTACGAGGTTAGATTGCCGAGTTCCTAAAAGAGGGCTCACACGTGCGCCTTAGGATTCTCTCCTTATCTACCTGTGTCGGTTTCCGGTACGGACACCTGAAAAACTCCTTAGAGGATTTTCTAGGCAGTTTGGAGTCAGCAAGTTGGTAAGGCCGAAGCCAAACTTCCTCGCCGCACTCGAGGTTAAGAGCCTCCGGATTTGCCAAGAGGCTCCCTCTACCTGGCGACCGCACATTTCCAATCGTGCGTATGCTTATCCTCCTGCGTCTCCCCATCGTAGTAACGCTTCTCAGGTGGTGCAGGAATGTTGACCTGCTGTCCATCGGCTACGCCATTCGGCCTCGCCTTAGGTTCCGACTAACCCTGAGCGGACTGACCTTCCCCAGGAAACCTTAGATTTTCGGCGCTGCTGGTTTCTACAGCAGTTATCGCTACTAATGCCGGCAGGGTCTCTTCTAACAAGTCC
>Ga0315280_10000999_pt1:0-12500 | contig 50397 bp, 32 predicted proteins | sample YL17G06_40_MG_FD_203697 | JGI IMG/M metagenome (GOLD analysis project Ga0315280, IMG submission 203697) | Sediment microbial communities from Yellowstone Lake, YNP, Wyoming, USA - YL17G06_40 | ecosystem: Environmental > Aquatic > Freshwater > Lake > Sediment | place: USA: Wyoming... | reverse complement strand
AATGTCTTTGCTTCCCAAAAACATGGCTTTGGCCAAGCTCCGGCAAAAATAAAAGCCGGGCGGCCAGAGGTTCGCTGACGCTCATTTCGGTTTTCATCTTTTTTGTCTTTTCCGCTCTGGGACTGGGCCTTATCTATCTTTCCCAGACTTACCTCAAATTGAGCGCTTTTAAAAAAAATATCACACTCTCGGATTTCTCCTCGGAGAACGGTATCAAACAGGGGTTCGCTCACTTGGCAGGGCTTGCTTCCGGAAGGCGCTCTCCCATGATCCTATCGGAGGGCTATTATCAAGAACTCAAGCAAAATTCACTCGGCGGCGGTGTGAGAATCGCGGAAGAGGCCCTGGACGTCCATTTGCCGGTTCAAATCGAGGAGACTTGGGGCGGGCAGGCCTGGTCCTGCTCAGCCCAATTCCTGCCGACCCGATTCATCGAAAGCGAGGATTATTGCCTGGCCGAGTTCCAGGGCGAGATCAGGTCCCAAGGGAGGCTGAAGAACAGCGTCTACACAAGGGAATCTTCGTTAGAGGTTTGCCTGAAAACGCTGGCCGGCCGCATCCCGCTATCCTATTTTCCCTTTCTCGTTACCCAAAACCTGGATCCTGCCCGGATCCGAGATTTTCAGGAGAAGCATAACATCGTTTTCCTTCCTCTTTCGACGAATCAGATTTCTCCCACCGTGAGTTTCTCATCACTGCCGCTTGTCCCGGACGAGGCCGGACCTTTACTGACCAAAGCGTTAAACATCAAGATTTTTTCGCCCGAGAAGCTGTCTACGGCGGAAATCCGCGCTGCCTTGGGCCTGGAGCCGACGAGCGACCCAATTCCCCAGGGGGTTTATTTGATCAAAAATGATTTGGGGCTGGGAGGAGTCTACGTCCAGGGGGATATCGAGGAGATGGTCCTGGCCGTCCAAGCGGGATTCCAGGTCGTATCTTTTCGCTTAAACGCGGAGACATGGGTCCTCAGGTACAATCCGGCGCAGAGCCAAACTCAGTTTGCCACTCCGGCCGGAACGCAGACCTACGACCTTGTTCCCCTGGGGATCATCATGGTCAATGGCAGGATCAATTCTTTGGGGGGCGGGATTCTCGATTCTTCGGACCAGGCCGTCCTTGTCCGCAATGAAGAAATCCCGAGCATTCTGCAGGGCATTTCTCTGACAATTGTATCCTCGGACCAAACCGCGCTTTCCTCCCACCTCATTCATCAAGGGTTGAAATGGCAGAATGGAATTCCTTATCTCAAAGACTCGAAGTCCCAGCTCATCGTCTATTCTACGGGCAAGGATTTTTTGTCCGACGAAGACAGGCAGGGAAGAATCATCATTGATGCGAACGCTCCGGCGGAGGTAAAAATCCAGGCTTCCCTCACCGCCAGCGATGGATTCCGGGTCGAAGGCGGCGGGAAAACCGCTTTTTTGATCGGAGGACTTCAGACCTCAAGCTTGGAAATGGGAGAAAATACTCTTAAGATTGCGCCGGACGAACGGTTGCTTACGAACAGTCTGACGCCACAAAATTCTCCGGTCACGACCTATCCCCTCTTGCTCATCCTCGGCCTCATCGCCGTTCAGTGGAATGAATTCTAAATGAGAAAAGGGTTCACCCTCTTGGAGATGGCCGTCGGGCTCATGATCCTGGCGATGTTGATCTATATGGCAGCGACATCGTTCCTGAACCTCGCCCCCAAATATCGACTGGAGAAGGCCGTCTGGGAGCTCTGCTCCGCCCTTCAGTCTGCCAAATACAGATCCATCTTTGAAGGAGTGTCGGTTCGAGTGAAGCTCTATTCCGCCAGCTACGCCGTCGAAAAATATCGCGAGGATCTCAAGCAATGGGCGCTCCACGAAAAACACTCTTTGGAAGGGGTCAAGGTCGAAGCGAACAACGCACCTCTCTTCACCCCGGATGGAATGACCTCCGGGCTGGCGACGATTACAGTGAGCAATTCATGGGGAGCCTACAAGATCACCGTGGCCATCACCGGGCGGATCAAAACGACGCGGCTATAACACTTCTAGGGTTTGCGTTTGAATACGATCTTGCCATCGACGATGGTATACATGACTTTGGCGTTTAGGATATCTTCCGGCGGGATCTTGAGAAGGTTGCGGTCAAAGATTGTCACGTCGGCCAGTTTGCCGGTTTCCAGAGACCCGCGAATGTTATCTTCGAACGCGGCAAAGGCGTTGTTGATCGTATAGGCCTTAATCGCGTCTTCGACGGAAATTCTCTGTTCCGGGAACCACCCGCCTTCGGGCGTGCCCTTCAATGTCTTCCGGGTCACAGCGGCATAAATCAAATATTTCGGCTCCATATGGTAGAGCGCAGCGCTCGTTCCGGGCCAATCCGACCCAAAACTGAGCCGGGCGCCATTGTCTAAGAGAGATTTGAATGCGTAGGCCCCTTTGCTCCGCTCATGTCCGATTCTCTCTTCCATCCAGCGCATGTCATCCGATATATGATAAGGATTGACCTCGGCGATGACATTCAAGGCTTTAAAGCGCGGCAAATCCTGGGGCCGGATGACCTGGGCATGGATGACCCGGAACCCCTTCAAATCGATGCCCAGCTCACGTTTCAACCGTTCAAAGAGGCCAAGCATCTCCGCGACACCGCGGTCTCCGATGGCATGGACGTTCGGAACAAAGCCGGCGTCCAGGCCTATCTTGATGAGGTTATACATCTTTTCCATGTTCCCGACTTTGAACTCGGGGTCGTCGGACGTATGCACCCGCCAATGGCCGTAGTTCTGGGGCTGGTCGCTATAGGGTTCGAAGAACAGGGCGCCGTGAGTGCCCATGATTCCGTCGATATAGCCCTTCAAGGCGCCGTAGCGGAGCCAAGAGCTCTTTTGCTTTGTCTTGGGATGCAGGCCCATGGTGAAGCCGTCCGCTTTCAGTTTGGCGCCCAAAGAGAGATCGGGCCGAACCCAGACGCGGCAGGTCAGCTCTTTTCCTTCTTCTAGCTCAATGAACCGCTGGGTCTGCTCGGGGGTGGAAACATCGTGGATCTCGGTGATTCCGGCTTCCCTGAGGGCGCGGAGGGCCGCACGATTTTCATCGAGCTCGCGCTCATGAGACTTTGGCTTACGCGCTTTCGACAGGACATCAAAAGCAGGAGAAGGACGGAAGATGATTCCCGTGGGCTCGCCATTCGGGCCGATCTCCATTCCGGCCAGCTTCTCTTTCTCCAGTCCGGCTTCTTTGAGGGCGGCCGTGTTCACCAGCCACTCTTTATAATCAAACCGGCAGAGAAAGCAGGGATGGTTGGGCGAGATCTCGTCGATCATTCGCCGGTTCGGCCGCCAGGGAGCTTTCTTTTCCCTCGCTGCCTGACCGGAATCGCCCATGGCCCATTCCTCATAAGCGCCCCACAGCCCTCCGGTGATCCACTCGCCCTCATCAAGCAGGTTGACAACTCTTTGAATCTCTTTTCGCAGGCCGTTTTCATCCGATACGGTCATCAGGTTCGCCCCTTCGATCAAGGCACCGGCCGCCGCGAAATGGACATGGCCATCGATAATCCCGGGCAGGACAAATTTTCCTCCAAGGTCGATAGCGACTGTTTTTCCGCCGATAAATTTCTTGGCGTCTCTATCCTTTTGGCAGACGACCGTGATCTTGTTCCCGGTGATGACCAGGGCCCGGGCTTGCGGGAACGCCGGGTTGACCGTATAGACATCGCCGTTAAAAAGAACGAGGCTGGCCGGCGCGGGCTTTTTCCCACATCCCATCATGGCGGCGGCAATCAACCCGCATACAACGAATTTGAATGTCCGAGATTTACCGTTGAGACAAGAGCGCATGAATCCTCCCTTCAAAGAGAACCGGCAATCTATTCGCAGCACCGAAAATACGATTATATTTTTGATTGGTCCGACTGTCAAAAAATCTTTGGGATGAAATTGCGGCGTGGGGAGTGCTCGCCGGGGGCGTTGAGGGCACGGCCGTGACAGGAGCCGTGATTCTCATTTGAAATCGGAGCCGGATTTGAGATATATAAGTATTGTTTTGTCCAAAGATCATACTTCAAGGAGGACTCATGAACAAGCGTTTCGCCATCTTGTCCGTCGTCTTTGTTTTGCTCCTGGGTTTTGTCGGATTCGCCCAGGAGCCTTATAAGCTTCCGCCCAAGGATGTCGTCAACATCCTTGATGCGCCGCCGACGCCGCGCGTCTCGATGAGCCCGGCCCGCGACATGATGCTTCTCATCGAATACGAATCCATGCCCTCCATCGCCTATATCTCTCAGCCGATGTACCGAATCGCCGGCATCCGCATCACTCCCATGAACAACAGCGTCCAGGTCTTGTCGTTCAACACCAGTCTGACTCTCAAGAAAATCAAGGACGGGACGACCAAAAAGATCGCCCTTCCGGCCGGCATCAAGTTCACGGCTCCCCGTTGGTCGGCCGACGGGCAATATGTCGTTTTCACGCGCTACCTGGACAACGGCGTTGAGCTATGGTCTTTGAGCGTTGCCGCCGGAGAGGCCAAGGCGCTTACCCCGGCAACGCTCAACATGGTCGTCGGAGGGGGCATTGTCTGGACGCCGGACAACCGGCACGTCTTCATCCATATGATCCCCGAAGGCCGGGGCAAAGAGCCCGAAGCGCCCCGCGTCCCGATCGGCCCCAATGCCCAGGTCTCCTCGGGCAAAGCGACAAAGGTCGCCACCTACGAGGATCTTCTCAAGACTCCTTACGACGAAAAGTTGTTCGATTATTACGCCACAAGTCAGATCGTCGAGGTCGATATCACGAACGGCCAAGCACGCAAGATCGCCGAACCGGGGATCTTCACCAGCGTCAACCCATCGCCGGACGGTAATTATCTTCTGGTGACGCAGTTGAAGAAACCATACTCCTACAGCCTGCCGTTTTCGGGCTTCGCCCGCTCCTACGAGATCTGGACCAAGAACGGCGAAATGGTCAAAGTTGTCGCCGACCTTCCCCCGAATGAAGGCGTTCCGATGAACGGCGTTCCGACCGGACCGCGCAACCTCGACTGGCAGCCGCTCAAACCGGCCACGCTCATCTGGACCGAAGCGCTGGACGGCGGCGATCCGGAGAAGCAGGTCCCCTTCCGGGACAAGTTCGTGGTCCTGCCGGCACCGTTCACCGGGGACCCGAAAGAGGTGCTCAAACTTCAGCACCGCGCCGGCGGAATGATGTGGTTCTCCGCCCGCGGCCTGGCTTTCGCCTCGGAATCCAATTGGCGGAAGAGATGGAGAACAACCTATTTAGTGGATATCGACCATCCGCAAGTCGCTCCCAAGATATTTTTCGACCTGAGCACCCAGGACCAGTACAACAACCCTGGCTCCCCTGTGTTGACCGAGACGAAGACGGGCGACCGACTGGTGCTCCAGGACAAGGATTGGATCTATCTCTCCGGCACGGGCTCTTCGCCCCAAGGCGACCACCCATTTCTGGACAGGATGAACCTTAAGACGATGAAAAAGGATCGTCTATTCCAGTGCAAAGACCCCGACTATGAGACGTTCATCGACTTCGACGGGAACTCTCGCGACCGGATCTTCATCAGCTCCGAATCCAAGACCGAGCCCCCGAACTATTACCTCTTCGACCTCAAGACGAAGAAGAGGCAGGCCCTGACCGATTTCAAGGATCCGGCGCCCCAACTCACGAAGATGAGAAAAGAGTTGATTAAATACAAACGGGACGACGGTGTCGACCTCTCGGGCACGCTCTATCTCCCGCCCGACTGCAAGGACGGGACGCGCTTGCCCATCGTCATCTGGGCCTACCCGTACGAATTCAGCGACGCCGGCACGGCCGGCCAGGTCCGGGGCTCGGTGAGCCGATTCACGTTCTTCCGCGGCACATCACAGCTCTTCTTTGTGACGCAGGGCTACGCCCTCCTCGACAACGCCACAATGCCGGTCATCGGCGATCCCAAGACCATGAACGATACCTACGTCAAACAGATTGTGGCCAGCGCCAAGGCCGCTATCGACAAGCTCGACCAAATGGGCGTCGGAGACAGAAAGCGGGTCGGCGTCGGGGGGCACAGCTACGGCGCTTTCATGACCGCGAACTTGCTCGCCCACTGTGACCTGTTCGCGGCCGGTATTGCCCGGAGCGGCGCCTACAACCGCACCCTCACGCCGTTCGGCTTCCAGAGCGAGCGCCGGACGCTGTGGGAAGCGAAAGAGACGTATATGAATATGTCGCCGTTCATGTTCGCAGACCAGATCAAGGCGCCGATCCTCTTGATCCACGGCGAAGCCGATAACAACTCCGGCACCTTCCCCATCCAGTCCGAAAGGCTGTTCGCGGCGCTCAAGGGATTTGGCGCGACGGCCCGGCTGGTCATGCTTCCCAACGAAAGCCACGGCTATAGCGCCCGGGAATCCGTCCTCGACGTGTTGGCAGAGATGTTCGAGTGGTTCGATAAATACGTGAAGAATAGAAAATGAGAATGTGGAGAAGAAATCCTTTCCGCAATATATTGGCCGCCGCGGCGCTGACAGTTTGTTGGCTGCTTCCCGCGGGCTTCGGGGAGGAAGGGACCCGTGAACAGGTCATCGATGCCTGGCTCGCGCTCGGCCCGTTTCCCGAGCCCTGGCCGGCCTTCCACAGTGATAAGCAAAAAGGGTTTGGGGCTGAGGATCTTCTTAAATTTGAAGAAATCGACATAACTTCCGTAAGGCCGAAAGTCGGAAAGTCTCTCCAATGGCTGGACGGGACGGCGGTCGCCTGGAAAGAAATCAAAACCGGAGAAAAAGGGGTGGGGCTCACCGCCCAGCCGGCGGCCCTTTCCACCGCCTATTTGGGCGCCTATATCGAAGTCTCACGATGGATACGCACGCGGATCACCGTGACAAGCCCACAGTTGATTCAGGTGTATCTAGATGGAAAGCTCATTGCGACAAAGTCAAAAGCGGACAAGCCCGAAAAGACAGGGGCAACGAACGGCGAAGGAAAAGTTGCGGCGGACGCCAAGCTGGAAACGGGAAAACATGTTTTCATCATAAAAACGGTCTATGATCCTGAATTCCGGACGGACTGGAGGGTTAAAGCTTCTTTCGAAATCGCGGAAAAATATGCCTCGCCGGGCCTCCAATTCTCCCTGCTCCCCGAAGGCAGGATATCACTCAGGCATCTGTTCGACGGTCGCAAGCCTGCCGGCATATCTATCTCGCCCGACGGGACATTCCTCGTATTTTCCGTAGCAGAAGAAGGCGAGAAGGACTCCGATAACGCTAAAAGATATCAAACGCTCGAAGACCGGCAGCCGGGCTGGAGAAACAGGAGCTACCTCTACAAGCTGACGCTGACCGACCGGCTCCGCCGAAAATTGACGGCCGGAGAGCTTTCCACCAATTTGAACGCCGTCAGCCCGGACGGGACAAAACTCCTCTTTTCGCGGACGATTGTCGACTACAAGGAGAGGCCATATTCTAAAAAGGAGCTGTATTTTCTCGATTTGGCCACGCTCAAGGAGGAACTCGTCTGGAAAGGCAAATGGTTCACGAGGGCAGAATGGAGCCCGGATGGGAAAAAGCTGCTCTTCCTCGGCGGACCTTCACTGTTCGGGGTTCTCGGGGTCAATGCGGCCAAAGGCCTTGTCCCTAACGAATACAACACCCAGGCCTACCTATATGACATCGCCGCCAAGAGGGCCGAAGCCGTAACTCGAGATTTCGACTCCTCCATCAGCCAAGCTTTCTGGGTGAATCCGGGCGACACCATCTATTTCACGACGACCGACCGGTCCTTCGCCCATATCTATGAATACAGTCTCAAGAGGAAAGCATTCGCCCTAATCGAAAGCGGCGTGGAATCTGTGGACCAAATAGACATCGCCCTAACAAAGCCCGTCGCGGCGTTTATCGGGTCGGGGCCGACCGCTCCTGCCAAGGCGTTCCTTTTGGACTTAAATAAGAAGGAGGCGCGCCTTCTCAGAGATCCCGGCAAAAACGAATATGCCGACGTCCGATTCGGCCGGGTCGAGCCCGGGCGCGTCGGCTGTATTGGCGCGTCCTACGGGGGCTTCATGACCATGCTTATCCTGACAAGAACCAATATCTTTGCGTCGGCCATCGCCCATGCCGGCATCAGCTCCATCTCCAGCTACTGGGGGGAAGACTATTGGGGATATTCCTACAGCGCCGTCGCCACGGCCGATAGCTTTCCCTGGAATCGAAAAGATATCTACGTCGACCAGAGTCCCTTATTCAACGCTGACAAAATCACGACGCCGCTCCTGCTTCTTCATGGCACGGTAGACACGAACGTCCCTCCGGGTGAGAGCGCACAACTTTTCACAGCTCTCAAGTTACTGGGAAGGGAAGTCGAATATATCCAGTTCTTTGACCAAAACCACCTGATCCTGACATATAACAAGAAAATCCTCTGGACAAAGACGATCATGGCCTGGTTCGACCGCTGGCTCAAGGGCCAACCCGAATGGTGGTCTGATCTCTATGCGAACAAATAGACACTTTTCCACAAAAGTTGTGCATAAGGTTGTGGAAAAACCGCAGGTGTTTTTTCCTAACACGCAGCAAGACAAAAAGTTTGCGGAGTTTGCACAAGTTTTGTGCGACTCCGCGGCCCGGGCCGAAAGGAGAGTTATGAAACGAAGAACTCGCTATTTTTTGAGCTTAACATTCATCCTGATCGTCAGCTGGATCGCGAACGAAGGTCTATTCGGTCAATCATCCTTCAAAATCCTGATCTCCAACGATGACGGCATCGAGGCGCCCGGGATCTCCGCCCTTTTTGAAAAACTTTCTGCCATCGCCTCGGTGACGGTCGCCGCCCCGGCCCAAAACTACAGCGCCGTCGGCCATGGAATCACTTACCAAGACCCCATCATGGTCACGGAGTCAGAGAGAAACGGGTGCAAGTGGTTCGCCATCAAAGCCCTGCCAGCCACGTGCGTTCGGCTGGCCCTCGAATCTCTGCTTGCCGAAAAGCCGAGCCTTGTCGTTTCGGGAATCAACAGAGGAGAAAACCTGGGAGTCGTCTCCTTTTATTCGGCGACGGTCGCCTGCGCTCGGGAGGCAGCCATCAAGGGTATTCCCGCAGTGGCAGTTTCCCTGGCAAGCGGGAAGACTATGGATTATGGACCGGCCGCCGATTTCATCGTTTCCCTGGTCCAGGAGCTTAAAGAAAAAGGCCTGAGGCCCGGATCGTTCCTGAATGTAAACGTTCCCAACTTGCCCGGGGACCAGGTCAAAGGCGTCCTGATCACGCGCCAGGACATGCAGCCCTCCCAAGAATCTTATGAAAGACGGGTCAGCCCCAGCAAACAGGTCTATTTCTGGAATATCTTCACAGACCTCGATCAGGCGCCGGAAAAGACCGATGTCTCGGCGGTCAGAAACGGCTTTATTTCCATCTCTCCGTTTCAGCTTGACCAGACCGACCTCGAGGAATTGAAGGCACTGGAAAATTGGAATATTGCCAAAGGGAAGAAAAACGACTAAATAATAGGATAAGAGGAGAGAAAAATGATGAAAAAAGCAAAATTCGTCTTTCTGGCAGCCGTTTTTATTTTAGCCACGGCCATGACATCGGCCTATTCTCAGCAAACTGAGGCAACTACAAGCGTGAAGGTCCGAGAAAAAATCGAGCCCTTTTTCTACGCTTGCGTCACCCATAAGGGGCCGATCGAGGACATGCAAAGTATTATCGGGACCTTGATGCAAAATATGCAAACCCAGAATCTTCTTCCGCCCATGGGACCAATGGTCGGGATCTTTTTCACCAGCCCGGGATTGACAAAAGCCGAGGATATGCAATGGGAGCTGGGGTTCCCCGTAACGTCCCAGGCTTTAGTCCAAAAACCGTTGGAATTGAAGCAGTGGAGTTACACCACGGTCGCGGTCTGTCTCCACGTCGGATCGTATGATAAAAGCGTGGAAACCATCAATAAAATCATGGAATGGATCAATGCCAACGGCTATACGGCCATCGGCCCGGTCATGGAACAGTACCAGGATATGGACCCCTCGAGCATCAGGCCGGAAAAATTAAAGACCGAAATCTGGGTCCCCTGTAAAAAAATCGGCAGTTAGCCTCGGCCCTTCTCATTTTATCCAGCCGAGCGCGCTGAATTCGGGAAAACCGGGATGCGAAATTCCCCAGTAGGCGAAGAGAACCACACTGATCAGGTAGCCCAACAGGAAAAACAAGAGCACGGGATTGGCATGCCTGCCTTTTTTGTTCTTAGAATAAAGGAGGAAGGCGGCGAGAGAACCGAGGATGGCGGCCGGAAACGTCAGGAGGACGGTTTGTCCTTCAATGCCGTTGCAGGAGTAAGTAAAACCGTAGAAGGCCGCGCCCAGACAGATCAAAAAGTAGTTTCCCTTGGCCAAAGCCGGAAAAGAAGTTGTTGAGGCCAGGACGATTAGGCCGACCGAGATGAGAGTCACGCCGCTATCCCATATGTAGTGGCTGATCACTTCATCAAAAAGATAGGCTGCCTTGTAAACGAGCGTGCCGGGCTCCATCAGCCTGGACACAGAGTTGGACGGCAAATGGATGCCGTGTCCTTCGATATAGAGAATCACTCCGATGATAAAAATGACCTTTGCCGCAATTTTCAACCCCCGAGAGGACACCGTCTCCGGCAGGTTCTTATTAACTTTTTGAAAAAGCGCCAACGCAACCGGGATCACCGCCAACGGCGTCAAAAAATCCAGGGCATCGCCCCAAGTGATGGGATTTTTCCACATGTCCGAGATTAAAGCCGGCATGATCCCGAAAAAAGAGAAGAAAAGGCCATAAAGGAAAAGCCAGAAGCTGACATTCCTGCGATCGCCCATGTGCGCTTTGCTCGAAACCATCAAAAGATATGTCCGAAGTTGAAATAAATTCCGGTCCCTTCCTTGCTGAAGCCCATATCGAATCTGGCCACAAAATCTGGGAGGTAAAACCGGAGCCCCCAACCATAATCAAAGGCGACAGTCTTGAAATGGATCTCGCTCAAGGCGGGCCAGACTGTGCCCGTGTCGACGAATAGATTGCCGCCCAGCCGCCAAATGATCGGAAACCGGTATTCGGCATTGAACAGGAACTTCCCTTTATCCACGAACCGGTTGAGCTTATAACCTCTCATGGCGTTCATGATGGCTCCTCCGCCCAGAACGGAATAATCCGCCAAGGGGATGGACGATCCCGAAATCCCCTGGACTAAGGCGCGAAAAGCCAGAACATCTTTCGTGCCGAACACGAGAAAATATTTTCTAAAATCGACGGTGGTCCGGTTGAAACTGGCGTTATTGTTCCCCAAGGCGTTCGCGGCAACATCGGTCTGGAAAAGGAGCCGGAAGCCTCGGGTGGGATGGATCTGGCTGTCCGAAGTATCGTAGCGAAGCACGATGGAAAAGAACGGAGAAAATTTGTTTCCTTCCTGCTTCAAGGTTTCTGCAAGAAGCGTGTTGGTTTCATTTTCCCTGATGTTAAAAGTATTCAGGTTCCGGACGACATAGCTGACCTCAACGACAAATTGAGGCGTAAATCCTCGGCTGAATGTTAATTGCACGGATTTTGTCTCAAATGTATAAACGGTCTCCTCGTCTTTTTTGGAATCCGCGCCAAGGCCATAATAGCTATAATTCAGGTATTTATCGTATTCTGCTTTGAGGTCGAAGGAGAAGCCATACTTTTTCATCTGCCGGATTTCGGGATCCAAGATGGAAAAAGTGAAAACATACCATCTCTCCCCTTTGCTCGAATTGAAAAGAATGAGATCAAAGGATTCTTTTTTATGGAGGTAGTCGACGAACTTGGCCCGTCCTCCATAGCCCACACCGATATCCGAGTCATACATCAGGATGGGAAAGATACTCCACGATTTGTAGCTCTGTTTCTCTGGCTCCTGGGAAAAGCACCCAATGGCGATTGTTAAAAAAAGGCTAATCCCGATCGCGACATAAAACGTGTTGCGTTTGCTCATGCGCTCCTCTTTAGTGGCAATATACGGCTAAAGAGATTATTTTTGGAATTTGTACCCTGACCAGGGGACGGTTATGAGATGGGCCGGCTTGGCCGGGTCTTTCTCGATTTTATGCCTGAGATTGTGGACAAACGTATCAATGGTTCGGGTTGTCGGAAATCGATCATATCCCCAGACTTCATTCAGGATCCTGTCGCGGTCCACGACTTCGCCTTCATGAGAAATCAGAAGCTTCAACAGGTCAAATTCCTTGGCTGTTAGGTAAAGACCTTTTTCGCCCTTGCCGGCGGTTTTCTTTTTAAAATTGATCGTGATGTCTCCAAACGAATATTCCTCGATGTCTTTAGGCTCCGGCTGGGCGCGCCGGAGGATGGCCTTGATGCGAGCGAGCAGCTCTTTCTGGCTGAAGGGCTTGAGGAGATAGTCATCGGCGCCCAGCTCGAGCCCCAAGACCCTGTCGATCTCGTCTTTTTTCTGGCCGGTGAGCATAATGATCGGCGTCAGAATCCCCTTCTCCCGCAGCGTCCGGCAAATATCCAGCCCGCCGAGGGAAGGAAGCTT
>Ga0315280_10000998_pt1 | contig 50404 bp, 35 predicted proteins | sample YL17G06_40_MG_FD_203697 | JGI IMG/M metagenome (GOLD analysis project Ga0315280, IMG submission 203697) | Sediment microbial communities from Yellowstone Lake, YNP, Wyoming, USA - YL17G06_40 | ecosystem: Environmental > Aquatic > Freshwater > Lake > Sediment | place: USA: Wyoming | collected... | reverse complement strand
CAATGCCGTTACAATCATGGAGGATGCGTCTCCCAGCATCTGCGCCCGGTCATATTGGCGCGCATCGTAAGCGCTGCGAGCCTGCTGATAGAGGCTGCGCGTGTAAAGAACGTACTGCTTGGTTTCTTTCTCGCCGCTCAAGCCGGCGAAGTACTCCGCCTGCTGCACGCGAAAGTAGCATCGCTGCAGGAATTTTGCGGCGTCACGCTTGTCATTATCATCGATTTGGCTCGCCTTGCGGGACACAAAAATCCTCTGGCTGGCGCCCAGCAGAGCATCCGTAGCACGCGCGAGCCGGTCAAACTGGAAATTGTTCTCACGAGCCTGCTTCGCCCGCTCCAACAACTCGGATGCGCGCGCGTGCAAGAAGATGGTTTCCGGGCCTGGATCCGGCACATTCATTCCCCAGGAGAGCATCTTGCTCAGCCGATCCAGTGTTGCCTGTTTATCGTGCTCCGGCCGCTCTCGACCCTCCCTTCCTTTCTGATCCCACCCTCTGCGCTGAGGAAGCCCGGAATGCGACTGCGCCGCCAGACTGGTGGCCCCCCCGGCCATGGTAAGCACTACCATCGCCGTCCTTGTCAAAAAACCCGCTGTTAACACAACTACCTCGGAATCTGAATCGCCATCCGTACCCTCGATAAGCCACGAGGCCTGTCACAGGATCGGTAGAAAGAGCATGGTAAATCAATCCTAATTTGCCGCTGCACGAAATCACGCGACATTATAGATCCATTCACAGAGGGGGAGCAATCCCCGTGCCACGACCAAACCTGCATAAAATCAACAGCTTCAATGCCAAGGCCGTCCGTTGCCGTTCGGTTTCTGCACAGTCACTGTGAAAGTCTTGCCCACCTGGGGCGCACAGATTTGCGAAATGAACGCGGCAGGGGTTTTCGACTTTGTGAACCCTTCTTGTAACACCCACATCTATTTTCACTGTATACTAAGCGCGTGCTTGCGGATTCTTCGCAATCGCATCAGCTGGAAAACAAGGAGGAGAGTGTGATGAGCGGCAAAGGAAAAGCGCTTCTGGTCCTGCTCGGTCTCGCGCTGGCGGTCGGCGTCGCTGCGGCGCAAAAGAACAAACCCTGGACCGAATGGACCCTTAAGGACGCCCAGAAGATACTTGATGATTCTGCCTGGGGACAGATGCAGACCGAGACCAATACGGAGGAAATGACGTGGTCTACTGCCACTCGGCCGATCGAAGGCCAAGGCGCCGTCAATCAAGCCACCAGTTGGAAGTTTCGGATCTGCTTTGTATCAGCGAAGCCCATTCGCCAGGCTTACTTGCGATGGCTGCAAACGGGCCCAACGAAGGCTACCGAGGAAATGCTCCAGGGAGCCCGGCAGTTTGTCGATATGAAGTTCGACCAGACGATCGTGATCGCGGTCCAGTATTCGGGGACAGACCAGCGATTCAATGGAGCTGTTTTTCAAGCCCTCAACAGTGCCATTTTCTCGACTCTGAAGCAAAACAGCTATCTCGACATCAAAGGCGGCAAGCGCGTTTTCCTGCAAGATTACAGGCCGCCGATTCCTTTTTGGGGGGCGCAATTCATTTTTCCCCGGCTTCAGGACGGCAAACCTATCATCGACGCCAAGACTGGCGATGTGCGCTTCTATTCCCAATTTCCACAGTTGATGGGCAACAACCAGCAAGTCATTCTGAACATGCGTTTCAAGGTTGCCAACTTCATGTACGACGGTGTCCTGGAGTTTTAAGCGAGTGACGAGTGACAAATTACGATTGACGAGTGATCAATTCGTCATTTGTCACTCGTCACTCGTCATTTCTTTCACAGCCCCAACAATCGGGCCGCATTCCCGGAAAATATGCCCGATTTCTCTTCCTCGGAAATGTCCAGCTTTGCGATGCTGGCGATCATCTGTTTGAGACTCCCGATCTGATGCGGGTAATCACTGCCTGCCACGAGGTGATCGGCGCCCGCGAAGTCGATCGCAAGTCTCAGCGCACGTGGGTCAAAGTTGACGGTATCGTAATAAAACCGCTTTAAATACTCGCTTGGCGGTTTGCTGATGTGCTCTCTGCACTCCTTGAACGCGTAATATCCTCGATCCAGACGCTCGGCAAGATAGGGGATGGCTCCCCCGAGATGGCACAGTACCCACCGGATTCCCGGGAACCGCTCGACCACTCCGCTGAAAACCAGCTTCGCTGCTGCGAGCGTAGTGTCGAAAGCAAAGCCGACCAGCGGTGTCAGCCAGAAGTCGGTCATCGCCTCAACACCGACCGGGAAGGAAGGATGAATATAAATGACGGCCTCCCTCTGGTCGGCACGCTCGTAAAGGGGCCAAAAGCGCGGATCGCTCAATGCAACCCCATTGATGTTGCTGAAGACCATCACGCCCCTGAATCTGAGGACATGAAACGCGCGCTCCAGCTCGGCGGCGGAGGCCTCAGGTGCATTCATGGGCAGCGTTGCCAGCGCTGCAAAGCGGTCGCCGCGCTCGCGAACGATTCTGGCCAGTGCGTCATTAACCATGCGGGCCAGTTCGACCGCGCGCTCTGGCGCCTCCACATGGGTTCCTGGCGTTGTGAAGCTCAGAATCTGCTTACTGACACCCGCACGATTCAGGACATCGGCGCGGTAAGCAATATCCCGGTGCCCGGGAACGAGAATATTGTAGTCTCCCGGGTAGTGAACCAGCGGGTTGCCTTCGGGGTCGAAGGTCACCTTGATATTGCTGGGGCCGGACTGAATGGCCTCGAGATACTCCGGCGGATAGAAATGGTTATGAAAATCAATGACTGGCACTTGCCTGGCTCCTTTCTTGGTTGTTTCTTGCCTGCAGGAAGTAGGCGGGAAGTCCAATCAGCACGAGAGACAGTCCAAACATGCTCTCAAGCGGGCTGGACACGATCTGGTTGATGACGATGGCGAAGGAAGAGATTGCAAAGAGTGCCGGCGTGACCGGATAACCCCAGATGCGGTAGCTGCGTCTGATGGCCGGCCTGTGCCGGAGCAGGAACAAACCTATGGCCATGAGGCCGAAAAAGATCCACTCGGTATAGACGACACGCGTGAACAGCGTACGGTAGGTTCCACTGGCGACCAGAACGCAGGACCACACCGCCTGCAGCAGGATGGCCTTGTACGGAGTGTGGAAGCGCGGATGGATTGCGCCGAGCCAGCGGAACAGCAGGCCGTCCCGAGCCATGGCGTAATAGACGCGCGGGCCGGCGAGGATTATGCCGCTGAGAGCGCCAAATGTGGAGAACACGACCAGCGCCGACATGAAGGCGCCCCCTCCGGAGCCGACCAGCGCATCGGCGGCATCGGCCGCGATTCTGGTTGACGAGGCGACGGCCGCGAGCGGCAGCACGTACATGTACACGGCATTCAGAGCCAGGTAGCAGACCGTGACAAGGATCGTCCCGAGGATCAGGGCGCGCGGAATGACTGTCCGCGGATCACGCGTCTCTTCGGAACTGTAGGTGACCATGTGCCAGCCGCCATACGCGAACAGGCCTGCAACCAGCGCCAGCAGAAAGCTGCTGGCCGAGATGCCGCCGAAGTTGCCGAGATCCCCGACGGCAAAATGGGCGGGCATGCGCGCGCCCCGCGTAAGGCCGAAAACGATGATAAACGCAATGGCGATGAGTTTGCCCGCTGTGAAGAGCGCCTGCAGCGTGCTCCCCTGCTTTACACCGATATAGTTAACCGCCGAGAGCAAGAGGATGGCTGCGATCGCGACCCCCTTGATGGCGCCGTTCGTCAAAGGAAAGAAATAGGCGGCATAGCGCCCGAAGACCGCCGAAATCGCGGCAATGATGCCGGAATGCATGCTCCAGAACATGGCCCAACCCCATAGAAATCCGAGTGCAGGGGAAAAGGCTTCGCTCAGATAGACATAAACGCCGCCGGAGCGCGTGAACGTCGAGGCCAGTTCAGCGCAAACGAGCGCGCCGAAGATCGTGAGCGCTCCGGAGACCAGCCAGATGAGAAATACTCCGGTGACGGAGGGCACGCGTCCCGTGATTTCCGATGGCTGAACAAAGATCGACGCGCCGATGATGGTACCGGCCACCATCGCGGTAGCGTGTGGGAGGGTGATGGCGCGCTTGAGTTGCGACGGCGTGGCGGAATCCATCGATGTCTTGGTTTCCCGAGTGCGGTGGAGCAAGGGCTCTGGTTTCTGGACGCCGCCGGGGTTGTAACACAAATCGTTGCCCGGAATCAACGATCGCGCATCTCGCGGCGAAATTGGTGACAAGCACCTTTTTCCCGAGCGAACAAAGGCACCTGTCACCAATTTCGCGACTTTGCCGTGGCCGTGCGGGGAGACCCACCAAATGCACGAAAAAGATTCGTGCTTTTCGTGTATTTCGTGGCGATCGTGTTATTTGGCAGCAGCGTGGAACCGGTCGCTGACGGCGTTCCAGTGGATGGCCTTGAAGAACGCTTCGATATAATCCGCGCGCTTTAGCTGGTAGTCAGTTATGAAGGCGTGTTCGAAGACGTCCATGATCAGCAGCGGCGCGCAGCCCGACAGATGGCCCACGTCATGTTCGTTGATCCAGACGTTGAAAAAGTGTTTGCCGATCGGGTCATAATACAGCGCGGTCCACCCGATGCCGCGCATGCTTCCGGTGGCTTTGAAATCCTTCTCCCAGTTCTCGTAGCTCCCGAACTCGCGGGAGATCATGCCCGAAAGCGTTGCCCCCTTGGCCAGCTGGGAACCGCCTTTGATCATGTTCTCAAAGTAGTATTCATGCAGTCGCATGCCGTTGAATTCCCACCCGATCCTGCGGCTCAACTCTGCGTACTCCGGAGTTGCGAGCTTCCCTTCCTTCAGAAGAGTGTCCAGGGTCTCTGTCAGCTTGTTCGTGTTTGCCACGTAGCCTTTGTAGAGAGTGAAGTGGTTGTTCAACAGGGTGTTGCTGAACCCATCTGTTCCCAACAAATGCTCGAAATTCCTTGGTTCGTATTTCATCTTAGCCCCTCAAGATATTTGGATTCGAACGCTACAACCCAACCTTACCAGGAAATGGTATCCTGAGAAGCCGGCTTTGGCTAGGGACAGAGATCGGGTGAGACAGCTTGCGCTTTGGATTGCGGATCCTGGATTTGTTTACGCCGACCATAGCGGCTTCAGGGTTGAGGAGACTCCAAATCCAGAATCAGGTGCGCGCTGGGCCGATCCAGACGGTCTGAATATTCACGAATTCTCGGATGCCAAACTCGGAAAGCTCACGCCCATAGCCCGAGCGCTTTACGCCGCCGAACGGGAGGCGCGGATCGGATGCGACCATTCCGTTGATGAAAACTTGGCCCGCCTCGATTTCCCGCGCCAGACGTCGGGCGCGCGCGAGATCTGACGTCCAGAGATTGGATCCCAGGCCGTAGGGAGAGCTGTTGGCGACGCGGACCGCTTCGTCCGGGTCGCGCACCTTCATCAATGCGGCAACTGGGCCGAAGACCTCTTCGCATGCTGCAGGAGCGTCCGGAGGCACATCCGATAGGACCGTCGGATGGTAGAAATAGCCACGCCCGTCACGGCGCCGGCCGCCCAGGATAAGCCTTGCACCGCGCGCCAGCGAGTCACGGACCTGCCGGTCCAGGTCGTCGAGCAGATCGGGACGCGCCAGCGGCCCGACGCGCGTCTCACGATCCATGGGGTCCCCGACCTTCAGTGCTTGCACTTCGGCGAGGAAGCGCTCTTGAAACTCATGCCACGCCGCTTCGTGGACGATGAATCGCTTGGCGGCGATGCAGCTTTGCCCGGTGTTTTGAAACCGGGCCCGCACGCCGATGCGCGCTGCGGCCTCGAGATCCGCGTCGTCCAGCACAATGAATGGGTCGGACCCCCCCAGCTCCAGGACCGTCTTCTTGAGAGCGCGCCCGGCATGGGACGCCGCGGAGCTGCCGGCCGCCTCGCTGCCGGTGAGGGTCACAGCGGCAATTTGCGCAGACTCAATCAATGGGACAGCCTCCGATCCCGGCACCAGCAGCGTGCGAAAGGCTCCTTCGGGGAATCCGGCCGCACGAAAAACCTCTTCAATGGCCAGGGCGCACTGCGGGACGTTCGACGCATGCTTGAGAATGCCCGTGTTGCCTGCCATCAGTGCTGGAGCGGCAAAGCGAAATACTTGCCAGAATGGAAAGTTCCACGGCATGATCGCCAGGATGACCCCGAGCGGCGTGTATTGAATGTAGCTCCGGGAGGCGTTCGAAGGACGATCCTCGTCCTCGAGGAAGCGTGGCGCATTCTCGGCATAGTAGTCGCAGTTCAAGGCGCACTTTTCTATCTCTGCTTCGGCTTCGACGATCGGTTTGCCCATTTCGGCAGTGATGATGCCCGCGAGGCGGGCTGCGTGCTGTCGGAGATTGGCTGCGGCTCCGCGCACCAGAGCGGCACGCTCGCCGAAGGAAGTCTTGCGCCATCGGTGGAAAGTCGCGGCGGCGTTTTGCAGCGTTTCTTCGATTTGTTCCTTGGAGTGTGGTTCGAACGACTTTAATACTTCTTCAGTGGCCGGATTGATCGATTGCATAAGTTCGCTCCCGTGTCAGAGTATGGACATTATCCAGAATATAAACGCAGAAGGCGCAGGGAAAATCAAATACAAATTCTACCGGCGTGCACGTTGGTTACGGCGGCTTGACAGGAGCGCGATCGGGGCTACAATCAGCATGTCAAGCCGCTTGTGCGCGCCTGATTCGGGAGCTTTGCAAGCCTTCCGCCCGCGGCCTTCGAGAGGCCTCTTCGGAGACACAAACACGCACGAGTTAGCTTTAGAGGACGGAAGCGCGGTGCCTGAAACCAGCCGACATCCTGATCATCCCAAGAGGTGCGGCCAGTTCTCTACCAGAGGCTGCAACGCGGGGAGAGTGGATGAAACGCCGAGGCTGTGCCGGCAACGCAGATGTCACTTCATTCTTCTTACCTGACCTGATGCAGAAAGGACTCGCAGCCTGATGAAACCAATCCGAAGCGTTTTGAGTGTTGCAATCATCCTATGTGCATCGAGCAGCTTGTGGGCGCAGTATCCCGGCGCCCCTATGCAAGGGCAGAGCATGACGGGTGGCGCCCTGTTGCAGGGAGGCCCGCAAAACCCGCTGTTGGGAGGCGTGTCAGCGGGTGCGCCCACGCCCGGTGTCCTGCCTCTGTCACTCAAGGATGCGGTCGACCGGGGCTTGAGGTATAACCTCGGCATTCTCCTCGGGCAACAGAATATGCGTGCTGCTCAGAGTTCGCGACTGCGGGCGCTCAGCAGTTTATTACCGCATGTGACGGCCCGGACCTCCGAGGCCGTGAAGCAAGTGAATCTTGCAAGCGAAGGGTTCACCGGCTTTCCCGGCATCCCCATGATATTGGGACCCTTCGCGGTCTTCGACACTCGAGTCCTTTTGTCCCAATCGCTGCTGAATGTGAGCGCGCTCAATGAGCTGCGGGCAGGGACGGAGGCTCTCAATGCTGCCGAGCACTCTTACAAAAACACGCGTGATCTCGTCGTTATGGTCTGCGTGCAGCTCTACATGCAGGCAGTGACTGGCAGCAGCCGCATCGAGGCCAACCAGACTCAGCTTAAGACGGCGCAGGCGCTTTATGAGCTTGCGGTGAGCCGCCGAAGCGCGGGGCTCATCCCTGGGATCGAAGTGCTGCGGGCGCAAGTTCAGATGCAAGCGCAGCAACAGCGGCTGATCGTCGCACAAAATGACTTCGCCAAGCAGAAGCTGAGCCTGGCGCAGGCGATCGGCCTGCCCATGGGGCAGGAGTTTCAACTGACGGATCCAATTTCTTATACGGCGCTTGCTGCCATCACTCTGGAGGATGCGTTGAAGGACGCCTATCAATATCGGGGCGACTATCAGAGCGCGATGGCGCAGGTAAAGAGCGCGGAAGACGCGCGCAGGGCTGCGGTTCAGCAGAGGGCCCCAAGTCTGGATTTGAATGCCGATTACGGCGACATCGGGCAGCGCCCCTTCATGTCGCACGGCAGCTTTTCTTTAGCTGTGAGCCTGCGCATTCCTGTTTTTCAGGGACGGGAGACGGAGTCGAAGATTTTGCAAGCCGATGCCCAGCTCGAGCAGCGCAAGGCAGATCTGGAGAGCTTGCGCGCGCGCATTTATTACGAAATACGGACGGCCTTTCTCGATCTGAAGTCCTCCGAGGACAGGGTGTTAGTGGCCAAGAGCAATCTGGACCTCGCCAATCAGCAGCTTCTCCAGGCGCAAGATCGTTTTGCTGCCGGAGTGGAAAGCAACATCGAAGTGGTCCAGGCGCAGGATGCGCTCGCGACGGCCACGGAAGACTATATCTCCAGCCTCTATGCGCACAACATGGCCAAGGCAGGTCTGGCCGCCGCAATGGGCATGGCTGAGAGTGCGTATGAGAAGTTTTTGCGGGGTAAATGAATGGAGGAGCGCGCCAGGGAAGACACAAAACCCGACCAAGAACCTGATTCCCGCCGCGGGGGCACGTTCCGCGCGCTGCGACATCGCAATTTCCGTTTGTTTTTCGCCGGCCAACTCATCTCTTTGATCGGCACCTGGATGCAGACCCTGGCGCAAAGCTGGCTGGTCTACCGCCTCACTCACTCAGCCGCGCTTCTGGGAGCAGTTGGATTTTCTTCCCAGATCCCGGTACTGTTTCTGGGGCCTGTAGCCGGTATCTTTGCGGACCGCCACAGCCGCCGCTGGATCGTCATCGGCACTCAGACCTCGATGATGGCTCAGGCGCTGGTCATGGCGGCACTAACATTGACGCACACGATCAAAGTCTGGGAGATTTTTGTTTTGGCCCTGTTTCTTGGCGTCTGCAACGCTTTTGACATTCCGGCGCGGCAATCCTTCATCGTGGAAATGGTCGGCAGCGAAGACTTGATGAACGCGATTGCGCTCAATTCCTCCACGTTCAATGCTGCCCGCAGCATTGGCCCGGCGATTGCGGGGATCCTGGTCGCCGCCCTGGGAGAAGGGATGTGCTTCCTGCTCAACGGGCTCAGTTTTCTCGCGGTCATTGCGGGCCTGTTAATGATGAAGATCCATCGGCGGGTGTTCCAACGGAGCAACACCCGGAAACTCGATCAGTTTAGGGAAGGCTTTCGCTATGTGCGCGCCAACGCAGCGATACGCTCGCTCCTCCTGATGCTCGGCATCGTCAGTCTGCTCGGTATGTCGTACACAGTGCTCATGCCTATATTTGCGGACAATATTCTGCACATCGGAGCGCGCGGCCTGGGTGAGTTGCTGACCAGCGCTGGAGTGGGGGCCTTGATCGGCGCTCTCTGGCTGGCAAGACGCCAGCGAGTCCAGGGATTGGACCGTATTGTGGCGCGTGCTGCCGGCGGGTACGGCATGAGCCTCGTCCTGTTTGGGTGCTCGAGAACGGGCTGGCTATCTCTGCTGCTGCTCGTGCCGATAGGATTCTGCCTCATGGTGCAGTTGGGGTCCACAAACACTTTGATCCAGTCGATCGTCAGCGACACCATGCGCGGGCGGGTCATGGGTATCTATTCCATGATGTTCCTGGGCATGGCGCCCTTCGGCAGCCTGATTGCAGGGTTCATGGCCCAGCACTTCGGCGCCCCGGCGGCAGTCCTCTTTTGCGGCGTCACCTCCATCGCCTGTGCGGGGATCTTCTCGCTGAGGCGCCGCGACCTGAAGATCGACGACCAAATTGCCATTTCTATACAGGCTCGGGCCGACGCCTCCGTTTGAGAAGTGGTGCCAGGGTCCACTCCACCACCACTGTGTCCCCATTTTCTGAGAGATACATCAAGCTGCTGTGAAAATGGGGAGACGGGGCCTGGCACCATTTCCGTGGCGCGGTTCTGCAGGTGGCGGTAGTATGCTGTGTCCTCCGTTTCTTATGGGAGCGATTGGGGGCGGACAGCATTGGCACATAACGGTTCCGTTGACAAACAACTCCGCGCTTAAGAAGTGAATATTGAACAACCAGGAGGCCTTATGGACAGACACGTTCAGAACGACGCCCATCCGGGTCGGCGCACCTTTTTCAAGGAAGCTGCTGCCGGTGTTGCTGCTGCCGGAGCGGTTCTGACCGGAAGGAATAGCTTCGCCGCACCGGCTCTTTCCGAAAAAGAAAAACTCGCCCGCATCGCATCCAATACCTATCCGATGCGGTCCCTGTTCAAGAGCCGGAACACCCGGGTCAATCCAGAGGTCCAAGCGCTGAAGAAAAAATACGGCGAAATCACCATGCTCGATTTCCCGCAGTTCACCCGGGACACATTTCCCGGAGTGCGCCGGATGGACCTGTGGTCTTCACTCTTTGGCGACGTGACCGACAGCTCGATGTACATCGGCGGCGAATTCGATCCAGCATCCGCATCGGGAAAGAAATGGCTGGACCAGCTCTCCAGCATAATCGCGGCGACCGGGGTGCAATGCCATCACGTCTCTAATAATGCGCCGCGTAACATCTGCGACCTGGACGCGGAGCTGCGCAAGAAAGGCATCGCCGTTGCCAAGATATGGCTGGACGCCTGCGCACACATCGGCGCCAAGTCTATGCGCGTAAATACCGGCGGGCCGCGGATCGTGCCGTCGGCCACCGCCACCACGGGCTACCCCAGGAACGACGAGATCGTCAAGCTGCTGAAGAACGCGATCGAGTCTTTTCGTGAAATGGCCGACTACGGCGCCAAGGTTGGAGTCAAGGTGACCATCGAGAATCACTGGGGTCTCAGTGCGGATCCGATGAATGTGAGGATCATCATGGAGGAGTTGAACCACCCCTTCTGCGAAGCCTCACCCGACTTCTGCAACTGGGAACATGAGTACATGATGTTCCACGCCCTGGAGGCCCTTGCTCTGTACACCCACACGACGGTGCACGCCAAATACTGGGACCGGTGGACCAACAACGACGTCCGGCGTAGCGTGCGCATTCTGGAGAAGGCCAGATTCAAGGGAATCTACGCGCTCGAATACGAAGCCGGCCCATGGGACGGCGTCGAAGGGTCGCGCTATCTGCTCAAGGAAGTGCTTGCCGCGCTCTAGAAGTGGTGCCGGGCTACCGTGTCCCCAAGTGGCACCATTTCCCTTAGTGGGGATCAGGTCTGGAAAACCTAACTCAGCGCCAGCCGCTTCTCTTGGGGCTCCATCTTCGCCGGCAAGGTTAAGTATTCCAGATCCGACCCCGATTTCGATTTCCGATTTTAACGGCTGTTTGAGAGGGAAGCGGAAGAGAGGCGGTTTTGCGTCCCAGCAGGAAGGCGACCGCCAGAAATACGGCGGCTTGGCAGGAAGTGCCGATCAGTGCCAGCCAGGTCATGGAATAGTTGTAGATGCCCGCGCCCACACTCCTGGCAGAGAGAATGTTCATGGCGAAGAGAAACGTAGAGCTCACTGCGGTCGCACCCAAACCCGGCAGGACCGCAACTGCCACTCCGGCTATCTTTGATATCAGAGAGCCGGTTTTCAGGAACAGGATCATGCCGCAACTGGCCAGCAGTGCCGTTGCCACGGCCTCTAGTGCCCCGATTCCAACCGGCTTGGAAGTGATGGTCACACGATCGATCCGGCCGAGCACATACAGTGTTTGGACAAGTGCCATAGCTACCCCGGCCAAAACGCAGCGCATCATCACCCGCCGCGGTTCCCGCTCCCGGCGTAAAAGAAAGACAATCCCGAAGAGGGGGAGGCCGGCAGTGAGCAGCAGCATCCAGGGGCCGCCCGTCCCCGGGAGAAACACGAGTGTCTGATCGAGTGAGTCGAGCAGCGGATCGGTGAACCGCCAATAGCCCGGCGGCTCGACGCGCATGCTGATCCTGAGTTCCCCTCCCGGGTGCGACACGAGTAAGAGTTTGTCGGGCCCCTCATTGATCATCTGCAGGCGCGAGTTGTAAAAAGGATCTCCGTCCGAGGCCGCCGTCACGCCGGGGACTTCGATGAAATGATACTGCGCCCCATTCCTCAGCCGGATCGGAAAGAAACCGGGCGGAGTCTCCCCATAGTTGAGGGTCCGCACGCCCCTGACGGTCTCGATGCCAAGCGGATTCCACGATGCCTCAGGCTGGAGCTGAATGCGCGGGTCGCCCAGCAGGAGATAGAAAGGGAAGGCGGTTATCCCCTGCATGGCACCGCGATTCTGCATCTGTATAACCTCGCCGATCGTGACGCCCGGCCAGGTGTAGCGAAAAGGCAGGCCGTCGAACTCTCCGATGAGGTAACCTTCGATCGGACTGAACAAGAAGCCGGCGAAGGCCGCAGCCCCGTTTGCCACAGCCGCCAGGGCCATCGAGCGGGCGACGTTCAGCCGCACCCCCTGGCAGCTTGCAGTCGCCAGCACCAGCGGGGGCACGTGGGGAAAATCGATGGCAGCGAACGTCACTCCTGCGGCCAGCCGCCAGTAGGTCCCGCCGCCGTGTCCCGTGAAGGTAAGATAATCGGCATCCCTAAGCACGTCGACCAGCTCAGGCTTGGTCAGTGCGCGTCTCCCCGCAAGGACATCGCTCGGGGCAGTGATCCGGCCCTGCATCACCCCGGCCGGCGGGTACTCCCCGTTTACCGCGTACGCCCTCCCGCCCGCCACACTCCTCTTGCGCTGCCAAAGCGCCCTCGCTTCCTCGATGTTGTTGCTGGAAATGATGCCGATGCTCGTCCCACTAGCCAGGCGCTTCCATGCCAATCCCTCATGAACCAGGACCCTGTCGGTAAAACAGCCGGGAGACCCGACCCAGAGCAGAAAGCGGGGTCCTTGGCCCAGCGCAGGTTCGATTGCCGAATAAATCGGGATCGACTCGGCTTGGCTGATCTCGCGCGCCAGCGGATAAAACGCATCCCTAGGGTCGCACACGACGACCGTGCCGGCTCCGGTGCTTACCGAGGTTTCCTGCACGGCCGCACTTTGAACAGGCACCAGGACGATGGTAGACGCAAGCACACAAGACAGAATCGCGAAACCAGTGCAACGACGCATCACCGCTCAGCATATCACAGGACACTTCACAGCAATGGTTCCAGGCTACCGTGTCCCCATTTTTCGTGTCTCATGACAGGGGTGTAGTCCAGTAGCCTGGAACCATTTCCGCTTTCAGGCAGATGCCGGATGATCCAGCCCCTTCCCACCGGGCCTTCGGGAGAATTCCGGATATTCTCCCCGCCAATTCATGCCGTCGTTACTCGGCAGCTCACAAGCAATTGCTTATTGAAAGATCTCAGGCTATTTTTTTGCGGGCCGGGCGGTGAACAGCTGCACTGTCACTTCACCGTAATAGAAGCCCTTCCTGAGTTCCACTTGCGGGAGGTTAGCCTGAGTTAACGGAATAACCGAGTCAGGCAGGAATTGTACGCTGTAAGCACCTGGCGCCACATCGGTTACTGAAAACCGGCCATCTTCGGTGTCAAATTGCCGCAGGAATCCCAGCATACCAGGGGCCGACAGGTCCTTGAGGTATAAGGAAAAACGTCGGACCGGCTTGCCGACATCATCGGTCACCTTGCCGAAAAAGCCCGCTTCAGCGGGCTGCAGGCGGATCTCGATAATGGGAGGCGCCGATCTGCTGTCAAACTCGAGCCGTTGCTCCGCGAAGCCGGCCTTGGTAACGGTGATCTGATATACAGGAGGATTCGACAAAGGCATTGAAAAGCTCCCGTCCGGACCGGTATCCACAACTCCTTCGGGAGATCCAATAGGCAAGGCACTCCCTGGGATGGAGGGGCGGGTGCCAATGACGCTCACAACAGCGCCGGCGATGGGGCGCCCAGACTCGGACCGGACCCACCCTTTGATCGTGTCGCCCGTCTCAAGAACCACTTCTGACGGAGGCGCCTTTGGATCAAGCGTAAAGGAGTTTGTCTTGTATCCTTTGGCACTCACTATGCATTGAATGGGCTCCTCGTCCGGTGCTGCCTTCCACTCCAGTGTTCCTTGTTCCGCCCCTCTCCCCATGGCTCGCATCCCACTTGGAGCCGCCGGTGTAACGTATCTCCCGACCGGATCGGAGACCGCCGCACCCTGCCGATTTTTCACCACAAAGGAGATGGTTCTTGCCGGTTTGAGACGGAAATCGATCTGCGCGCATGGTCCTGCATTCGAGACAATCTCGTGCGTATCATCCAAAAAATCCCGGGCAGAGACGCGAACACCCAGCCTCCCTTCCTTCAGCCTGCCGATCAAGTACTTGCCTGATCCATCGGTTGTAATCGGGGGCGAATACATGCTTACAAGATTCGCTGGGCTGCCTCTGATCTCACCGATCGAGACTGTCGCTCCCGAGATTGGTCTCCCTTCTCCATCGCGTACGTTCCCTTCAACGCAAGCACTGGCTAGAGGCAGCTCATAGTTCTTGACGATGGTTCCCGGGTCATGGATGAGCAGACGATCCTGGATTTTCGCAAACCCCATCTTGTCGACGATGACGGGTGCGTACTGCATGGGCGAGCTGAGGCGGATTGTGTAGCGTCCTTCGCCATCGCACGTATCCGAGGCAATGGGAACGGGCCATTTGTATTTCGGCGCCACGGGCCAGGAATCGTATACAGACACGGTTGTTCCCGGCTGTGATTCGCCCTGCTCGGAGGTGACCTTCCCGGTCATTACATATTCTGCGCCGACGCCATATTCATCGAGCCGCATCCGGTTTATGGGTACGTAAGTCGGCGCCTCCATCGGACGCGCTTGTCGTGATGGCTCTCGGGGTCCAATCAGCCTGGTCGCATGGGCAGGCGCTCGGTCCTCGTTTTTTTGCGGTTGCTTTTCCGTCGGCCACCACCGCCGGACAGAAGCTGCGCCGAGAAGAGCTCCCAACAGAGCGAATGCAGTCAAAGCAATCCAAACCCAGCGGCGTCGCCAGGATCCCAGAGCATGTCGGACTTGGCTGCCCTGCTTTGCTTCTTGCGCTATCCTGCGATCCAGCTTTTCTCTAGCCAGAGCCAATTCGTCTTCGGCCCACTCAATTCCGGTAAGGCCGCAGTCAAGTAAAGGCGTCATAAACGCAATGCGATCTTGGACATCCCTGAGCCTGGAAGCACATCGTCGGCACGCGGCCAGATGGGTTGCAGCGCGGCCGTGCTCAACTTCGCTCATTTGTTTTGCGGCATAGCTTCTAAGCAAGCCGTCAGCCAGATGCATATGCTTGACAAGACCCTTAGGGTCTCGCTCCTTTTGACAATTTCAGGTAACGCTTTTTGAAGTCGAGTTCGGCCCTGTTCAGCAGGGTTCCTACGGACGAGACTTTCAACCCGATGATTTCTGCGATCTCGGCAAAGGGCAGGCCCGAATAGCGCAGAACAAGCAACTGTGCGGAGCGCTTCGACATGCGTCCGAGAACCCGGCTGACCAATTCCTGCTGCTCGGCAAGCTGGACGTGGGTGTCGGGCGTCGATGGGGCGTGCGCAGAGGCAAAGGCAGTTTGTTCCCAACGCCCGCGCCGCCGGTCACCTCGCAAAGCATCAAGACCGAGCCGCAACGAAACCCTGTACAGCCACGCTGCAGGATTCCGGAGTGCGTGCTGTCGCTTGTGGAATCGCAGGAATGTTTCCTGGACGATATCCTCTGCCTGGCTCCAATTCCCGGTCATGCGATAGAGAATCCTGACAAGCCGGTGCCACTGGGCCGTGAACAAGTGCTCAAAATCCGCACTTTCCTGTTTCGCAATCTCGACTCCGGCCTCCGCGGAACTGATCAGTCCGTTATTCATGCTCCCCCTCTGCCTCAAATGACGCTGGCCGAGGCCTAAGTTTGACAGGAAAGTTGCTGCACACGCAACGTCAGTGCGTTATCGCACCTGCCGCAGCAAGACCACATGAAGATCATCATAGCTGGTTTATAATCGCGCCTGTGTGTGCGAGGAATGGTTCCAGTAGCCTGACAGCTTTTTTCTTCGTACAGAGCGTGCCGATCAGTGGTAGCCTAACGGCAACCCTCGATTAAGAGACCGGCCCTCGCATCTCATTTTTCCCCGGGAGGGAAGGCGGTCGAGTTCGTGGGGAAGCATCTATGCTGCAGAGGGACGGCGGCGCTGAGCCCCAAAACTGGATCCTCCCCTCTTTTTAAAAGGTGAGTGGGTGAAACGAAGTGAAGTCAACCCCCGAGTGTTTTTGGCCACCTTCGTCCGGATGGCGGCACATCCGTGGATTGCGGCCAAAGTAATCGCGCTGCAGGGGGAAAAGTGGTTTTTCGACGTCTTGTATCCCCGGTCCGCCAGCGGCCGCGCCCGCCGGATCCGACAGGTGGGCATCCGCATTACCGATCTCTGCAACCTGCGGTGCCGCACCTGCGGCCAGTGGGGCGAGGGCGGATTCCTTCACCAGCGCGATCCCAGGGCCCTGAAACGGGATGAAGTGGCGCTCGAGCGCTACCAACAGGTGTTTGCCGATCTGGCGGAGCATGGGCATCGGCCGATCCTGTATTTCTGGGGCGGCGAGCCCATGATGTACCCTGGGACTCTGGACCTTGTGGAGACCGGCGCCCGCCTGCACATGCCGGTGGCCATCGCCACCAACGGCACACGCATCGCAGAGGCGGCGGAACGGCTGGCCCGCGCCCCGCTGTTCCTTCTGCAAATCTCCATCGATGGTCACACCGCCGATCTGCACAACCGCCTTCGTCCCTCGGCCGGTAGAGGTGACAACTTCCGGGCGATCGAGTCAGGTCTGGCGGCGGTGCACAAGGCGCGGAGGCGGCGTACAGGCTTGCCGCTGATCGCCTCACTGACGACGATCTCGCGTGAGAACGGCCCCCATCTTATCGATATCTACGACGCGTTTCGGGGTCGCGTGGACATGTTCGTCTTCTACCTCTCCTGGTGGATCGACGAGGCGGAGGCGGCGGCTCATGAACAGGATTTCTCTCGGCGGTTCGGATTCACGCCGTCGATCCACCGCGGATGGATCGGGCAGTGGAAGGCCGACAATCATGCCGGCCTCGCCAGCCAGGTCGAGGCGCTGCTGGCACGATCGCGCGCGCCGGGCGCGGTGCCGGTCACCTTCATTCCGTTTTTGCGAGGGGAAGGGGCGCTGACGGCGTACTATACAGACCACCGGGAACGGTTCGGCTATGACCAGTGTGTTTCCATCTTCCAGGTGATGGAAATAAACAGCAACGGCGATGTGTCGCCCTGCCGCGACTACCATGACTTTGTCGTAGGCAACATCAAGACTGCCACGCTGTCGGAACTGTGGAACTCCGAACGCTACGTCGCCTTCCGGCGAAGTCTCGCGACGGAAGGACTGATGCCGGTCTGTTCGCGCTGTTGCGGCCTGATGGGATATTGAGGCGGAGAATGAAATGATCGACTGGATCGTGTGCGGGCTGATGCTGGCTTTAGCCGGGTCACTGGCAGGCCTGGTGTGGGTCGCTCGTCGTGCCATCACGAGAGCGGCCGTGCCGTCCACCGATGTGCCCGGTCATCGGGTGGCGGTGATCGTGCCCGTCGCCGGGGCGGGCGAATCGATGGAAGCATCGGTCCTCTCTCTGCTGCGCCAAATCCATCCCGGCTCCGAGGTAGTTTTTGTTTTGCGGGATCCTTTGGATCCGGCGGCCGCTGTGGTCCAGTCGGCGATCCGTGGGCAGGCCGCCGCGACGTGCGTTTTTGCCGGTGCGGCGACTGCATGCGGGCAGAAGAATCACAACCTGCTCGCCGGCGTGTCGACAGTCGAAGGGCGCGCCGACGTGCTCGTGTTTGCAGATGCGCGCCACCTGTTTCCTGCCGGATGGTTGGAGCGCCTGGTGGCGCCAATTGTGGGCGGCGATGGGGAGGTGACGAGCGGCTATCATGCAGTCAGGCCGACGAACGGGGGACTTGTGCCCTGGATCTACGCTGTCTGCGTGGAGATGATGCATGCCCTCCAGAACGCGCCGGGGCTGAGCCAGCCATGGGGTGGAGCGATGGCGATCTCACGCCGTGCATTTGAGCGGCTGAAGGTGGCAGATACGTGGCGCATCTCGGTGGTGGATGACGTGTCACTGGCGCGAGTCCTCAGGGTACATGGCGTGAGGGTTCGCACCGTGCCATCGGTGCTCCTCGAAACTTCGGTGGCGAGGTTGAGTCTGCGCGACTTGTTGAAGTGGCTGGTGCGTCAGCTTCAATACGTACGCTTCATCATGCCGGGGACGTGGGCCGTGATGGGCGGATGGTGTCTTCTACAGGTCGTCGCTTTTGGTGCGGCGGCCGTGCTGGTTATGACATGTGCGGTGGACCTGTCGCCAGCGTTGTTGGGGGCCGTGTCGGCGCTCTATCTCGCGGTGCTGGCCGTAGTCCTGCTCGAGCTTCGGCTTGTGCATCCGTTACCATGCCGGCCCGTCCGGTGGTTGGTAGCCGGTATGGGATTCCTGGTAGTTGTCGGGGTAGCTCTTGCGATGGCCAGCCTAGGCCGTGAGATTCGGTGGCGGGGAATCTGCTACCAGGTGGGAGACAGAGGCCGAGTGCTCGCGATCCGTCAAACTATAGTCAATGGTTAACCGGCCAATCTGTCATTCCAAGAGAAAAGTGTGACTGATTTTCCTACCCCCTCCTCAACTCGGGGATGGATAAGAAAAACAAGCTGCAATTCCCGGGATCGGAGTAGGGCTGTGAGGGCTGGGTCAGCTTTTGATTTTTGGCCTTATGTCAACTTCGCGCCGTGGACTTCCCTCTGCCGAACTTCAACGCGTAAACTTCGCCCAGCTACGGAAACAGGCTGCAATTTTGTCGTATGCCTCGGTGTGGATTCTGCTTCCTATATGGGTCCTTATGTCAACCTCCGCCTCTCGTTCCGCATACAAGCTCGATTATAACTGTCTTAAATATTAGCATCGATGCGCCTTGTGCCAGCGGGAATGCTTCCCGTCATTCGAATTCCTTCCAGGAAGTGATAGAATGAGTCGTCTTTTTACCCTCGCACATTTCAAAGGAATAAGCCCACGCACCACCCAGCCTGTCTAATCTGTTTGGCCGTCCACCTGCGTGAAAAACTGGTTGCGGAATTCAATCGGCCAGGCGCCTAATCATCCGATCTTGATGTAAGGGCCGGTAAGCGCCTCGAAGACCTTCCTTTTTTCAGGCGCATATTTATAGATTCTAAGACGAAATCCCACTTTGCTCCCCCCCGCCGTGACGATCTCGTCACCCTTGCTTTGATCAAGATTGCCAATCCAAAGATGGGAGGTCATGTAATCAATCGGGATGGTGTCGATCACCCTATACTCCCTCCTATCTTTATTGAATTTGAAGATGAAGATCTTTCCCTCGAAAGGCTGATCTTGTTCCTCCCGAGATTTGCTCGCCGCGACAGCCACTTCATTCTGGCCATCGCCATCGATATCTCCGGAATCCACTCCGAGAGTGAAGCCGCCCAGATCCTCGCTCAAAAAAACGGTGTCATACTTGCCGTCGGCATATTTCCAGATATTCAATTTGTTGCAGTTGCTGCCTCCGATAATCTCGTTCCGGCCATCGTTATCCGCATCCCGGATCTTGGCCCTGTTGATGTTAAAGGGTCCAATGGATGCCGTCGTGACGGGATCTCCCCAAGTATCTCGTCCCGTGTGTTTGTACACGATGGCCGTACCCTTGCTGAACATCGCCAGAACGACCTCTTTTCTCCCATCATTGTCCGCATCTCCGACGCTGACGTTCCAGACAAAATTGGAATAATCCAGACTGGCCCAGAGTTTGACAAAATCCTTTCCGCTCCATCGGTAGATCTCAACCCTGTTGTTTCTCGCCAATACCAATTCGTTTTTCCCATCGTCGTCGGCGTCGGCGACTACAGAATCTCTCACGCCGTTAGTGTTATAGCCGATATCAGCGCTAGCGAAGGTCGGGTTCCCCATAGACCCGTCCTTATAGACAAGGATCCTCTGGTTCCTCGCTTCCACTACATTTCCAGATTCATCCTTCAGGTCCGGCTTGTTCACGATGGTCACGATTTCTTTCTTGCCGTCGTTGTCCACGTCGCCGATGCTCGTGCCAAACGTCGTGGCGCCCGTCGGCGTGCTTTTCCAGGTAATGAAATTATTCTCCTCGATGTTCCTGACGTGATACACCCGCGTATCATCAATCTGGGAACCTGAGACCACCTGCAACCTGGAATGATCCATTTGCAGCGGCCCCATGTTGCCGGCATTCGAGAGCTGAAGGGATCGATCCTGGATCCACCCCGCGCCGGAGAATCCGAACAAGGCCGATCCGGCAAATCCCAAAAGCACGAGTTTCCATTTTGTCACCATGCCCATCTCCTCGCGAAGGATTCGTTTGGCTGAATTCCGCCGAAATCCAAGAAGGCAGCGTTAAATTCTCTATCTACGACTTCTTTGCGTTTCTGCAAGAAGTTCAGGCTTCAGTCGTCTTTCCCTCTTTGGTTGCGGCTAACGGCCGCAGTAGGAAGGACAAGCCGCGTATTCGATCGACGTCCGCGCCAAGGCCTCCGCTCGTCTGCCCTCCTTATAGTTGATCTGCACCTGTTTTTTTAGGTGCAGACCACTCCCCAGCATTGTCGTGTTTCCAGTGCACCGGGGTTTTCTGAATGTTGGATCGTTGGCAGATGGTTTGTGTGAGAGAATTCTCGCATTGCAACGATCTGAACACGCATCGTCCCACTACGAATTTGGCCCTCCAGCCAACCGATGGCTTCCGGGAGACCTTCGAGTGGGACGATGCGCTTTGGTCCGACAACGCATACTCAGATGTCGTCCCACAGAGGACTCTACTATAAGGGTTGCGCCGGGCTGAAGCCAGATGGATAAGAAAAACAAGCTGCAATTCCCGGGATCGGAGTGGGGCTGTGAGGGCTGGGTCAGCTTCTGATTTGGGGTCCTATGTTAACTTCGCGCCGTGGACTTCGCCCCTCTGCCGAACTTCAACCCGTAAACTTCGCCCGGCTGCGGATTGTAAACCAAAACGACGTTGCAGGATACTGGATTTTCACGCACGTCCGCCAGCACGGCGGATGATGTCCCCTGCTCACGAAAAGTAAGGCTCGTCCATGGAAAATCGCGTTTCAAGGCACGCTTGAATGAAGGAGTGCAGCGGCCTCCGGGGCGAAAGATACGTCTGGGCCCGCCTGAGTGCGGCGCCCTCTCCAAGGCACACCTTTGCTCGAGTTCGCTTACTTGTTTGAAAGCGCTGGACTCGGTGGTTGCGTGACCTGTCCCAGGAACCTCGGGATGTCTTTAAGCGGAAACAGTACATGCCGGATTCGTTTCCGGTTCCATGTGTAGGTGATGTGCAAGTCTCCGTTGCGCCCTTGGATGATTGCCGGATAGGAATATTCACCCGGTTGGTCTTCCAACGTATGAAACATCTGGAAGCGTTCTCCATCTTTGCTTACCGCGATGTTCAGAGGGGTGCGGTTTTTGTCGGAGTGGTTGTAAACCAAAACAACTCGTCCATCCCGCAACGCCACTGCATCAATCCCTGAGTTTGGATTCGGCAGATCGATGGGGCGCGCCGAAGTCCAGGTAACCCCCTTGTCGAAGGAATCTGAGACGCAGATTCTTCCGATGCTTGCCGTTGAGCGCGCATAGAATCGCAGTCGCTTTCCTCTCAGCGCGACGATCGAGGGCTGGATTATCCCGTCCGGCAATGCGCTGCCCTGGGAGCCCGAACGGCCAAAACCCTGTGGGACTGTGATCGGGCCGAATTTCTCCCAGGTGTTTCCCCCGTCGGTACTCCGTTCAATCCAGCATGCCCAGGAGAGGTAGCTCTCTATGGAGGTCCCACTTATGATGGTCCCGTCCTTCAGTACCAGCGGCTTGGTTCGAATGGGGCCGTAGAGCCCGGCGGCAAGATGCTCCACGGCCGACCAACTCTTACCGTCATCAGAGCTCGAGCGCCGAGCCGCGGTCCAATCGGTTGGGCCCGGACCAAACTTGTAGTAAAGCCACAGACGCCCGTCTTTGGCGTAAAACAGTACGGGATTGTATGTTGCGATCTCTGTCTCGCGGGCAAGTTCGACGGGCGCGGACCATTGACCGCCCGAATAATAAGAGCCCCAGATGGCAACGTCCGGCCTGCTTTCCGCCGTGCCGCCAAACCACGCCGCCATGAGGTTGCCGTCGCGCAGTTCAACGATTGTTGAGGCATGACATGACGCAAAGGGCGCCGCGGTAAAGATAAACTCGCCTCCTGGGCCTGCTTGCCTACCTGCATCGTCCACGAATTTGCCGATCCGCGTGGAGTCGCGAGTGACGGTTCCAGAAGGGGCAAATGACACTATGAGGAGTCCCAAGCCCATTGGAAATGTTAATGCCTTCATGACATCCTCTTCCGATATCGACGACGTGGAAAACTGCCTTGATGATTAATCGGTCAAGTACAGCTTGTGACAGGCGCCCCTTGCCGACCGGACATAAAGCCAAGCGAACCCCCCAACGCTTTTTATGCACGCCGTGCACGCAGACCCTATAGTCAATTGTTTTTGAGCGGCTGGCGTGAGGATAGCATGAGTTGGCTCGGGAAGTATCCGGGATTCTGCCGGGAGACCGGAGGGGAAAGAGCTGGTTTGCTCGGAATTGAAACAAAAGAGGGGACGGGGATGGCTGCACCCTTGTGATGAGATAAGAAGAACGGGGCAGGAAACAGGGTGAAGTGGCAGGGAGCAAGATGGTCGCGCGCGAGCGCAGTCGACATGGGACGACGTGCCGTAGTACCTTTTAGAGGCGCACGACTAGGTGGGTGAAGGATTCGAGGTCAACGAAACCGTAGAGGGTGTCAAGCAGCTGCGGGCCAAGTTGGGCAAGCAGATAGTGCACCCCCAGCTCGCGTTCCTGAAGGTTGCCGTTGGGATAACAACGATTGAGCAGATGCAAAAGCTCGCCCCGTAGAGTGCTGTTCTGCCTCAGCTCGAAGCTGACGAACTTTGCTCGCAAGGATGAGACGCGATGGAGGAGCTTGCGCCGTATGGTTTCCGCCGCCGGCCCGAGAGACGAGTCGGCGGAAGCAACGGCAGGCTTCAGCTCCTCGATTCCTCGATCCGCGCACCCAGCTAGCTCGGCAAGTAAGACTTCAGAGCGCGCAGGCTGCCCTTTCAGAATCTGGCGTACTAGGTGGCGCTCTCCCTCGAAGCAATCCTCCAGGCGCAAAGCGTAACGTTCCATGGCTGCGCGCGTTTCCGCCGCGAGAATCGTGAAGCTCGCGCGCGGCCAGACGACAGGCATCGGCCGGCCGTAGAAACGGTACAGAGGTTCGATCTCGGCGAAATAGGAGATCTCGGCAGGGCCGGCCACATAAGCGACTGTGGGAAAGAGATGGTCCTGTACGAGCGGACGCAGGAGCACATTCGGGCTGAAGCGCTCGGGCGCACTCTCCGTGAGGGACAGTAACTCCTCAAGCTGGAAATGTCGGCTCGTATCTTTCGACACGAATTCGCCGTCCCGTGTGACCAGGAGCCTTCTCTCGCCTTCTTCCTCGAAGAACACCATCGTTGAGTGGGGAAGAACCGTAACCTGAGGTTCCAGGCCGGAATCCTGCAATGCCCGGCTCCGCCCCGCCAACTGAGTGCGCAGTAACTGCGTTTCGCCGAGCGCCTTTCGAATCACAGGCGTGGCGAGCATCTTTGCACCTGCGTCCCTCGGGTCGAAAAGGATCAAGCCCCTGTCCCGGAAAAGCTCCGCCATGAGCCGGCCAAAAGCATCAGCAAGAGTGGTTCCCGGCTGACAGGCGGATGTCAGCCGGCTCCTGATTTCGTCGCTCCACTCACCGATGAACGAATCGCCGTAGGCATCTATTACCTGCCGAATCGTTTCCGGCAGCCCGATGGTTCCGACTGGACGCGGAGGCATTTCCGTCGTGCCGAAGAGCAGCTCTCTGGAATCGAGCACCTGAAGCTCGGAACCGGGACCCGGGATAGTGAGGCGTGTGATCTCGGCAAGATCGTGGTCATCCGAAGCCATCCAAAATATGGGTACGGAGTTAAATCCCCGGCGATGCAGCTCTTCGCTCAGGCGGAGTGCAGTGAGGGCCTTATAAACGGTCAGAATTGGCCCGGTGAAGAGACCTATTTGCTGGCCGGTTACAACGGCGACGGAGTCCGGCTTTGCCAGATCTGCGATGGCGCGTCGAACAGGATCGGAGCCGCCGAACGACTCATTCTGGCGTCTCAGAATCTCAGCAATCTCTTGCCTTGGGAATACTCCGGGACGTACTTCATCCGCTGCTCTGATGAGGGCCTCGAGTGCAGGCCGGTGCGGATAAAACGAGAGAGCATCTTGTGACAGGCCGACATATTTCAAAAACACCGCGGGCTGGCGCGGGATCCTATCGAACAGTAGCCCTGTGACCGAATCATTCCTCATGACAAAATAGTACTGAGTACTGAGTACTGAGTACTGAGTGCTGAGAAACAGCAGGGAATTGTTTCAATCGATGTTAGGTCGGGTATCATTGATTTTTTGCGTATTCTGCGCTCTCCTCTTATCGGAAGTATCATCACCAACCACTCTTCACTCAGCACTCGGCGCTTAGTTTTTTGGATTCAGGGCTGCGATCAGGCGCTTCAGGTCCGCCGCACGATCTTTGGGACAGACGAGAACCTTGCCGTGAGCCTGGATAACGATGAGGTTGGAGACGCCGAAGGTCGCAATGGTACCGGCATCGGAATACGACACACAACCGCCGGCATCGAGGGCTACATGAGAACCCAGCGCAACATTGCCGTCCGTATCGCGAGGCAGCGCGCGTTCCAGGGCGCTCCAGCTGCCGATGTCATCCCACGTGAACTCCGCAGGCACCAGGCGCAGGCCCGAAGCTTTTTCCATGACGCCGAAATCGATCGAGATGCGTGGCAGCGCGGCAAAGACTTGATAAATCGCCGAATGCGCCTCCTTGCGTCCGATCAACGGACGGAGTGTCGCAAGACCTTGGTGCAGCTCCGGCATGTGCGTCGCCAGAAGGTCGAACAGGGTTCGATTGCGCCAGAGAAAGATGCCGCTGTTCCAGTAATAGTTGCCCGCTGCCACGTACTCGCGGGCGCGAGCGATATCGGGCTTCTCGACAAAGCGGAGGACCGGCCAGGCTTCCGTGGCAGTCTCGGGTTTTTGCACTTGGATGTACCCATAGCCCGTCTCGGGCCTGCTCGGGCTTATGCCGAAGACCACGCCGGTGGCGCCCGGAAGCGCGGCGATCCCCTTTTCGAGCGTGCGGTGGTAGGCTGCAGCATCCGCGACGAAGTGATCTGCAGGAACGGCGATCATGGTCCCATCGGGGTCGCGCCGTTCAATGTGGAGTGCACAGTACCCGAGGCACGACGCCGTGTCGCGTCCCACCGGCTCGACGACGAAATTGTCCGGTGGAATCTCCGGCAACTGTTCCCGCGCAATTTCCCTATGGATCTCTCCGATCGAGATGAACATCCTATCGAGAGGCAGCAAAGGCAAGAGGCGGTCGACGGTCTGCTGGATGAGAGTTCTTGGACCGAGAAGCGGGATAAATGGTTTCGGGACGCGATCGGTGCTCAGGGGCCAGAAGCGTTCGCCCCGGCCACCGGCCATGATAACGGCGTAGACGTTGGACATGGCATTTTCCTCGATAAGCGAGCGAAAAAACTCATTGTAAAGGATGGCCCGATCTTTGCCTACGCCAAAGAATTCGCTGGAGATTTCGACCCCGGCTATCGCACACTAACTCACGTCTCGAGAATTACACGACTGGTTGAAACAATCGGTTCGCGTCACGTTTTTTAAAGTTGTTTCAAGGGGTCAAGGGGCATAGGGGCAAAGGGTCCATAATGATTTCCTTCCCTTTGTCCCTTGACCCCTTGCCCCTTCATCCCTTGAGTTAGGGAACGAGGCGAGCTAAGTTCTATGGGAAGGGAATCCCGCCCATAGAGACTGATTTCCTGGTGGAGGAATATGCGAAAGGTGATCATCGTAGGTTCGGGTCCTGCCGGATATGCAGCGGCGATCTACGCCGCACGTGCCAGCCTGTTGCCTCTGCTCATTGCATCGGAACCCAAGGACCTGCAATTGCCCGGCGGGCAGCTCATGTTTACCAGCGAGGTCGAAAACTTTCCGGGTTTTCCTTCCGGGATCACGGGCCCGGAATTGATGGATCGGATGCGCAGGCAGGCCGAGCGCTTTGGCACCGAGATCATCGAACGGGACGTCGATGAGGTGGTTTTCGTTCCGCGCGGTCCGTTCCGCTTGCGCACTGGAGACGAATGGCATACGGCGCGCACCGTCATCATTGCGACCGGGGCCACAGCCAACTGGCTTCAGCTCCCGGACGAGACCAAGTTCCGCAACCGGGGGCTTTCGGCCTGCGCGGTGTGTGATGGTCTTTTCTTTCGCGGAAAAGAGGTCATGGTGATTGGCGGGGGAGACACGGCGATGGAGGAAGCCCTTACACTGGCGCACCATGCGACAAAGGTGATCGTTGTGCACCGCCGCGACGCTCTGCGCGCCAGCAAGATCATGGCGGAGCGCGCCAGGGCAAACCCGAAGATTTCCTTTCTCTGGAACACGATCCTGATTGGATATCTGGGCAGCGACGTGCTCGAGGCGGTGCGCCTCAAGGACCTTCGCACGAGCGAGGAAAGAATCGAGCGCATCGAGGGTGTCTTCATGGCTATCGGACATAACCCGAGCACCAGGTTCCTTGGCGGCGCCCTTGAGCTGAATCAGCGCGGCTACATAGTTACGCACGATCACGTTGAGACGAGCGTGGAAGGGGTTTTCGCTGCCGGCGACGTCCACGACCACGAATACCGCCAGGCCGTCACGGCAGCGGGCTTCGGCTGCATGGCGGCACTGCGCGCGCAGCGCTGGTTGGAGGCACAACCGGCCGATCATTGAGTTTGGATTTGGGCTTCAGAAAGCGCCTGAATCCATAAGAGGATTTTTCGCTCGTCTTGTGAAATATGCAATCTTCCTTCGCTCACTCTCCGATGATCTTGATCAATACCCGCTTTTTGCGGTTACCGTCAAATTCCCCATAGAAGATCTGTTCCCATGGACCGAAATCCAGATCACCATGAGTGACGGCGACCACGACTTCCCGTCCCATGATCTGGCGCTTGTGATGGGCGTCTCCGTTTTGCTCACCCGTGCGGTTGTGATGGTAGCGCTCGGCGCCCGGATCGAACGGTGCCAATTGCTCCAGCCAGCGTGTGTAGTCCTCGAGCAGGCCTTGCTCGTCGTCGTTGATGTACACGCTCGCGGTAATGTGCATGGCGTTGACGAGGCAAAGCCCCTCCCGAATACCGCTCTCCTTGACCGCAGCCTGCACCTGGGGAGTGATGTTGACGAACGCCATGCGAGATGGAATGCGCATTTCGAGCACTTTTCGGAAGCTTTTCATGGTGGCGTGTTACCCTCAGATTGGATTGTCCGTGTGCTGCATTATTTCTGGTAAGGTGGAAGCCCCCACGCTGCGGGGTCGAATTCGTTCAGGCTGCGCAGGATCTGGCCGGCGGCTTGGAAAACTTCTGGTTTCAGGTGCGCATCGGGGACTGCAATCACGGACATTCCTGCAGCCCGCGCGGCCGCGACGCCCACGGGAGAATCCTCAAAGACAAGACAGTGTGCCGCCGGAATGCCGAGCCGCACGGCGGCCAGCAGGAAAATGTCGGGCGCAGGTTTTCCCCGCCTCACGGCCGGGTCGTCGCCGATGACGATGCAGTCGAAGATGCGGAACCATTGCTGGTGGCGGCTGGTCTTGAGCGCAAAATGCCTTTGGTCGGAGCTTGTGGCGACTGCCTGGGGCACGCCGTGGCGGTGAAAGTGCTCCGTGAGTCGGAGGGCGCCGGGCATGGGCTCCGCCTTGGGAAAAAGCTCCTCCAGCACTGCCTGCCGCGCCTCGAGGTACTCTTCGGGAGTGATCGGCAAGCCGAGAGATTCGGTAAACACCCGCGCCGAATCTTGGGCGCGCTTCCCGATCATGCCGGATTTTACGGACCAGTCGAACACCTTTCCGTAGCGCGAGGCAATGCGCTGCGAAGCCTCGGTGTAGAAAGGTTCCGTGTCGAGAAGCAAACCATCCAGGTCGTAGATAACACAAGCGACGGTATTGCGAACAGCCATCATTGGACACCGGTGTTCAAACAGCGTGGTCCCGTGCCTTGAGCAATTATCGAATGACGATTCAGATGGATTGGATGTTTCCATCCGTCAATCGAAAACTGTCAATTATTAGAAATGCTCCTGCCCCGCATGTTTCACAAGAGCGAAATGAGGGTGGGAGGGTACCAGACGAAGGGTCAGGTCCACAAGACCAGACCCTCCTACCAGAAACTGGGGGACAGGCTGCTCAACCTCGAAATTCGCGTGAACTCTTATCGGGTCCGGCACTAATTTCAAGGTTGAGTAGCCTGTCCTTCAGGGTGGACACTGGTATGGAATCTATGCCATACTTTGGCTGTATGAAAATGACCATGCATATCAACGAGGCCTTATTGAAGCGAGTGATGGCGGCAACTGGGGCTACCAGCAAAACGAAGGCGGTGGACCTTGCCTTGCGGGAGGTCGACCGCCGTGCTGAACTGATCCGAATCGCCCGGGAAGGGCTCGGATTGACGTCAGAGGAATTGAGAAGCGCATTCTGCCCTTCCTCGGATCCGGACACAACTCCGTATTGTGCAGAGGCGAGAAGGACCTATGGCCGCAAGTCCCGTTCTCGTTGACAGCAGTTTCTACATCCAGTTGCTTCGCCAAGGTCAGGATCCCCTGCGTGCCCTGGCTTTGACCGCAGCGGCGAGGGACCTCGCTGTATGCGGTGTGGTGCGCTGTGAGGTGGGGAGGGGACTTCGGGAACGGCGGGTCTTGAAGCGCTTTCAGGCCTTCTGGGATGTCATGATCTGGGTTCCCACGGACGAACGGATCTGGTACAGCATTGAGGAGACTCTGTGGCACTTGGATCGCAAGGGTCTGGCGCTTCCTTTGCCGGACGTGATGATCGGCTGCTGTGCCCGGCAAATCGGTGCGGCGGTGCTGACGACCGATGCGCATTTCAGCCTTATACCGGGCGTTGAAGTCATCGCCCGTCCTGATTGATGTGATTGTCTGCGGTGCGACCCCTTGGCCTCGAAATCCGGAGACGGAGGGTTAGGTCCACAAGACCAGACCCTCCTTGTTGGGGGCGACAAGATCCGGGTTCTTGGGCAGGACGCGCACGGTGTAGCCGTGCCGGCCGCTCGTGCCGCACTCGATTGCGCCGGTGAACTCGTGCACATCTCCGTTGGTGATGCCGCTCGGTGTCATGGGGATGATCTTAGGACGAACGATGTCGCCTCGGGCATCCAGAGGGCCCTGAAACAATTCGACGGAGATGTCGTCCGGCGTCAGCTGCGCAAGCCTCATGTATGCGCGCACGACCAAGGCATCACCGACCTTGACATCGTCACGCACATCGCCTTTGACCTCGATGATCTTGATGTCGGGCCAGCGGCTGCGCAGGCGCTCCTTCCAGGCGATGAGGTTCTTCGCCCGCTGGAAGTGGCTGCCTGCCAGATCGATGTACCGCTGCTGCGACGGCAGATAAAACTCCTCCACATATTCGCGCACCATGCGCTTGGCGTTGAATTGCGGTCCCAGGATGCGCATCGAGGTTTTCATCTTGCTGAGCCAGGCTCGCGGCAGCCCATCCTGAGCGCGGGAAAAGAACAGGGGTATGATGTCTTTTTCGAGCACGTTATAGAGAGCGTTCGATTCGACCTCGTCCTGGTAGTTTTCGTCGCCGTACTCTTCCCCGGAGCCGATCGCCCATCCCGTTTCGGGGCTGTAGGCTTCGTCCCACCAGCCATCAAGAATGCTGAGGTTGAGGGCGCCGTTGAGGGCGGCCTTCATGCCGCTGGTGCCGCTTGCTTCCAAAGGTCTGCGCGGCGTGTTGAGCCAGACGTCCACGCCTTGCACGAGGTAGCGCGCAACGGTGATGTCGTAATCCTCGAGAAAGACCATGCGCCGCCTGGCCTCGGGGCGCCTTGAGAAATGGACGATCTGGCGTATGAGCTCCTTGCCGGCGGCGTCGTGCGGATGAGCTTTCCCGGCGAAGATGAGCTGCACGGGCCGATTCTTCTCATTCAGGAGGCGAAGCAGCCGTTCGGGATTGCGCAGCAGGAGAGACGCGCGCTTGTAAGTCGCGAAGCGGCGCGCGAAGCCGATGGTCAGCGCTTCGGGATCGAGAATTTCGTCAGCCTGGGCGACTTCGGCCGGCGGAGCGCCGACCGAAGCCAGTTGAGCGCGCAAGCGGTGGCGCGCGAAGGCGACCAGGCGCTCGCGCCGCCGTTCATGTGTGCGCCAAAGTTCCTCGTCCGGGATATGGTGAATGCGGCTCCAGAGCGGATAGTCGCCGGGGTCTTCGCGCCAGCGCGGGCCGAGATAGCGCGTGAAGAGTCCGGCCATGTCCCGGCTCACCCAGGAGGGAGCGTGAACCCCGTTGGTGATGGACCCGATGGGTACCTCGTCGATGGTGAGCCCCGGCCACACGTTCTGCCACATCTTCCGCGAGATCAGCCCGTGCAGCTTGCTCACGCCGTTGCTGTGCCCGGCCATGCGCAGCGCCAGAATCGTCATGCAAAAATCCTCAGCGTCGTTGTGCGGATTTCCCCGGCCCAGGGCGAGGAAATCACGGAACGACAGTTTCAGCTGACCGGCGTAATTGCGGAAGTATTTTTCCATCAGTGCGGGCGCGAAGTAGTCGTTGCCGGAAGGCACCGGGGTATGGGTGGTGAAAACAGTGCCTGCCATGGTCGCTTCCCGTGCTTCAGCGAACGACAGACCTTGCTCGAACATCAGCCGGCGGCATCGTTCGAGCGCCATGAACGCCGAGTGGCCCTCGTTCATGTGATAGACGAAGGGCTCCAGGCCGGCGGCATGGAGCACATGGTAGCCTCCGATCCCAAGGAGGATCTCCTGCTTGATTCGCATTTCCCGGTCGCCGCCGTACAGTTGGTTCGTGATGTCCTGATCTTCCTGGCTGTTTGCCGGGATGTTGGTGTCGAGCAGGTACAACGGCACTCGTCCGACTTGCGCGCGCCAGATTTGGGCGCGCACGGTCCGCCCGGGATAATCAACCGAGATCGTTGTCGCGCTCCCATCTGCGGTGCGTTCAAGGCTCAGCGGGAGAGTGTAGAAGTCGTTTTCTGGATAGCGCTCCTGCTGCCAGCCGTCCAGATTGAGGTACTGGCGGAAGTAACCTTGCTGGTAGAGCAGTCCCACGCCGACGATGGGGACTCCCAAATCACTGGCAGACCTGAGGTGGTCGCCCGCGAGCAGCCCCAACCCCCCCGAGTAGATGGGCATAGATTCGGTTAGACCGAACTCGGCAGAAAAGTACGCGATCGGTCGCGTCTCCGCGCTGTGGTAGGTCTTCTGAAACCAGGTGGAACGGGAGTTCCTATACTCATGACAGCGCTCACGGACGCGTTCCAATTGCGCCAGGAAAGCGTCATCGCGAGCCGCGGCATTGAGAACTTCCTGCCGGATCCGGCCGAGCATTTGGACCGGGTTGTGGCTCGTCTCCTCCCAAAGGTCCGGCTCCAGGCGCATGAACAGCTCCAGCAGTTCGTGGTCCCACGTCCAGAGGAGGTTGTAAGAGAGTTCCCTCAGACAGTCCAACTCTTTGGGGAGTGAGGGGGCCACGGCGTAGGTGAAGATTGGACGGGTCATGTTTTCCTCGTTATTGGAGGATAATGCGCGCCCGGAACAAAGTCCAACGGAAGTGCGCAAGATCTTAGGCGTGAAAAGCACGCTTCACACCCCATTCTTATCGAGTGGCGGCGTATCAGGGATTAATAGATGTGCGCCGCCACGAAGAGCGACGGCAGATTCAGTGGCGGGCACCGGATTGCCTGAAGAAGGTTGCATCCGGGCATAACCAATCGGGCAATTCGGTGCCTGCTTTGAAAATGGACGGAGCGGCTGTGGGACGGGCTAAAGCCCGTCCCCATTATACGTTACTCTCAGAGATCTCAAGTGGGCACGGGCTTCAGCCCGTGCGCTTTTTCATGCGCTTGGGTGCGCGAATCGCGCATGAGATACTGTCACCGAATTTGCCTCGGGCCGGGCGCTCCGTGATATGATTTGACTCCCTGCCAATCTGCTCCCGGATTGGCAGTCGGTATTGCGAGAAGAGTTGATGCTGCAAGATGCTTTACGTCGCCCTGTCAAAGACCTCCGGATTTCCGTCACCGACCGGTGCAACTTCCGCTGCTCCTACTGCATGCCGTTCGACCACTACGAATGGATCGAGCGAACGGAGATCATCTCCTTTGAAGAGATCGTGCGGCTTGCACGGCTGTTCATTGTACTCGGCGTGGAAAAGATCAAGTTGACCGGCGGGGAACCGCTTCTGCGACGTGGTCTTGATGAGCTGGTTGCCGGCATTGCACGGCTGTCCGGCCTGAATGATCTCTGCTTGACCACAAATGGTTCCCTCCTGGCCGGGCGGGCTCCTGCTCTGGCCGCCGCCGGCCTCAAGCGGATTAACGTGAGCATCGACTCGCTCAACCCGGAAACACACCGCGTGATGGCCGGAGCCGACAATCTGGCCCAGGTTTTGGACGGATTATTCGTGGCAAAGCAATGCGGCCTCAAACCGGTCAAGATCAACGCCGTGGTGGTACGGGGCGTGAACGATCAGGAGATTCTCGATCTCGTGGAGTTTTCCCGCACTTACGGTTTCGCCATTCGCTTCATTGAGTACATGGATGCGGGCAATGCCAACGATTGGAAGTCGGAGAAGCTCGTACCCAAACGGGAGATTCTGCAGACGGTTCACGCGCGCTTTCCGTTGCGCGAGATCGGGAGGGAGCACGCAAGCGCCCCGGCAGTCGGATACCAATTCGCCGATGGCTGCGGCGACATCGGCGTGATCGCCTCGGTCACGGAGCCCTTCTGCTCGACCTGCACACGCGCGCGCCTGACGGCCGACGGCAAATTCGTTACCTGCCTGTTCTCTGAACGCGGGCACGATCTGAAGGCGCCTTTGCGCCAGGGCGCTACGGACGAGGAGATTCTGGCATTCATCCGTTCCATCTGGAGCGGACGCGCCGACAAGTACTCCGAGGAGAGACACACCGCCCTGAATTCAGAGCAGGGTTACCAGGCTCGAGACCATACCAAGATTGAGATGATCAGGCTCGGCGGATGAGCCGAACGGTACCAAGCCCAACGCGGACGAGCCGGAACCAAAGCAGAACAGTGCCATGGGACTAAAGGAACAACGAGGCCAGGATCGACAATAGCGTGGCCGCCAGGCAGATGAGAGCCCAAACCATGTGATCAATGCGCTCGGGCTCGAGGGGATCCAACCACTTCGCCATTCCGTAACCGCCCAGCAACCCCCCAAGGTGAGCGTAGTTGTCGATGTTCGGCATCACGAAGCCGAACACGAACAAGACAATTGCGAGCGTCGTGGCCTGCCCGCTGATATGACGGCTGCCTCCGCGGCGCCCGTAATAAACCAGCGCCCCCAGCAGACCGAAGATGGAAGCCGAAGCGCCGATGGTGAACTGGGCTCCGCGCAGAAAGAAGATCGGCATTCCGCCAAAGACCAGCCCTGCGAAGCTGCTCAATGTGAATCCCGTGATCCCGGCTGCTGTGTAAATAATGACCGTCCGCGGCGCTCCATAGAGCTCCACCATGTCGGGGGCGAGCTGCCGCACCCAGAGCATATTAAAGAATATGTGCAGCAGGCTTCCATGCAGCCAGGCTGCACTCAGGATTGTCCACCAGCGCTGGTAGCCGAACACAGGCACGGCTCCACTGGCGCCGAACCGAAACAGGCTGCGCATGCTAGGCGAGAGGAAATCGAACAGGCCGCGGCTGCCGATGCCTTGAGGATCTGCAAGCAGCGTCGCAACGTAAAGAAAAGCGCAGCTCCCAATAATGATGCTGGTGTAGCCGAGGTCACGCCCCAGCCCTCGCAGTGCCGGACCAAAGCCCCAGAGCCCGGGGTAGCGCCGCCCGCAGTTCCAACAAACCGGATCGTGCACTCCTACCAGCTTGCCGCAGGAAGTGCAGAGCACGGATCCTGTTTTCTGACGTTTGAACATGAAGCCCTCGTATCTATGCCTGGACCGACTTCAGGACGAGATCTTTCATTGTAGAGCAAAATGAAAACAACGTCAGGTGCCGAATGCAATTCCGATATAAGAGAGTGCACTCCGTTTTCTCTGTTCTTAGATAAGTCCTAAGGATCCTGGACATCGCCGTCGATTTCACTGCTTGACTTCAAAGGGTGATGTGAATAGGCTGCATGGGCCTATTCGCCAACACTTAGTTACGGAGGTGGCCGTTTGCGCTCCATGGTCGGCAAGAGCCAGCTCGGAGAACGACACAGAAATATCGCGCAAATGAAGGCTACAGATCGACCTGCCTTTCTCCCCTGTCTTCGTTCCTTGCTCATAAGCATGGTGCTCGTGCATGGCCTGGTCGCCTTGCCGCTTTTGGTCGATTGCTTACCTGCGGACGGCAGGTCGCTGGTCGAACTGATTGGCCAGGATCCCTGTCGCCATCCCCTCGGTAAAATGGAGGCCGCCGGCAGCCACGATCTACCCTCGAATCTCCTCGGAGCGGATGATCCGTCGAATCCATGTGTTGATCTCAGCATGGAAATCGCGGGCATGGGGCAAAACGCCGTTGCCTTGCCGGTGCCTCCGACATCGGCAGCCGGCCGAATTGCCGATGTCGCCCGCATCATAATTCACGCGAACTATCTGCTTAGCGAGTGTACGGCCTTTAAGCTGGCTCGAGATCCGCTGATCATTGCTGGACGCGATCTCCTTGTGACTTCCTCTTTACGCATCTAGACTTCTCGCTGCTCTGCCGGCGGAGCCTTTCAGGCGTCGGCACTCAAATCCCTTGTTTGCCCAACAACTATCTTAGAGCAGCGCCGGCTTCAAGCGTTGTTCGGTGCCTTCAGAATGTTTTGGAGAAGTCATGAGATCCCGATTGCTGCCATTAATCTTGTCAATGCTATTGGGCTGCAGCCAGCTTCGTCCCATGGCGCTTGCCCAGGGTGCTTCAAGTGAGAAGCAGATGCCGGCGAATCGCTCTGTTGCGCTGACGCTCGCGCAAACTTTGTCACGCGTGTTCGAGCGCAATCCTGAGCTGGAAGTCTCGGAGTTGGAGATTCAGGCTGCTTCGGCCCGCGTGTCTCAGGCGGGCCTGAGACCGAATCCCGAAATCGAGGCTGTGGCTGAGAATCTCTCGATCCCGGTTCTCGGGGCCGGATTGTTCCAGTACACCGAAAGCACTCTTCAGATTCGTCAGCGCCTCGAATTGGGCGGCAAGCGGCCCCTGAGAGTTCGCGCCGCCGAAAAGGAAGTGGCCGTTGCCGCCGGTCAGCTCGAGGTCAAGAAGGTTGAGCTGATCGCCGCCGCTTCTCAGGCGTTTGCCGATGTGCTTGCCGAGCAGGAACGGGTCGCAAACCAACAGGAATTGAGCCGGCTGGCCCAGCAGTCTCATTCGATTGTCGTCGAGCGTGTTGCTGCCGGGAAAGTTTCGCCTGTGGAGCAGACACGCGCGGGGGTCGCGCTGGCGGCGGCGCAAGTGGAAGAAGAAAAACACCTGCGCGCGCTTGTCGCCGCCAAGGACAGGCTAGCTGCCTTGTGGGGAGGCTCGCACGCGGATATTGATTCGGTTCAAGGAGACTTCGAGATTCCTCCTGCTGCCTCCGACATTCCGGAATCCTGCATCCATAACAATCCGGATCTGAAACTCGCAGCGGCTGCAGTTGATTCCCGGGACGCCGCGCTCTCGCTCGAGCTGGCATCCAGGAAGCCGGATCTGACTTTCAATGCCGGTTTCCGGCGTTTGAGCCTGGAAAATCAGGATGTGTGGGTAGCAGGCGTCTCGATCCCGCTGCCGATTTTCGACAAGCGCCAGGGGGCGATCGCCGAGGCACGGGTCCGCCTGAACCAATCACGATCTGCAGAACAGGCTTTGGAACGGCGCCTGCGCGCCGAACTGACTCAGGCCCGGCACGATCATGAGATCGCACTGCTGGAAGCGAAATCGCTGAGCGAAAGCGCTTTGCCTGCCGCCAAGGAAGCGGCGGCGGCCGTCGAAGAGGGCTATCGGCTCGGCAAATTCGACTTCCTGAACGTGCTCGACGCCCAGCGGACTTATGCGGAGCTCCAGGGCAGATACATCGAAGCGGTGGCTTCCGGCCTGAAGGCGGCGACAGAGATCCAGCGCCTGGCGCGCTGCGATTCCCCGACAATTCCGCCTGACCCGGCAAAGTAAAGGAGACGAGGCATGAAAAGCAAGCATGCAGTGCCGGTCGCAACGCTATTAGGAATTGCAGTCCTGATTGTGGTGGCGATCGCTCTTTGGGAAGCGAGGCGAGGCGGAATGCCTCCCGCTGCTTCGAAGGAGCCTGGCAAAGCGATGCAGGAAGCGAAGGAACCTGCCGGCTCAGGAGGTATGGTTCATTTGAGCGATGCTCAGGTAAAGCAATTCGGGGTTGAAACCAGCGTAGCCGGACCAGGAAGGCTCCGCATCGAGGTATTCCTGCCTGGAGAAGTGGCCTTGAATGCCGATCGTGTCGGCCATGTTGTGCCGCGGGTCTCAGGCGTCGTGCGCGAAGTGCGTAAGAACTTGGGGGATACCGTGCGGCGTGGCGAAATCATGGCCGTGCTGGAGAGCCGCGAACTTGCCGATAACACTGCCGCCCTGCTCGCTGCGCGCGAGCGTGTCAACCTGGCGCAAAGCAACTTTGACAGGGAAGACCAGCTGCGGCAGAAGAAGATCTCTCCGGAACAGGACTATATCCAGGCCAAAAACGCGCTGGCGGAAGCCGGCATTGAGCTGCACACGGCCGAGCAGAAGCTGCGCGCGCTTGGTTTCTCCGACGAATATATCGCCAAACTTCCGGATCGTCCCGGGCAGGCGGCAATCCTCTATGAAATGGCGGCGCCCTTTGATGCCACCATTATCGAGAAGCATATCAGCCTCGGAGAGGTTCTTACGGACGGATCGCCGGCCTTTGTGATTGCAGATTTGTCTACAGTCTGGGTGAACCTCGATGTTCATCAGAAGGATCTGCCCTTGATTCAGGTGGGCCAGACGGCTGCGATCGGCGCGGGTAACACGCCGCCCACCGTGGAGGGACGTGTATCTTTTCTGGAACCGCTCGCCGAGGAAACCAACCGAACCATCCATGCACGCGTCATCATCCCCAATAGCGGCGGCAGGTGGCGTCCAGGACTGTTTGTCACTGGCCGCATTGTCGTCGATGATGTTCAGGTCCCGATCCTGGTTCCGAGCGAGGCGTTGGTCATGGTTGGCGGCAAAACCTGCGTGTTTTTGAAAGAGAGCGACAAGTTCCGGCTTCAGACAGTGACTGCCGGCCGGACCAATGGCACCTTGACGGAAATCACGCAGGGGCTGGCCGCCGGGCAGATATACGTGTCCAAGGGCGCTTTTATTTTGAAATCGGAACTGGCAAAACCGGTGGTGGGAATCTAGCCAAGGGCTGCGCCCTTGATATCCCGCCAAAAAACGGCGGGATATCAGAAGCCAGAAGCCAGTAGCCAGAAGGGCGGTGCGGTGCCTGTGCGCTGGAAAGCTGCCGTGCGCCCGATGCAGCAATTCTGGCTTCTTGCTTCTGGCTCCTTGCTTCTAACGAGAACAAAATTCTCGTTACGCGATGCAAGAGACTCTTTTGCCCCCACCTCCGACATCAGACCTTCGTCGGCCGCCGGAAAGGTCGGATGCTCGGTTGCCATGGGTTCCGAATGATATCCGGCATATCGAAGTATTGGAGAGGATGCATGATTGAAAAACTGATGGGAGGCGCGCTTCGCAACCGAGCACTGGTCCTCATGCTCGTGCTGCTCATCATCGGATTGGGCGCGTTCTCGATGCGGAGCACGCCTATCGACGCGTTCCCTGATGTGACCAACATCCAGGTCGAAGTGATGTGTGGCGCGCCGGGACTCTCTCCTCTGGAGATTGAGAGGTTTGTCACTTATTCCGTTGAGACTGCCATGCGCGGCCTGCCGGGGCTGGTTACTATGCGTTCGGTGACCAAGTATGGCCTGGCTGTGGTCACGCTGGTTTTTAGCGACGACACTGACATCTACTTCGCGCGCCAGCTTGTGCACGAGCGCCTGGCAGCCACCGAGAGCAGCCTGCCCGAAGGAGTGAGGACCGAAATGGGGCCCGTCGCGACCGCGATGGGCGAGATCTATCAATACACGATCGAGGGAAATCCTCCATCGGATCCTGCCGAAAAAGTGCGCTATTTCACCGACCTCCGTACCCTCCAGGACTGGGTGGTGGCGCCGCAACTGAAGAGCGAACCAGGGGTTAATGAAGTCAATTCGTTCGGTGGCTACCTGAAAGAGTTTCAGGTGATTGTAGACCCTGAAAAGTTGCTGAATTACAAGCTCACCATCGCCGACGTGTTTGACGCCATCAAAAACAACAATGAAAACGTAGGGGGCGGCTTCATTAACCGCGCATCGGAGGAGTACATCATTCGTGGAGTCGGGTTGATCGGCGCGCTTCCTGACATAGCCAAGATCATGGTCAAGCCCATCCATGCAGTCCCGATTTATGTGGGCGATGTTGCGGAAGTCAGAACCGGCTATGCTCCAAGACAGGGCTCGGCGCTCAAAGACGGCCGCGGTGAGGTGGTTGGCGGCATCGTAATGATGCTCAAGGGGCAGAACAGCCTCGACGTGGTCCACCGGGTTGAGGAGCGTGTAAGAGCGATCAACGACGGCAACCTGCTTCCTCCCGGACTCAAGCTGGTGCCGTATTACGACCGCTCCGAGATTGTCGGGCAGAGCATCCACACGATCCTGCGCACGCTGGCCGAGGGCGCGCTGCTTGTGATCATCGTGCTCTACCTGCTCTTGAGAAACATCCGCGGCGCGATCGTTGTAGTCATGGCGCTGCCCCTGGCAACTCTCCTCACCTTCATCGTGATGAAACAGGCGGGGCTCGGCGCCAATCTGATGTCGCTGGGCGGCCTGGCCATCTCCATCGGCATGATCATCGACGCCACGATCATCCAGGTGGAGAATGTGCAGCGTCACCTTGGAACGCTGAAGGATCCTTCGCGGAAACTCTCCACGGTGCTTAAAGCCGTAATGGAAGTGCGTCGCCCGAGCATCTTCGGCGAGCTGATCATCGCCCTCACCTTCCTCCCCATCATCACTCTTCAAGGGATGGAAGGGAAGATGTTCTCCCCGCTGGCGGTCACGGTATCCATTGCCTTATTTGCTTCCCTGTTCCTCTCCATTTTCGTGACCCCGGTCCTGTGCGCCTATTGTCTCAAGCCCGGAACGGAGAAGAGGAATGCTCTTCTGGAGCTGATCAAGAGGTCTTATGTTTGGCTTTTGGATCTGGGGTTGCGCGTCCCGGTACTCATCTTGGGAGCATCCGTGGTTCTGATTGCGGCGGCGGCCTTTCTGGTCCAGCACTTGGGGACGGAGTTCATTCCCATCATGGACGAAGGCGCCTTCGACATGGACTTCAACCTGATTCCCGGGGTATCGCTGGATAAGGCCACGGAGATCACCAACCTGATCGAGCAACGCCTGATGAAGTTCCCCGAGATGGTGACCATCGTTTCGCGCACGGGCCAGACCGGAGTTCCCCTGGAGGCGCGGGGCGTTGACAAGACCGGCTTTGTGGGCATGTTGAGGCCCAAGGAAGAGTGGAAAACGGCCAGGACGAGGGAGGAACTCGCGGATAAGATGCGGGACGCACTCTCGGACATACCGGGTTTGGCCTTCACTTTCAGCCAGCCGATTCAATGCCGTATCGACGAACTCGTGGCCGGCACTCGGGCCCAGCTGATCATGAAGCTCTTTGGCGAGGACATGGAGGTTTTAAAAGATAAGACGGATGAAATCGCCCGTGTCCTTGGTGAAATTCAAGGATGCGCGGACATGGTGGTAGAGAGGGTGTCGGGACAACCGTACATCGGCATCCGCGTCGATCGGAACAAAATCGCCCGCTACGGCATGAACGTCAGAGATGTGCTTGCTGTCATTGAGATTGCCATAGGCGGCAAGGCCGCGACGCAGGTCTACGAAGGCAACCGATCTTTCGATCTCACGGTCCGCTTTCCGGAGGGGCGGCGCAATTCGGTCGAGAAGCTGGCAGATACTCTGGTGGGCACGAGCGACGGCATCGGCATTCCCTTAAGCCAGCTGGCCGACATCTCGCTTCAGGAAGGCCCGGTGCAGATCAGCCGTGATAACGGCATGAGGTATGTGGGCGTCGAGTTGAACGTCGTGGGGCGCGATATCGGAACCTTCGTGGCCGAAGCGCAACGTAAGATCCGCCAGAGAGTCGCGCTGCCGGTTGGGTACTCCATTGCCTGGGGCGGGCAATTCGAGAATCAGCAGCGCGCTATGCGCCGGCTGATGATCATCACGCCGTTTGTTGTCATTCTGGTCCTCGTGCTGCTGTTCATGACGTTTAAATCAGTTCGGCTCTCATTCCTGGTTTTTCTCAATCTGCCGTTTGCTCTCATGGGCGGCGTGTTTACGCTCTGGCTATTGGGAATGTACCTGTCGGTTCCGGCCTCGGTGGGATTCATCACCCTTCTCGGCGTCGCCGTCCTAAACGGATTGGTACTGGTTTCCTGCATCCTGCAGTTGCGCGGGGAAGGCCGCAGCGTGCGCGACGCCGTGCGCGCGGCCTGCGTCGTGAGGCTGCGGCCGATTTTGATGACGGCCTCCATCACGGTCTTCAGCCTGGTTCCCCTGATGTTCGCTACTGGTCCCGGATCCGAGGTGCAGCGGCCCCTGGCCGTGGTCGTGGTAGGAGGGCTGTTTACGTCCACCCTGGCCACGCTGCTGGTCTTGCCCACGCTGTACGGCTGGTTCGATCGCAACGCGCCGGGCCTGGAAGCTCCGATGGGAAACTGGTGACAGGCACCTTTTTTCCGCGGCGATGCCCGGCCTCGCGGCAGTAAGTTTCCTTTCTAGTCCGGAGATCCGGACCATCAAGTGTTATGAGGTGTAACTGCTTAAGCGGGCGGGGACGTTGCCAGGGTACAAGCCGTTGTAGTGGCCGCAAGAGGTGGAGCTTAATAAGGCGAGCCCTCTGAGAGCCCCCAGTACCTCTTTGCACCGGACCTGCGTCACAGTTTCCTTAGCATTACCAGGTTGTCGTCCAAACCATGACGAAGGATGTCGATCTTGGAAGAAACTGCCAGCAGACTTTCAGCGTGAATAGGTTTGAGTCGGAACGGAAAGAGGCTGGGGCTGTCGAGCAGTTCTTTCAGCGTGGCCGACCCGTTGGATCGCAAATGCAGGGATGCTTCAACCAGCCACGCGATCAGCCGGGAATCGTCAATGCTTAAGAAGGATGGATCAGCGCAGTAGACTCCCTTGTCGCCCGTCTCCTTGAGCACGCCCCAATCCAGATACGAGCGCAGCACGCGACGGGCCGCTCGCGAGACCGTCTGCCTCTCGCCATACTGTTCGCGAACGCGACGCTGCACATGGGCTGCGGCAGCGGACCCTTGGAGCCTCAGGAGGCGGCCGACCTGGATGGCTACACCCGACCAGAAAGGGTAGACGGCCATGACCATCCCCCAATGGACGGCCAGATGGTCGCGCCGGGGAACACGCTTGAGCAGATCTAGGCCGCCGACGCGCAGGGACTCGAGCTCGGCCGGAGGTCTGAGCCACACCTTGATTAGGATGGTGACGATCTTCTCGCGATTGCCACGTTCCGCCTGGCCACCGACGGAGACCTTGTCCTTCAGGAGTTCCTGCAGGGCATCGTTGACAGCAGCTTTGTCATTCCCGGCCAAGACGAGGCTGGCCGCCGTTTCAAGCCATTCCAGGCGCACACGCTGACTGAATCCGATTTGGTTGATCCGACGGCTCATTCGACCCTCCTCTCGATCTGGATCAGAGGAACGATCAACTCCTCGACAGAAATGCCGCCGTGACTGACGATGCATTTCTGTTCCTGCACAAATGCCTGCCGAGTCGGGGCGAGGAGGGCGAGATAGTCGTCTGGGAGACCAATGGGCGCCCACTCCAACGCGGTTGGGAAGCGCTCCTTCACCTTGTCGCGAAGGGTTGTGTCGGGATAGATGCGGGCCCTCTCGCCGCGCAAGTCCGCTACAACCCCTTCCGCGGGACTGCCACAGCCCTTCGCTTCGATGTTGCCGTGATCGGAAGTCAGGTAGATGCGGTATCCCTTATCAAGGAGCAGATCGAGAAGCGAGTTCAGGTAAGGCTGCCGGGCCCATTGGCGCACCTGGTTGTGCATCCCGGCGGTGCCCATTTCAATCCCGTGCATGATCTTGTCAACCTTGTCAATCACTAGTCCGGCGATCTTTGCCTTGGGATGAGAGAGCAGCTCGGAAATACTCTCCAAGCTGCCGTCGCCCAGGATTTTGGCGTATACGACCTCGTTTGGCCTGAAACCTTGGTCGGCCCAGAACTGCATCCACAGGCCTGGCTCTTTGTCAGTGGTATGGATGCTGTTCGGGAAAAAGATTGGAGGCTTCCCGGCAAAGGCGGCCTGGCGCGAGACGGCGGTGACTGATGGAATCCAGGCAAAGACCGCCTGTTCCCGGAATCGGAAACCAGGCTGGCGCTGGGAGAGCGTCTCCCGGATGACCAGCCACTGGTCCAAGGCGAGGCCGTCGACGACTATCAGCGCGATCTTGTCGCTGCGGTCATCCCCATATTGGCGGGAGAGGAACCGCGGCAGGTGATGCAGCATTACCGGAGGAACCGGCGGTAGGTTGACGAGGCCGGCGTACCGCTTTAAGAGCCAGGCAGTGAAGCTGGCGTCCACTTGGACTTGGAGGGTCTTGATGCGCCCGCTCGTGTCCTCCGCAATGGCTTCGGCCTGTCGGTTCTCAAGCAGGGCAAGCTCGGCCCACCCGTGGGCGAAGTGGAACCAATCCGTGTGTTTCGCGTCCTCGGCCGGAATGGATGCTTGTAGGCTCTCAACGAGCTTCGTCAGGCGACGAGAGCGGTCCTCGGACGGATCGATTCGAACGCCGATACTCACCCAGGTCTCTGCAAAAACATCCGCATGCTCGTGGGATACGGAGTGCAGTAATCCCTCGAGGAACAGGTTGTCCATGTAAACCCGGATGTCATGGTGATCAAACGGCAGGTCGCTAGGGCCCTCGATGGCAAGGCCATACGGTTCTTTTTCTTCCCGAGTGACGGACTCCCCTCTGGCTGCCTCACGGTCGAGGAAGATCGGCCATCGCTCCTGGAGGAATGCGAAGAAGGCTTCCCGGTCCGGAACGAGGGTTTCGAGCGGCCAGTCGTCGAAGGTGTTGCCTTGGCGCAGGAGCTGGATGAACCGTTCATCGAGGATGGTCGGAATTCGTTGGCCGCGGTAATGGCGGCGCAGCAGCACGCGCAGGAGGTCCGAGGGCTGTTTGATCAGCTCCGGTGCGATTTCGAAGACGTGCCGGAGGACAAATTCCTTTGTAGCGTTGTCACCCAAAGTGCCAGGCGCATGTCGCTTCTGCGCCACGTACAGGGCGTCCAGGTCACCGCGATCCAGGGAGGTCACGACCGGGTAGCTGAGGTTCGGAAAGATGTCACCGAGACTAAAGGAGAGCTTGCGACCGGCCTGCAGGAGGTCAAAAGGAAGAGTGATGAGTGATGAGGACTGAGTTCTGAGTATTACGACGAGGTTCGTTTCCTCGTTCCTATCCCAATGTGAACGGAAACGGGATTCGTAAGCGTAACGGAATCGAATCGGGTCATCAAATTCGATGATATCGAAGCCCCTGTCACGTAGGGCCAAAACCATTCTCTCTTCGGCAAACAATCCGTCCGGGTCCGCCACCAGGGTGAGTCGTGCGACCTTCGGTGTAAACTCCTTCAGGATCTGGTCGCGCCAGCTACTCATGCGGCACGCTCCACCCGAATCATGAGTAACGGCACCATATCCGGATAAATCTGGGCCTTGTAGGCGAGCTGCTCCTGGAAGGCTCGCTCCTCTTGTGCGAAAAGGTTCAGGCGGTGGTTGCGGACCTCCGGCAAGCCGATCTGCTCGATGGTCTTGCGGCGAGCCGCGAAGGCGTCGTCGGCGATTGCGCGGGACAGAGCCCGGATCTGATCCGGCAGGGGAATGACAGATGCCTCGATGGGCGCAAGCAGAACGTCCTGGGTCAGCGCGTCAGCCACCAGAGCCGCGGCGGCGACATAGGCGATGTCGTCGAGGGAGCCGGTCCCGGCGCTCTCCAGGGGTTTGAGCCTGGAAGCTGGGACGCGCACCAGGGAGTCGCGGCCGGGCAACCAGACTCTGCAAGTCGCTTCGCCCCAGAGCGTCTGCGATTCGATGACCTGACAGAGCTGCCTGTGATCCTCGCTCCAAGCCCATTCACCAAGCCCTAACATCGTCTACGGTTACTCCGAACTCTCAACTGAAGATCCCGGTGCATACATTGTAAGTAAGAGTTCTGCATCGTCGATTAGCTGATACCTTGGGTCACGTCCACTCAGTTTTCGGCACTCCTCGATGATTATGGGTACACCATCTCCTCGCTTTTCCATCAGGAAACGTCGGCCGATTTGCCCTGACGGATCATCGACCGGACATTTCGCAAGCATCTTCGTAATAAGCTCATTTCGCGTCGACTGGCGCAGCGCGATGCTGTCGATCGTGACGGTGTTCGGCAAGCAGCCGGGAGAGTAGAGATCCAGTCGATTGTCGAAAATGAAAAGGCGGATCTTGGACCCATGGATCGAATAATCGCGGTGGGCGACGGCGTTCACGGCCGCTTCGAAAACCGCTCGCATGCTGAACTGCGGCACTTCGGTACGCGCGGGGTCCTTTCTAGCGGATACTGTCATATTCCGACGCACAAATGCGAGGGCCGCTCGGATCTGCTCGTCCAGCGGCCCTGCAATCTCCTGGGCATCGATCTGGTAGTTCGAATCCTGTCGGATACCCCGGTAGCGTACAGCTTGGATGAAGGCTCCAGGAAGCCACTTGTGAGGCTGGTGCGAGCACATGAGGATGCCGGCCACGCTGGCCCGTACATGATCGGCATCATCCCTGGTCAGGAGCCTGAGCTTCAGAAGTGTAACGACCTCGTCGTCGAACGATCCGGCCACAAATCGCCGGCGGAGCTTCTCGTCGAGGTCGGTCAGCATGGTTTCTGGGACGGCTTGTTCCTCGAAGCTGATAAGTCGGGCTTGACTCCTTTGTTGAAAGAGACGCGCGAGGAGATCAGGCGGAAGCTTCCGCGCTGAACTTCCTTGACGATGGAAGTAGCCCCTCGGGCTCTCATGTACGAAGAGGCTTCGCGGGATTTCCACTTTGAGGATAGGCCTCAGCATCCCTGTGCTATCGGGAAGCTCCATGCGAAAGGTGTGAAACACAGCGGGAGGTCGGATACTATCGTTGCAGATCTCGTAGACGAACCGCTCAACATAATCCAGCTGTTCCAAAGGGATGCCCAGGATTTCTCTAGTCTTGTCGTCCACGCCGAGCACCAACACACCATCCGCTGTGTTCGCTATCGCGGCGATCTCGTCCGCCAGGTCATCCCGCTTGGGATCAGCAATCCTGTCACCCCTGAACTGGACTGCCTTGTACTCCAAAGATGTATCCTCTCCAAGGCGGATCTTGCGCACTAGTTCTTCCGGACTATCATACATGGCGTGTCTCCAGGGCAATCCGACGATATCGTTGTTCAAAGGCCTCGCGTCCGCCTTCCATCACGGCGCAGATCGTGTCCCGAACGTTCTTCTCTTGCAGGCTTCCAGCGCACTCCTTCTGCGTTTGCCCACCTCTTGCGACCATCGCCATTACGAATTCCGCGTCCCCATTGACCACGATGTTTGCGTTGTGCGTGACTACGATCACCTGGCGACGCCGTTTGATGTTCCGAAGTTGGGTAACGATCAGGTCATAGATCAGGTGGTTATCGAGGTCGTCCTCCGGTTGGTCGAGAACGATGGGTTCCTCTCCGTAGGAAAGCAGAAAAGCCAGAAGGGCGGCCGTCTTCTGTCCGGGTGAACCCTCCTGAATAGACCGAAATGATGACCCATCCGCCGTCGTGCTATAGTCAACCTGGAGGCTATCCTCGGGAAACAACGCGTCCAGACGATCAAATGTCTCGGGCGGCAGCTTGGCAAGGTGCGTCGCGAAGCGTTGATCGCAGACCATGTCGGGATCGTAGCTCCCGCCGGCAATTGCCCGGACACTCGCTTTGAGCTCTGCGAGGCGGTCCTCTATCCCGGTCGAGTCGGCAGCGCCGCCGTAAAGACGCCCTAAGATGCCGCCAATGTCCCGCTCGAAACCGCCGGCATCGCGCTGGATATGGCGTCGGAATTCAACTTCGAACGTTTCGCGTGCCCCGTAGGGCAAAACACCAACACAGACGTAAGGGTTGCCCTCCAGCACCTTCGAAAGAAACTCCGTCCTCCGTTTCGTAAGCTCGCGCCGCACTTCGACCAACTGCTTGACGCACGCGCCAGCCTGTTGGCGTACCGACTCGGCTTCTTTCCTCCTAGCTTCGAAGGCCTGCAGACGAGTCTCGATGCTTTGTCTGCGCTGTACCAACTCTCCGTACGCCGACGGGTCGCCAGCCCCCTTTTCGGCTAGCTGTTCTCTAAGGTCCTCATAGGCCGTAATCGACGATTTAATCGCTCGTTGCCAAGGCGACTGTTCGCGTTCCTTTCTCCACTCCGCCACGAGCCTGTCAAATTCCTGTGCCAATGCCTCGAGTTTCTCGCGAACCCTGGTAATCCCCTCTAGAGCAACGGATGCCTTATCGCGGATAAGAAGATCCGCCTCGTCTACTTCTTCCTTTCCTGCCTTCAGATCAAGCGGGTCGGGCACCAGATCCCGAGCTATGCCTCTGATGCGATCCCCGCCGGTGGCCCAGCTCTCTTCCCATGTCTGCACTAGGCGTTGCTGCCGCACGCCACGCTGATAATTCTTCAAAATGTCAGCATGGCCTGCCTGCTCGAAAACAGTCAGCTTTCGCTTAATATCCTCCAATTCCCCACGTAGCTGTCCCTCCTCGGACAATCCGGCATCGATCTCACGCGCCTTGGCTCGGAGTGAAAGGAACCGAGTTTCTAATTCCCGCCAGCGCTCTTGCCATCCCCGCCGGTCGACCTCCGGCGCTTCGTCCACGATTCGCAACAGAGCAAGCGGCGCTTTCGCCAACTCGAATATCTGCTTTTGACTGTAAATTCGAACGGGAAAACGTTGCCCGACATCTCCTTGTTCCAGAGCCCAAACACCAGCCTCAGTCTCGACCTCGATGGGCGGCACGTCTGCGCGCTCGCTCCACTGGACGCGGTACCTTGTCGCGTCCTTGCGATAGACCACGGCAAAACAAGAATCGGATGTCAGCAAGCCGTTGTCCTCGCGGCTCTGGTAGACACGTGCGTACTTCTCAAAATCCGGAGAGAGCGCTTCGGGAAGTTCCCCTGTGCGACGCAGCGCAGTGCGTAAAAACTCCACCAGAGTCGACTTGCCTGTCCCGCGTCCTCCGATCACGGCGTTGAGCCAAGGATTGAAAGCTGCCTGAAAAGGCTCGGATCGTCCCATGTACCGTGCGTTGGTCACTTCAATTGACTCGATCACCGAGGAAGCATGGGTATTCGGATCGCCTGTTTGTTGATCAGAGCGGCGAATCGACAGAGCGCCGTCGAGCAGCGCGAGCCGGAGTCCTTCCAGGCACGGCTCGCCCATCTTGACCCACGTGAAATGGCTTCCTGGAAAGCGCTGGCCTGGTTCCCCAGATGGATGGTGAGCATCTGAGCCGACGACCTCGGTCCAGTTGGATTTGCTATCCAGATAGATTTGTGGTTTCGCGATAGCTGGATTGATCAATTCCATTGCGAAAATGCACTCGCTGTCCAGTGCCTGTTGAAAGGTCGTTCCCTGCTGGGAGAAAAGCCCATTGTCTTCATCGACGTGAGCAGGAATAGCCATGCCGCCCGCCGTCTTAATGGTGCGCACGATTTCGACGAAGGATTTCAGTGTAACGCCGTCGCTCCTACCTGGTGGACCTGCGTATTGAACAGCGCCTCTCAAGGCATCCATGTCAGCAGTGCTCTGCGACGCATCGAAGATCGCGAGAACATGGATCCCCCCGTGGACCGAGATCTCCATGCCCGGGAATAGGTAGATTGCCCGGAACCCGTGCGGTCTTTCAGTTTCCAGCTCCGCCAGGGCTTTCTTAAGCTGGTCGATCCATACGCCCGTGTTGTGGTCGGTGATCGCGACGCAATCGATCCCAGCGCGCATGAAGTCGAGAAGCCATTCCTTCGGAGTACGGTTCTTGCGCGCGGCCTGATTGGCGCCACTGCCATAGTCATCGGAAGCTGGAGTATGCGTGTGAAAGTCGAACCTCCACCAGCGTGCGCCGTTCCATTTCCATTCTCTCATTTGATACCCCCGGTTCTTGTCACAGGCTAATCATACTGCATGAGGTTGTGTGTCCGGTTTCTGGTTCTTGGTTCCTCGTTTCTGGAACCAGGAATCAGAAACCAGGAATTAGAAACCAGGAACCAGTCCACAGTCATTTCTGCAAGGCGTCTTCCAAGTCGAAAAAGTGTCCCGTCTTCAGACCTCGATAACGCTCAGGGTGACAAGTCAGGATCAGGATCTGAAGGTCCTGGGCGGCCTCCTCCAGCACATTCATCACCCGCGCCAGGCGTCCTGAGTCACTTGCGGTCAGCACATCATCGAGCACCACGAGTTGGCGTTCGTCTTTGCGAAGCGCATGCGCCAGAGCCAGGCGCGTGGCGAGGTACAACTGCTCTCGCTCTCCACCCGACAGATTGTCCAGAGGTACGCTCTCAGCGGCCGTCTCCGGGAGAATCGCCGAAGGTTCGAAGTTCTCCCCAATCTGTATGCGCCCGAGCCGGGGGCTGGCGATACGTTGAAACGTGCGTGTGGCCGCGACTTCCACGGGACCGGTTACAGCCGCCACCGCTTCCGCGCGACACATCGCAACGGTATCGCGGAGCAGTCGCACCGCGTCAACGCGGAGTTGCTCGGCCTTCACCTCCTGCTGCAATTGTGCGGCCTGGTCCTCCGCCAGTGCGAGCACGGAATAGGGGCCTTGCGCTGCCAGACCTTCCAATTTTGACTCTTCTCGAATCTCCTGTTCCCGCGTGGTGGTTGCCGCATCGTGAGCTGCTTTAAGTTGCGCTTCCAGGCTCTCCAACGCTGCTATTGGGTCGTCCTGAAACTCAGCCAGGCGATCCTCAATCTCTTTAAGCCGGCCCTGAGCGGCCTCCAATGCCATGGCAAGCTGTTGCAATTCCCTCTGCCGCTCCTGCGGCCGTTTCCCGTCTTTTGTGAGTTCCGCACATTTGAACTCGAGAGAAGCGCACAATTTGCGGGCATCCTCGAGACGTTTCGCTGCAGTCTCTTCCTGTCCAGCTGCGGCGGTCAGGGCTGACTGTGCCACCTCCCAGGCTGCCTCTGCGCTTTCTACCGTGGAGATGAACGAGCTTTTTATTTCCTGGGCCTGCGATTTGAAGGTGCGCAAGTCGGGCGGCGACTGCTCCCAATCCGGGTGTTGTTCGAGAATCCTGTTCAAGGCGGCTTCTTGAACGCCTTGCTCCTGAACGAGCTCTTCCAGCGTCCTGTCCGATAAAAGCGTTGCAAATTGTGTTTCCGATTCGGCAACGCGATCATCCAAAACCTTAGCCCTGTCAGAGAGAGCCTCCAGTGCGTCAGGATCGGACGAACCAAACGGTTCAGTCAGCTCTGCCAGCTTTTTCTCGGCCTTCGCTTTAGCATCCCGATGTTCCTCAATGGAACCGGTTGGCCCCCAGGCGCGCAGGTGGGCAACACCGGGCAGTTCGGCAACAACCTCGGGCGACCCCTGAACCAGTGTTGGAGCGCCCGCGCCAAGCGTTCGCGGGCCGATACGTTCTCCCGCAAGCACCTCCAAAAGGCCGTCGCTCTTTGGCACCACCTCCAGGGTTATAAGGGAGGCCTCGATCTTGGACTGGGCATCATCGCGATCCTTGATCGCCTTTCGGATCGCGCGCAGTGTTTTTGCATCCGGCGCGAGGAGGGCGCTACGCTCTTCTTTCCTCGCGCCAAGGGTTGTGCTTGTTTCACGGATTTTGTCCGTCAAAGCACGCAATTCCAAAAAGGCTTTGCTGCACTCTGTGAACTTGCGGGCTGCTTCTGCAAGTTCCTCCGCCTGTTCCACGGATTGCCGTCCTTTGCGGGCGTCCTCCAATGCGGCCTTCGTGCGCGTGGCCTCCTTCTCTCGTTCCTGCTTTTCTCGCACTTTGAGCGGAACTTCCTCCTCAAGGATACGAATGGTTTTGCGCGCCGCCGATAGCTCCGTCTCTGTAGCCGTGATGATGCCGATCCGCTGCTTGCTTTCCTTGTATTGTGCTTCGGCAGCCTTGAGCCGTTCCGCCCGCTGCCTCTGTTCAGCTTGCAGAGTACGATATGCTTCTACTCGATCCTGGGCTTTCTTGATTGCCGTCGTAAGTTCTTCCGCGTCATGCCCGGCTTGGGCGCGGCGTGATCGGAGATCTTCAACCCGGCGTGCTGATTCCTCGAAGGCCACGTATAATTCGAGTGCCTTGCGCCG
>Ga0315280_10000997_pt1 | contig 50408 bp, 54 predicted proteins | sample YL17G06_40_MG_FD_203697 | JGI IMG/M metagenome (GOLD analysis project Ga0315280, IMG submission 203697) | Sediment microbial communities from Yellowstone Lake, YNP, Wyoming, USA - YL17G06_40 | ecosystem: Environmental > Aquatic > Freshwater > Lake > Sediment | place: USA: Wyoming | collected... | reverse complement strand
TTAAGATGGGCTATTCAGCGGTGAAGCCACAGGGGGCTTTCTACATGTTTCCTAAGTCCCCGCTGGAGGATGATGTCGCCTTTGTCAATGAGCTGCGACAGTGGAATGTGTTAGTTGTGCCCGGTCGAGGCTTTGGCACGCCGGGCTATTTCCGTATCTCGTACTGCGTTGATGACAAAACCTTGAAGGGTTCGCTCACTGGTTTTAAAAAAGCGGCTAAAAAATTTAACCTACGGTAGGGTGGCGGCTACATGTAGTGGCGAGGCTTTAGCCTCGCCACCGTGACCCTAAAGGGTCGCGGCTACATTGGTGATAACAATTGTTTAAGTTAGAGAATAATGATGAAGAAAGCAGATAAAGAGAAACATCAGGCCAGTGCTATAGCGGGAGGCAGTGCCTCTGACAATCTGGCGGAATTGAAGGCAAAAGCCGGGCGAGAGCCTATCGCCTCCTTCCTGGATATGAGATTGTTGGAGTTATCTCAGGGCTATGCCAAGGTGTCAGCGAAGTTGAAGCCCGAATACCTCAACTTCAACAACCTGGTCTTCGGTGGCATCGTCATGGCGGTAGCCGACCAGGCTTTCGCCTACGGTACCAACTCGGTAATCACACCTAACGTGGCCTCGCAGTTCAACATTCATTTTGTTGCCAGTGCCGATGTAAAAGACGAGCTTATTGCGGAATGTCGGGTGGTAAGGGCTGGGAAGCGGGTCTGCATCTCGGAGATGACGGTGACCAACCAGGACGGCAAGCTCATAGCCAAAGCCACAGGCACAACCATCCCCCTGGTCTAAAGCCAGCCCTCTGGCGTGTATAGCCAGTTGACATGCTTTTGCAGTTGTTGCTATCATTTCAGGCGTGAAGGTCGAAATGCATAACCTGGCTCGAAGCTATAACTGGTATTTCTTTAGCTTCTTTTTTGGCACGCCTCGGCGCGGGCCTGGGAAGACATTGACCTAATAGAGCAGTAGCAGAATATCCGAAGCAAGAAAAGCCTCCCGCCCGCGGGAGGCTTTTTCTTTTCGGTGACTAGTATTAAATTGAAGGGGGTAAACAGCCATGATAGTTGAAATGAGGACAGGCGCTGCCCAGGAAGAAGTAGATGGCGTAGTACAGCGGGCTAAGGAACTGGGGCTAGGTACCCAGTTGAATCTGGGCACCAACAAGGTGGTGGTAGCCCTGCTGGGGCCCAATACCGGCCAGTTGCCCATTGACATTTTTGCCGTACTCCCCGGTGTGGAGCGTGTCACCAGGATTATGAAACCATATAAGCTCGCCTCCCGGGATTTCAAGCCGGAGGACACTGTGGTTTCCGTCAACGGGGTTCAAATTGGCGGTAAGCGCATCGTGGTCATGGCTGGCCCCTGCGCCGTCGAAGGCGAGAAGCAGCTCATGGCGGCAGCCATGATGGTAAAGGAGGCTGGAGCCTGCATTCTGCGAGGTGGCGCCTATAAACCGCGCACCTCGCCGTTTGCCTTTCAGGGTCTCGAGGAAGTCGGTCTAAAGATGTTACAGCAGACCAAGCAGCAATTCGGCATGCCGGTAATCACCGAGGTGGTGGCGCCTCATGACGTCGCCAGGGTTGCGGAATATGCCGATATATTGCAGGTCGGAGCCAGGAATATGCAGAACTATGCTCTGCTCACCGAAATCGGCAAGAGCCGGTGTCCCGTACTGCTGAAGCGAGGTTTATCGGCCACGGTCACCGAGTGGCTTACTGCCGCCGACTATCTGTTAGCCGGTGGCAATGACCGGGTTATCCTGTGCGAGCGGGGAATCAGGACATTCGAGGACAGCACTCGTTTCTCTCTGGATATCGGCTCGATTCCGGTGATTAAGAAATCCAGCCACTTGCCTTTAGTTGTCGACCCCAGCCATGCCGCCGGACATTATTCTCTGGTGCCGTCGCTGGCTAAAGCGGCCATAGCCGCTGGTGCCGACGGCTTACTCATTGAAGCCCATCCCAACCCCAAGGAGGCTATGGTCGACGGCCTGCAATCGCTTACACCGTCGGACTTCGCTCGATTGATGACAGAGCTTAAACTTATAGCAGAGGCAGTGGGGAGGTATATGTAGCTGACAAGTGGCAATAACAAAACTTATCTTGATGAATTGGAATGGCGATTTAACAACCGTGAGAATCTGTATCTGTTCCGAGATACGTTGCTGAAGTTAATCAAGTCTGAGAGGCTTACTTATGAGATTCTAACCACTGAGGGACAATAGCCCTTCTGATTAGGCTACGTACTCCTATAATCGCATTAACAACCTCTTTGGCCTTTAGGTCAACAAGGTGTTCAGAAAGTTGAGAATCTAATGGCAGGGCACTTTGCACTGTTAGCTTGTCGAAAGGCCAATCAGCGCCATCATAACCCATATCTTTACTCGCAAAGAATACCCTTATATCCTCTATAAGTTGTGTTCTTTGCTTGCCAGTTAATACGTCCAGCTTAGGCTCCCAAGTTTTGCCCGTTTGGTTCACAAGTGCCGTAAATGCTAGGACACCTTTATCATTTCTATGTCTAGAAATTGCAATTTTGCGGTGAGATTCATCCTCTGCCCAAATCACAAAATAAAAATGCTGGTCTTTTTCTATCCTAATACTCCAATGACGAACTTCAAGCCACCTTTTTAATCTTCTTTCCAGAAACATATGTGGCTTAAAAAACACCTCGTAGCTACCATGAAATATCAGGCCAATACCAATAATCGTTAGGACTATGCTGGTAGGTATATTTTGGAGTAGGCCAAAACCAGCCAGAGCAGCCACGACAAAGCCTACCCCGATTTCAATTTTGGACATACCCTTATTCTAACATAATCTATACTTGCATCAAGCATATAAGCCCGTATAAATTTGTAAAAGACCTTTGACAACAGACACCTGCAAATATACAATGGTTGTTGTTCCAATTTTCCGCGGGAGGTGTAACATGCTGCCTGAAGAGATAACCAAATTCATCGGGAAAAGCATCGGTGTTGTGGCCTGCGAAGTAGAGAAGGGGTCTATTAAGAGATTTGCCGACGCCGTAGACGACCCGAATCCACTTTACTGGGACGAAAAATACGCCGGGAAATCGAGATACGGTTCGATTATTGCGCCTCCCGGTTTCTTCGGCTGGCCGGTCAATCTTCCCAGAGGTATGACCTTCCAGCGGCCCACCGATATAAGCGACCCTCCTGAAGTGACAGAAAACCTGAGAGCTGCACTGGCAAAAGCCGGCTTTGGCCGTGTTGTTGACGGCGGTATAGAGTATGAGTTTTTCTGCCCGGTACGCGCTGGTGATGTCTTAACAGCCAAATCGATGATTAAAGACATCGTTGGACGCGAAGGCAAAACCGGCAAGATGGCTTTCGTAATTATCGAAACAGCTTATCATAATCAGAACAATGAGCTGACAGCTAAAGCGCGGGCTACTGCCATTTATCGCTAAATCTCCATTTATTCGAGGAGGAAAGAGATGGCTAAACAACTTTATTGGGAAAATGTTGAGGTAGGCGGCGAGGTAACACCTTTATCCAAGGTAGCTACCACCCGGATGCTGGTCAAATGGGCGGGCGCCTCAGGAGACTTCAATCCACTTCACTATGATGCCGCCTTTGCGGCCACTCAGGGAGTAGGCAGCCCGATTGTCCACGGCGCTTTGAAACGTCAATGGCTGGTCCAGTTGATGACTGACTGGATGGGCGAGCAGGGAACGCTGAAGAGATTCTCTTGCAGCTACCGGGCGATGGACTGGCCGCGCAAGATGGCAACAACGGCTACACCTGAGGCAGGGGAGACCTGGCATTGTAAGGGGAAGGTGACCAAGAAATACGCCGAGGGCGGGCAGCATTACGTGGACTGCGATATCTGGATTGAGAACGGCAATGGCGAGGTGACGACTCCGGGCACGGCTACCGTCATACTGCCCAGCCGAGGTTAGTTTTCGTTGGAAATTCAAATTTCATAACGTATCTAAAATAAAATAAAAAGGAGTTTGAAAAATGGGAGATAGACTAAAGGGTAAAGTAGCTGTAGTGACGGGTGCTGGTGGTGGCATCGGCCGGGGTGAATCTCTGGCGCTGGCATCCGAGGGCGCTAAGATAGTGGTAAACGACCTCGGTGGCACAGTCGCCGGCACGGGTTCTTCCCAATCGGCCGCAGACAAAGTGGTAGACGAAATAAGAAAGATGGGCGGTGAAGCCGTAGCCAACTACGACTCGGTAACCACGCTGGCCGGAGGCGAGAACATCATCAAAACCGCCGTGGACAGCTTTGGCAAGCTTGACATACTAGTCAACAACGCCGGTATCTTACGCGACAAGATGGTGTATAACATGACTGAGGAAGACTGGGACTTGGTGATGAAAGTGCATCTCTATGGCCATTTTTTCACTACCAAGTTCGCCTGTATTCTCTTCCGCGAGCAGAGAAGCGGGCGCATAATAAATACCTCCTCCCTTGCCGGACTGGGCGCGACCTTCGGGCAGGCAAATTACGGCGCCGCCAAGGAAGGTATCGTCGGCTTAACCCGGCAGGTTGCCAGGGACATGGGCAGGTACGGCGTGACCTGTAATGCTATCCGGCCCAACGCCGGCACCAGGATGACGTTGAGCGATGAGTTGAAAGCTGCCTGGAAGAAGGCGGGACGTGAAGCCGCCATCGCCATGATGGAGAAGATGGACCCCAACGATATTGCGCCGCTGGTTGTCTGGCTGGCATCCGACGACGCCGCTAATGTAAACGGTCGTACCTTTTATGTTCAGACAGGTACGGTGGCGCTGTTTTCAGAGCCGGTGCAGGAAAAGGCGCTGGTCAAGGTCGGCGGGTGGACAATAGACGAGCTGTTCGACTTCATGCCCAGCACGCTGGCAGCGGGCCTGGTAAATCCAGCACCACCGAAGCAGGAGTAGGGCTATAAATTAAATTAGATATATACTACCTGTTGACAGGTTAAATCTCTTGTGATATTATTTTTTTGTGAAGGTTGAAATGCAGACTCAGGCTCGCAGTTTTAACTTCTTTTTCTTCTTTTTCTTTAGCACGCCGGCTGGCGAGCTTGGGAGGGCATTGACCTAATCAAGAAGGACAAGAGCAGCAGTACACCGAAAGCAAAGAGCCTCCCCAGGCGGGAGGCTCTTTTATTAGGGGTAAACTTAGTTGTAGATTGAGGTAAAAGGCCTATGGAAGCCAGAGAGACAATACCGCAGCTTATTAAGAGTAATTATGAAAGATGGGGCCAGAGAACGGCTATGTGCATGAAGCACCGTGGCATCTGGCGCAGGTATAGCTGGAAAGACTACTACGAAAAGGTGAAATACTTCTCCCTGGGGCTGATAAGCCTTGGCTTTGGGCCCGGGGAAGTGGTCTGCATTATCGGAGATAATGAGCCTGAATGGTTCTGGGGAGAATTTGCTACCCAGGCCGCCGGCGGCATCGCCACCGGGATTTTCGTTGACGCTATCCCTTCTGAGGTGAAATATGTCGCTGTTCACTCCGGTGCCAAGTTTGCTATTGTCAATGACCAGGAGCAAACTGATAAATTCCTCGACATCAAGGACGAGCTACCTTTGCTGAAGAAAGTGATTTATTGGGACCCCAAGGGCTTGAAAAACTACGATGACCCCACCCTTATCAGCTTTGCTGAGGTAATAGAGCTGGGCAGGGAATATGAGAAAACGCATTCAAAGTTGTTTGAGCAGAATGTGGAGAAGGGTAGGGGGGATGACGGTGCTTTCATTTACTACACCTCGGGAACCACCGGTTTGCCTAAAGGGGCAGTGCTTACCCATAGAGCGCTGATCAATACCGCTCAGGGGTTTATCAGTCGCTATCTGGTGACCGAAGACGATGATTTGGTATCCAACTTTCCGCCGGCCTGGGTAGGTGACAGCTTCTTTGCCACTATTCCCCATTTGCTCACTGGAGCAAAGCTTAACTTTTCCGAGGAGCCGGAGACCATCGCTGAAGATACCAGGGAAGTCGGGCCCGACTTTGTCATATACGGCCCGCGTCAATGGGAGAGCCTGGTCAGCGAGATTCAGGTGAAAATGCCCGATGCTAATCGCATAAAGCGCTTCTTCTACAGCCTGTTCATGCCTATAGGCTATAAGATTGCTGATATGAGCTTTGAGGGCAAGAAACCGGACCTGTTCTGGCGGGCGCTGCACGGAATAGCTTACGCACTTCTGTTTCGACCGCTCAAGGACAGGCTGGGATTGGTAAAAGCCAGGCTGGCTGTTACCGGCAGCTCGGTGCTCAGCCTGGATACCTTCCGCTTGATACATGCTATAGGCATTGAACTCAGGCAGAACTATGCCAGCACCGAAGCCGGCTTTATCTCGTCTCACGGCCAGGGGGAGATCGACTTTCAGAGCGTGGGCAGGCCGGCGACCGGTGTGGAAGTCAGAGTGACCGATGAAGGGGAACTGCTGGTCAGAAGCGAATGTCTTTTCAAAGAGTACTTTAAAGACCCGGAGAAGACGGCAGCGGTGGTAGTAAACGGATGGTGCAAAACGGGCGATGCGGTGAACATCAACGACCAGGGGCACTTGATATTCATGGACCGCGTAGAACATATGGGAGAGCTGGCTTCCGGTACCAAGTACGCGCCTCAGTATATCGAGGGCAGGCTAAGGTTCAGTCCCTACATAAAGGACGCTATGGTTGTGGGCGGCAAGGATAGAGATTTCGTCGGCGCCATAGTTAATATGGATTTCGCCATGGTGGGCAAATGGGCGGAGCGCCACAGCATCCCCTATACCACGTTCGTTGACCTGTCTCAGAAAAAAGAAGTTGCCGATTTGGTGCAGAAGGACTTAATTCGGGTGAACAGCTACTTGCCGGAGGGATCCAGGGTAAGGAAGTTCGTCCTGCTGCATAAAGAGTTCGACCCGGATGAAGCCGAACTAACACGGACCAGAAAACTGCGCCGAGACTTTGTGGAGCAGCGGTATAAGGATTTGATTGAAGCCATGTACAGCGATAAAAAGAATGTGACTGTTGAGGCACCCGTAACATACAGAGACGGTAGAAAGGGTGTGGTCAGCACGGCTATCAACGTCAGGCAAGTGAATTAAATGGCTGAACTGCTTCAATATACGATTACCGGCCTAGCCGTGGGCATGGTTTATGCTCTTATTGCTCTGGGTTTTGCCCTAATATGGAAGTCCAGCAGCGTGGCTAACCTGGCACTGGGGCAGCTCGTTTTGATTTCCTCGTGGTTCACCTATGGAATGCTGGTACAAGCTAAGTTTCCCTACTGGTTCGGTCTCCCGCTGACTATTCTGTTCGCCATGTTCTTGGGGTGGGCGATTGAGCGATTCACCTTACGTCTGCTTATTGCTCAACCAATACTGGCGCTCATTACGGTAACGCTGGGCGTGGCTTATTTCCTTGAAGGCCTGGTAACCTTTGTGTGGCCCATGAGCGTAGCTGCTTTACCTCGCCTATTTCCGCAGCAGCCGATTCACATCGGTCAGGCGGTAGTTTCTCAAGAGTATCTGTGGGCGGCGGTCATATCGCTGGCGCTATTCGGACTTCTGTCTTTGTTTTTTAAATACCACAAGATGGGCATAGCTATGAGGGCGACCGCTGATGACCAGATGGCGGTTCAGGCTTGCGCTATTCCGGTGACCAGCGTCTTCTCGACCTCGTGGATTTTTGCCTGCGTGGTGGCGGCTATAGGTGGTGTGCTGGTTTCCAGCATCGGCGGCATTACCTTCGGGCTGGTTGAGACCGGGTTGAAATCATTCTCGGTGGTGATACTGGGCGGCCTGGATTCCTTCATCGGCTGTATGGTGGCCGGGCCGATAATAGGGCTGTGCGAGAACCTTGGCGGCGGCTATCTTACCCCATTGATTGGCCCCGGCATTAAGGACATCATACCGTTCATTATCATAATTATTGTCATGATTGTTAAGCCTTACGGGCTCTTTGGCGAGACGCGGATAGAGAGGATATAGTGAATGGATTTACCCAGCGGTACGCGTAATTACGATTATGCCAGAGATATGGCTGTCTTGCGGACCAAGACCCACTGGGCATTTTTTATCGGCCTGTTGATTATTGTTTTTACGGCGCCACTATATCTGGGTAATTACTGGCTGAGTGTGTTCAACTTAATCGGGATTACCATAATCACTGTTACCGGTTTGAATATACTTATCGGCTACTGCGGACAGCTATCCATTGGCCACGCCGGCTTTATGGCTGTAGGTGCTTATACCACGGCGGTTTTGACTAATAGGCTTGGCTTTCCATTCTTGGCCGGACTCATCTGTTCCGGCTTCAGTGCCGGGCTGATAGGTCTTATATTCGGCCTGCCCTCGGTGCGCGTTAAGGGTTTCTATCTGGCAATTACCACTATTGCGGCTCAATTTATCATCATCTGGATTATCAACCATTGGTCACTAACCGGAGGCTTTGTGGGCATAAACGTTCCGCCTGCTTCGATTGGTGGTTTCGTGTTCAGAAACGAGGCTAGCCAGTTCTACCTGATAATGGTGATTACATCAATCTGTGTATTGTTTGCCAAGAACCTGGCGAGGGGCAGAGTAGGCAGAGCCTTTATTGCTGTCAGGGATAACGACCTGGCGGCTGAAGTGATGGGCATCAATCTGCTCTACTATAAGCTGCTAGCCTTCTTTATCGGTTGTTTTCTGGCTGGCATCGCCGGCGCCCTGTTAGCTCAGTGGACCGGATTCTTGAACGCCGAGAACTTTACATTGACCGATTCAATATTGTATATAGGCATGGTGATAATAGGTGGGCTGGGCACGACTATCGGTCCTATTCTAGGAGTCATTCTTATCCGCCTTCTGCAGCAGGGTATCACTTTTATCTCTCCATTTGTTGAAAGTGCCATACCGGCCCTGTCGACCGGATTTACCACCGGTTTAGGGCCGATGGTGTTTGGGCTAGTAATCATACTGTTTCTAATACTGGAGCCGCGGGGATTGGCTCATCGCTGGACATTGTTTAAGGCTGCTTATCGTCTGTGGCCATTCTCATATTAAACGAGGAGGCACGAAGATGTAGTGTTTAAGGATAATTTTAGAGTACAAAAAAAATTTTTAAGGAGGACATGGATGACAAAAAAATCATTGATGGTAATCGGGATTTTATGTCTGGCATTGATAGTAGCCATAGTGCCCTTTGCCGGTGCCTGTGCTCCCAAAGCTCAACCTGGTCAGGTATTAAAAATTGGTCTCATGAACCCCTCTACCGGCATTGCCGCTGAGAAGGGGCGCCCGATGATGGACGGCAATAACGACGTAATAAAATATATCAATGCCGAATTGGGTGGTGCCGGAGGATACCCCATTGAAGCCACGGCTTTAGACAGCAACTATGACCCTACCAAAGTAGTCACCATCGTTAAGGGATTCATGGATAGTGGCTGTTTATTATTCACCACAGCATCGTCCAAAGAGATGTCAGCCGCTATGGGGTCTGCCAACGAGGCTGGATTTCCCGGCATCTCTTGCTTTAGTGCACCTTCGTTGTACCGTCCCCCGCAGCACATCTACGGCCAAACACCCGACTATGGTGATGATGCTATAGCTTTCGCCAACTTCTATATGAAGAATATCTGGAAAGGGACGGGCAAGCCTAAATTCGCGTTGCACCTGCTCAATAATACTACCGGTTACGGGGCACGAGATGCCTTCAAGGCTAAGGCGGACGATTTGGGTATTGAGGTAGTTTCTATAGATGAACATGCTGGCACTACAACCTCTGAGATGGAGTCGCTAACACGAATCAAGGCAAAAAAGCCTGACGTGTTGTATATCTCCAGCACACCAGCGCCCACCGCGGTTATTATCAAAAATGCCAAAGACCTGGGTATGTATCCTGGCATAACCATCGGCTGCTGCCATGCCGGTTTGACCAAGGCTCTGATTGACCTCGGCGGTGCCGATGTTGTTGAAGGTGTTTATGGTGTATATCCGACGGTACTATGGGGCGATGATGTACCCGGCATGGCCAAGATGATTGAATACTGCCAGAAATATCACGCTCAAGACGAGGGTAATGCAGACTATATGGTTTCGTGGGCACAGGGTCTGATCGTTGCCGAGGTTCTAAAGCTGGCGGTGAAAAATGCCGGCTATGACATGCTGGCCAAGGGGGATGCAGCAGCATGGCAGGCTGTCGAGGCCCAGGGCATCCAGAAGCTGAAGAACTATGATGTTGCTGGCCTTCATGGTTCGGTAAGCTATACCCCGGGCGACAACAGGCTTGACAAGTTTAACATGGTCTACCAGATAGTGGATGGTAAAATAACAAAATTGGGCCAATGGGTTGAAGCGCCCCTGATAAAGTATGAAACATACGATTGGTTTGGCAAGTAACTATTGTTGATTCAAATAGGGTCTCCCCCGGAAAGGGGGGAGACCCTACGCAGAACAGGTTCTATGCTTAGACTAAACAGTATTGAAGTCGCCTATCTGAACGTGATTAGAGTTTTGCACGGCATCTCCATGGCTGTGGAGGACTGTTCTGTGGTTGCTTTGCTCGGAGCCAATGGTGCTGGCAAGACCACCACGCTCAAGGCGATATCCGGCCTGCTCCAGGTTGAGGAAGGGGAGGTAGTTGACGGCAGCATTGAGTGGGATGGTCAAAGGATAGACAAGAAAAGTGCCGTGGAGATAGGCAAGATGGGCATTGTTCAGGCGTTGGAGGGACGGCGTGTCTTCGGCCATCTGACCACGGAGGAGAACTTGATGGTGGGCGCTTATAACCGCAGAGACAGTCATGCTATCAGAGAAGACTTAAGCATGGTTTATGATTATTTCCCCCGACTCAAGAACCTGCGGCACAATATCGCTGGGTATCTCTCCGGCGGTGAGCAGCAGATGCTGGTCATCGGCCGGGCAATGATGTCGGCTCCAAAGCTTATGATGCTGGATGAGCCGTCACTGGGCCTGGCGCCAATGCTGGTGGAAGAGATTTATGCCATCATACAGCGATTCAATACCGAGAAAAAAACGTCCATTTTGCTAGTGGAGCAGAATGTCAGAATTGCGCTCAATATCGCCCACTATGGCTATGTCATGGAAAATGGACGTGTGGTGCTCGATGGTACCGCCGATTTCCTCAGGAATAACGAAGACGTGAAGGAATTTTATATGGGATTATCGGCAGTCGGTACCAAGAAGAGCTATCGGTCAGTCAAGCACTACAAGCGGCGCAAGCGATGGCTTTAAAAACTCAAAAATCAAAGGTTAAAAATAAAAAATAGAAAAAATCGAAGCTTGACTTTTGGTTTTTAACTTTTGACCTTTTCCGTTCCCAGATATGCCGATATGACCTGCTGGTTGGTTTTGATTTCCCTTGGCGTGCCTTCAGCAATCTTGCGCCCGAAATCAAGAACGGCAATCCTGTCCGCTATGTCCATCACCACTCCCATGTCATGCTCCACCAGAATAATACAGCTAACCCCATCCCTTAGAATGGGTGTTTCAGGATAGGTTTCGCCCTGTCCCTCGAATATGTCTACGATGAACCGGGCTATGTCCTCCTTCTCCTCCAGGTTCATGCCTGCCATCGGTTCGTCGAGTAGCAGTATTTTCGGCTCCAGCGCCAGTGCCCGGCCAAGTTCAACACGCTTCCGCATTCCGTAGGGGAGCGCGCCGACCACCTTTTTTCTAATGGGCTCTATTTCCAGGAAGTCGATGATATCCTCGACCGCCTTGCGATGTTCGATTTCTTCCTTGTGGGCGGGGCCGAAGTACAGGGCGCTGGCGGCCGTGCTCTGCTTCATCAGCACATGCCTGGCAGCCATAAGATTGTCTAAGGTGATCAGGCCGGAATACAGCTCGATGTTCTGGAAGGTTCGGGCTATACCCATTCTGGCTATCTTATCCGGGCGCAGTCGGGTGATTTTCTTGCCTTCGTAGTATATTTCACCCTCTTGTGGTTTATAGAAGCCGTTTATGCAGTTGAGGACGCATGTCTTGCCGGCACCGTTAGGACCGATAACAGCCAGAATCTCTTTGTCTTGTATCTCCAGGCTTATATCTACCAGGGCTCTAACTCCGCCGAAGGAGAGGCAGAGGTTTTCAATCCGCATCTTTATGGCATTTTTGCCTGTCATCTAATCTGGTCATATTAGCATTACACCGACCATAATTCAAACCACCCGCATAGGAAATCCCAAACCACAAACAAATACAAGAATTTAAGCCCAGTTTTTAACTTTTGATTTTTTATGGTTGGAGCTTGGGATTTGGAATTTGCTTTGCTTTTCCGCTTGATTTCTCCTACAATATGCCATCGATTGTAAATAAGATGAGTAAGTTCGCGGAAAAGCTGCAACGTGTCTACCGTGGGGCGGCACCGTCCATAGGCTTCCGCAAGTCCACTGAAGCGGAGCCTCCACCCCTGCTCATCATCGCCAATCTAACTAAGGCGGGCGCCACAGAAGCTAAAGCCATAGCCGGCGCTGGAATAGACGCTGGAATTGTGAGCGGTGGAGGTCTTAGTGCCAAGGGCTTTGGACAGTTGGCCAAGGCCATGGATGATGTTCCGCTGGGGTTATTACTGGTAAGCGCTGAGAAGGAGGAGATAGCCAAGTCCATTGATCTGGGCTGCGATTTTGTAGTTTTTGGCTTGAAGACGCCGCTGGAAGTGGTGAGTAGGGAAGGTGTGGGCAAGCTCCTGAGAATAGAACCTTCGCTGGACCTTGGCTTGGTCAGGGCTATAAATGAGTTACCATTAACGGTTGATGGCGTGCTTGTTACTGGAGAGGAGTCTTTGGTTACCGTTGAGCGTTTGCTTATTTGTCAGCGTTTTACTGAGTTGTTGGCCAAGCCATTATTAGTAACGGTGAATTTATCGGTGACCAGCGCTGAGCTTAGCAGCTTATTTCAAGCTGGGGTTAATGGATTGGTGTTGCCCGAAAGGGTTCCGGCGGAGACGTTTGCTGATTTAAAGAAGTCGATTGGTAGTTTGCCTAAAGCTACCAAACGAAAGGCTAAGGGTACTGCCTTGTTACCTCGGCTTGGCGGCGAGCTGGGGGCTGAGGTGCAGGAAGAAGAGGAAGAGTAGGCGGTTTAGCGAGTTTGTTGCTGCCGTGATCAAGCAGTGTCAGCCGCAAGACATTGAAGGCATATATACAGTCATTAATGACGCAGCCAAAGCCTACCGAGGTGTTATTCCGCCGGATTGTTACCATGAACCTTACATGTCTGTTGATGAACTCAGCCGAGAAATGGAGGAGATGTTTTTCTTCGGCTGGCAGGATGAAAGGCGGCTTGTTGGAGTCATGGGTTTCCAGCGGGTCAAGGATGTAACTTTGGTAAGGCATGCCTACGTGATAACCTCTTGGCAAAGGCAGGGGATCGGCAGCAGGTTGCTTAATTATCTCAAGGGCCTTTGTGAAACCCAGCGGCTGCTCGTGGGGACATGGGCTGATGCCCGTTGGGCAATAGCGTTCTACGAGAAGCATGGTTTTCGCCTCTTGCCCGATAAGGATGAATTGTTTAGAACCTACTGGCGGATACCTGACCGCCAGAGAGAAGTTTCGGTCGTCCTTGGTCTTGAGCTATCCTGACGATTATGACAGCAAGCCTTAGCCTGTTTCTACTATCAGCTATTGGCATATCTCTTTCCGGCGTTATGTTGCCCGGGCCGCTTACTGCGGCTACCATAGCTAAAGGCTACCGGGAGCAAAACGCTGGTATCTTTATAGCTCTGGGGCATGCCGTTATCGAATTGCCTTTAATGGCGCTTATTTACTTCGGTTTTGCTCAATTCTTTGCTTCCCCGGAGGTCAAGAAAGTTATCGGCCTGGCTGGCGGCTTAATGTTGATTGCTATGGGCTCGGTAGTGCTGCGGAATATTATTAAGAAGGCTCAAGGGGAAGCTGCTGATTTGCCGTATAACTCTTTAGTTACCGGAATTATGATGACTGGGGCTAACCCGTATTTCTTCCTATGGTGGGCGACTATTGGGATAGCCCTTATAGCCACTGCCGCTGAGTTTGGCATCTGGGGCCTGGTTGTTTTCGCTGTGGTGCACTGGTCGTGTGATTTAGTTTGGGAACAATTTATATCAATGAGCGTGTTTAGAACAAAGCATCTTTGGACGCAGAAAGTTCAGAGGATTGTCTTTGGTGTTTGTGCTCTGGTTCTGGTTGGCTTCGGCGTCTGGTTCTGTGTTTCCGTTTTCGTTTAGACAGTTTCTAGCCCGAGCACATCCCCTGCATTGCCTGGAAATACTTGCCTTCGGTCTTTATGGCTGGGGCGATTACCATCTTGACCTTGTGCATGTCCTTGATAGTAAGGGCGCCACAGACCCCCATCGTCGTGCGCAGAGCACCGACGAAATTCTCAGTGCCATCGGTTGCCGAGGTGGGGCCAAATAGGAGCTGTTTTAGCGGAGCCCGGATGCCTGCTTTGATTCTTGTGCCCCTGGGCAATGTAGGGTGAGGGTGGGACATTCCCCAGTGATAGCCTTTCCCCGGGGCTTCTGCGGCCTGTGCCATAATTGACCCGAGCATGACGGCGTCAGCTCCTGAGGCAAAAGCTTTGCACAGGTCGCCGCCGGTGCGGATACCGCCGTCGGTGATTACTGCCACATATTTGCCGGTTTCCTTGAAGTGGGTTTCCCGGGCAGCGGCGCAATCCATGGTTGCGGTTACTTGTGGAACGCCGACGCCGAGGACTTCTCTGGTAGTGCAGGCAGCTCCTGGGCCAACGCCAACGAGAATACCGTTAATGCCGGTTCTCATTAGTTCGAGGGCAGCACTATAGGTGATGCAGTTGCCGACTATAATTGGCATGGCTACTGTTTGGCATAGCTCAGAGAAGATAAGCCCGCGGTAGCTTTTGGAGATATGGCGGGCGGTAGTGACTGTAGATTGGATGACAAGTATATCGGCGCCGGCTTCTTTGGCGACTGGGGCCAGTTGCTTGGTATTGGCCGGGATTAGTGAGACGGCACAGGTAGCTCCAGCGCGTTTTATTGTCTGGATACGCTCGCCGATAAGCTCCTCTTTAATGGGCTGGGTATATATCTTCTGGAGCAGCGAGGTGACCTCAGTATCAGGGGCTTGAACAATTTGAGCTAGAATCTCTTCAGGCTTTTTATATCTTGCCTGGATACCGTCCAGGTTGAGAACTGCAAGTCCGCCAAACTTATGCAATAGAATGGCGAACTTCGGGTCAACTACAGCGTCCATAGCTGCAGCTAGAATAGGTATGGAGAAGGTGAAGTTCCCGAATTTGAAATCTGTATTCGTCTGGTCGGGATTGATGGTTGTGTCACCGGGGACCAGGGCAACTTCTTCAAAGCCGTAAGCGCGTTCCATCTCTTTAAATTTGGGGATAGCCATGTCCCTGTCTCCAGGTTATTGTTGCAGACTATAACAAAGATAAGGAGTTGAAGTCAAGGGAAAGGGTCTTGGTGATGGGCTAGACCCGTTCCTGAAGGTGGGCTATAATTAGGGCGATTGAATTGTGCCTGTGCTCTATATTGTAGCTACACCGATTGGCAATTTGGAAGATATTTCTCTGCGAGCTCTGCGTTTGTTGAAACAGGTTAAGTTGATTGCTGCCGAAGATACGCGTACCACACGCCAGTTGCTCAATGCTTATGATATAAAGACGCCGCTGACCAGTTATCATGAGCATAATAAGCGGGCTAAGCTCGGTTATCTCCTGGATTGCCTTAAGGAAAAAGATGTGGCTTTGGTCTCAGAAGCGGGCATGCCGGGATTGAGCGACCCGGGCTATGAGCTTATTTCGGCAGCTATTGAGTGTGGAATTCCTGTTGTGCCCGTTCCCGGTGCCTCGGCAGTGATTACGGCTCTGGTGGTTTCCGGGCTGCCGGCTAAGCAGTTTATCTATCTCGGCTTTTTGCCCCGTCGTCAGGGTGCCAGGCGGCGCCTTTTTAAGTCCCTGGCTGATGAACCGCGGACCATGGTTGCTTTTGAGGCTCCGCATCGGCTTTTGGAGACTTTGAATGATGCTCTGGAGGTCTTTGGGGATAGGAAAGTGGCCGTCTGCCGTGAGCTTACTAAGGTTTATGAGGAAGTGTTCAGGGGCAGATTGAGCCAGGCGATAGAGCACTTTGCTCAGCCCAGGGGTGAGTTTACCCTGGTCATCGAGGGTAAAGCGAGGCAAGAACCTGAGATTAGTCAACAAATTGAAGGGCAACTGCGCAGGCTTTATCGGCAGGGAGCTGGTGCCAAAGAAGCAGTAGCCCAATTGTCTGAAGCTAGTGGTGTATCGAAAAAGAAACTTTATCGAGCTTGGTTGAAACTGGCTGAAGGAGATAAAGAATGAATCGAGGTTGTGTTGCTGTAGGCGATATCAAGTGTGATGGTTGTCAGCACCTCATTGAGCAAGAGCAGAGGTATTTGCTCATGGAGGAGAAAGAAGGTGAGAAGTTTCGTTTCTGCGTAGAATGTTGTTTAACCAAAGGCTATGCTGCTTATGTAAAGGATGTAAAGGAAAGGGGCGAACAGGTACTGACCTTTTTCCCAACAAGAGTAGATTCAGAGTAGAATCTGGGAGTTAGAATTTTGACTATGAGGGGTACTAGTGGCTGAGACTATTTTCATCGGAGTTGCCTGGCCTTATGCCAATGGTTCGCTTCATCTGGGGCATATCGCTGGGGCATACCTGCCGGCGGATATCTTGGCCCGGTATCACCGTCTTAAGGGCAATAAGGTGTTGATGGTTTCGGGTAGTGACCAGCATGGGACGCCGATTACCTTACGCGCCGAACAGGAGAAGAAGTCTCCCCAAGAGGTAGTAGCCAGATACCACAAGGAATTTCTCGATTGCTGGCAGAGGTTGGGTATATCCTGGGACTTGTTTACTACCACCAGCACGCCGAACCACACCCAGACCACCCATGATATTTTCCTTAAGCTGCTGGATGAAGGCTATATTTACAAGGATGCTATGCCTCAAGCCTATTGTCCGCAGTGCCAGCGTTTTCTGCCCGACCGCTATGTTGAAGGTACCTGTCCCTATTGCCAGTTTCCGCAGGCACGAGGTGACCAGTGTGATGAATGTGGACGGACTATGAACCCCAGCGACCTTTTTGACCTTCGATGTCGCCTTTGTTCTGCCACCCCGCGCTTTGAGGTTTCCGAGCATTTCTTTCTCCGCCTCAGTGCCTTTGAGGACAGGCTGAAATCCTGGATAAAGGAACAGACTCACTGGCGTCACAATGTGCTGAATTTCACCTTAGGCTTTCTGGAGGGCGGGCTTAAAGACCGGGCGATTACTCGTGATATAGATTGGGGTGTCACCGTGCCTCAACCTGGATTTGAGAACAAACGCATCTATGTCTGGTTTGAAGCCGTCATCGGTTATTTTTCGGCAAGCAAGGAGTGGGCAAAGTCACACGGCGATGCTGCAGCCTGGCAGCCCTTCTGGAGCGACGAAGCCAAGAGTTTCTATTTCATCGGCAAGGACAATATACCATTCCACACGCTTATCTGGCCGGCGATGCTGATGGGCTATGGTGGTCTTAGCCTTCCCTACGATGTCCCGGCTAATGAATTTCTGACCATCGAAGGCAAGCGGCTTTCTACCAGTCGCAACTGGGCGGTATGGCTTCCTGACTATTTAGACAAATATGACCCAGACCCGCTGCGTTACCTCCTGTCCATAAACATGCCGGAGACCGGGGATACTGATTTTTCCTGGCGCGAATTTCTCCGCCGCAATAATGATGAATTGGTAGCCACCTACGGTAATCTGGTTCATCGTGTTCTGACTTTTGCCTATCGTAATTTCGCTGGGGCAGTACCTACTCCGGGCGAGCTCGACGGCCAAAGTCAGGGACTCTTGGCTAAGGCTCAGGCGACGCTGGAGGATGTTGATAAACTTCTTTACCAGTGCCACTTCAAAGAAGGTATTAAGGCAGCTATGTTGCTGGCTCAGGAGGCTAACCGATACCTCGAGGATAAAGCTCCGTGGAAGGCAATCAAGCAGGACAGCCAGGCTTCAGCTACTGCTATTTATGTAGCCTTGTCGGTGCTTTCGGCTTTGAAGACTGTTCTTTACCCGTTTTTGCCTTTCAGTTCTGAAAAGCTTCATAAGTTCCTTGGCTTCGATGGCAGTATCGAGACAATCGGTTGGCGGCTTCAATCGCCGGTGTCAGGTCAGAAGCTCCCGCCGCCGGAGCCACTGTTCCATAAGCTGGATGACAGCATTGTCAATGAGGAAACCGAGCGACTGGGATCCGGGTAGTCAAAGTGAATCTTGGTGATATCTATAAGCCCGTTCAAGGCGACCTCGAAAAAGTCGAGCGAAGCTTAGAAGAGATAGCTGATTCTGAGTTTCCGTTACTTGCCCAGTTACTGACGTATACCTTGAAGAATGGCGGCAAACGAATTCGGCCGGCGCTTACTTTGCTTTCTGCGAAGTTTTATGGTTATGATCTCAACACCCTGATTCCGATAGCAATGGCGATAGAACTTCTCCATACTGCTACGCTAGTTCATGATGATATTGTGGATAATTCGCCGGTTCGCCGTGGTAGGCCAACAGTCAGCTGTGCCTGGGGTGAAGACAGGGCTCTGCTTCTCGGTGATTATCTTTTTGCTAAGGCTGGCAGTCTTGCGGCGAGCACTGGCAACTTGAGGGTGATAAAGCTGTTTTCCCAGACGCTTATGACTATTTCCGGTGGTGAATTAAGGCAAACAGGTGTTACCCTCGACTTGAAACGGGCTCGTGAGCATTACTTTGACTGGATAAGTGCCAAGACAGCTTGTCTTTTCTCGGCAGCAACTGAGTCGGGAGCTGTTTTAAGTCAGGCTCCTGAAGAAGCCATTGATGCAATGAGGGACTATGGTTATAATCTTGGGATGGGCTTTCAGATTGTGGATGATGTTCTGGATTTTGTTGGTGAAGAGGATGAGCTGGGTAAGCCAGTAGGTTCTGATTTGCGTGAGGGTGCGGTGACTTTGCCGTCAATACTGTTTTCCAAGTATAATCCTAAAGACAATCTGATACAGGCTGTTATTGAAAAAAGGGATGCGGAAAGCGTGGTGCTGGCTGTGGAAAAGATTCGCAATTCGCCAGTTATCGGTGAGTGCTTGGCTCTGGCTTCGGATTTTTGCTCCCAAGCCCGCCAGGCTTTGGAAAAGCTTCCGGATAATAGCGCACGTCGGTCATTATTAGAATTGGCTGCCTACATTACCGAACGCCGGAAATAGAAGAGCGAGATTCTTTGTTTTTGCGGTTCATCCTTAGCCAGATTCTTCGCTTCGCTCAGAATGACAGAAACCGAGGAGTTCAAGGAGAACATGTATCTGCGGGGCTTTAGCCCCGCCACGGGCGACCCTAAAGGGTCGCAGCTACGTTGGTTGGTAGTACTGATAACCTGTGGAAACTGTGGTTTTATCACGAAGCTGGCGTGGCTTGCAGTTGAGACGAAGGCAGAGGCTCTTTGAGCAGTGCTTCAAACTCGGCTTCTTCTATGGTCTCCTTGGCCATGAGGCGCTCAGCGATGAGTTTCATTCTTTCTTTGTTATCAGTTAAAATTTTCTTGGCAGTATTGTAAGCATGCTGAATAAGCGTATTAACCTCTTTATCAATTTCATCGGCCACCTTGTCACCGTAATTGCGCTGCTCGTGGATTTCACGACCGAGGAAAATCAGCTCTTCTCTCTTACCAAAGGTGCGTGGTCCTAGCTTATCGCTCATTCCGTATTCGGTTACCATCTTTCGGGCAAGGCCAGTTGCCTTTTCTAGGTCATCATGGGCTCCAGTGGTTATTTCGCCAAAGGCGATTTCTTCGGCGGCCCGCCCGGCCAGGACCATTGCCAGCATGTCCTCAAGATAGGAGAACGTCCACAAACGGCGGTCTTCGGTCGGTAGGAGACGAGTCCAGCCTCCCATTATCCCTCGAGCCACGATGGATATTTTGTGCACCGGGTCGGCGTTGGGCAGCATTTTGGCGGCCAGAGCATGCCCCGTTTCATGATGGGCGATGATTTCCTTTTCCTTCTGATTTATTACTCGCCCCTTCTTTTCCGGACCAGCGATAACGCGGTCAATGGAATCCTCTAGCTCCTTGCCGCCGATTTCCTTGCGGTCACGCCTGGCTGCCAGGATAGCTGCCTCGTTGATTAAATTGGCCAAGTCGGCACCGCTGAAACCGGGAGTCTGTTTAGCTATTACCTCCAGGTCGGCATCTTTAGCCAAAGGTTTACCCTTAGCATGAACGTCGAGGATAGCTTTGCGACCATTTATATCTGGCTGGTCAATAACAACATGGCGGTCAAAGCGACCAGGTCGTAGCAGTGCCGGGTCGAGGATATCGGGACGGTTAGTAGCCGAGAGGACAATAACGTTGGTGCTGCTATCGAAGCCGTCCATTTCTACCAATATCTGGTTCAATGTCTGCTCCCGTTCATCGTGACCGCCGCCCAAACCAGCGCCACGATGCCTGCCCACGGCATCGATCTCGTCAACGAAGACGATGCACGGTGAATTGCGCTTGGCTTGGTCGAAAAGGTCTCTAACCCGGGAAGCTCCGACACCGACGAACATCTCCACAAACTCGCTGCCGCTGATGGAGAAAAAGGGAACTCCAGCCTCGCCGGCGACAGCTTTAGCTATTAAGGTCTTTCCACAACCCGGTGGCCCGACCAGCAGAACACCTCGGGGGATGCGAGCCCCCAAAGCCAGGAACTTTTGAGGTGATTTAAGGAACTCCACTACTTCTTGAAGCTCTCCCTTGGCCTCGTCAACGCCAGCAACGTCGGCGAAGGTGATGGCTGGCTTATTGCCGGATGCCAGCCGAGCCCGGCTCTTGGCAAAATTAAAGGCTTGAGTATTGGCGCCTCTTGCTGAGCGGAAAAGGAAAAAGAGCAGAGCACCAAATAGAAGTAGCGGGATAAAACTGATTGCTATTCCTCCCCAGTCAAAGCCGCCAGCTTTGACAGTGAATTTCATCCCGCCTTCGCCGAGCGTTATCCCAGCTTCTTTCAGAGTGTCCATAAGTTCCTTGGTGCTGCCCACAAAGGACGCCTCGATTTTCCTTTCATCGCCTTTTAAGCCAATGAGGGTGGCTCCGTCCTGTTGAATAGTATCAATTTCCCCTTGCTTGGCCTGTTCGACAAATGTGTAGAAGTCCACTTCCTTCGGCTTCTTAGATGTCGGCAGAAAGCTGAAAGCCAAGGCTAATATGGCCACCAAAATCAAGAGGTAGAATAAACCACCTTGCCACCACTTTGGTTTCATATTTTGTTCCGCACTATATTATATCAAAAGCCAATGAATATAGGAAAAAGAAAGCTCCGAAAACAATTGTCTGTCATTGCGAGGTACGTAGTGCCGTGGCAATCTCAGACAAATTAAAAGTCAAATATGAAAAGGCAAAATGACAAATCAAAAGGCAAAAAGGGCAGGTTTCAACCATTCTGACTCTGAAGAGCAAGCCATAACATTTTTGTATTTTCACCTGTAATTTTGGCTTTTAACTTTTGGCTTTTGAATTTTTTGGAGATTTGGGAATTGGAATTTAAGGTTTCCCTCGTTGGGCAGCTCTGTAGGTCTGTTGTAAGAGCAAGGCGTCTTCCTCGAGGTTGGGGCTTTCGCTGATGACCAGCCCTTTTATGTTGTAATCGCTTAGGGCGTGGATAAACTCGACGTAGTTGAAATCTGACTCTCTGAGGTTTAAGTGCTTGGTTTCTCCACTTTTGCCATAGGCTATGCCAGAGACGTGAATGTGCATGTTATCCAACGCCTGTCTACCCAACTTACCTTCCACTTGCTTGAGGATGAAAGTGAATTCATCATAGGAATTGAACTTGCCGGTGCGGGCATACCAGTGAGCGAAATCTATACATGGAGCTACCTCTTCTATTTCGGCGCTCAGCTCAAGCACCTCTTCCAGAGTGCCGAACTGGCTGGTTTTCCCGGTGACTTCAGGTCTTATCCAGACTCGGTTACCTTCGGCTCTTAACTGGCTGGTTATCTGCTGAAGTTGCTTCTTGACTTGTTCATAGACTTTGCTTGGTGGGTCATTGAGATAGAAGGCGGCGTGGAAGACGATGCTTGTGGCGCCGCAGAGGGCAGCAATGCGGGCCGTCTGGAGCACCCTTTCCTGGCTGGCTTTTAGTTTCTCAGCTTCTCTGGCATTGAGGTTTATGAAGTAGGGGCTGTGAGCGGTAAGTGCTATTTTCTTCTTGCTGGCAATTTCAGCCACTGTTAGAGCGGTCTCCCGGCTCATCTTGACCCCTTGGACGAATTCCAGTTCCATGCAGCCCAAGCCCAGTTCGGCGACACGCTCAATGCCAGCGGCTGTAGATCTTGTTCTGGTGCTTAGCGGCACTCCAGCTGGCCCGAAAAACAGCTTTTCCATTATGTTATAAACTTTGATCGCCTTGTATGGTCAATTATACTGTCTAGACGACCAAAATGCCATGTATGTGGGTGATATTAAGTGAGTGCTTGAAGATGTGCTATAATTATTTACGTAGTTTCTAGTAAATTGGTTTGGAGGCGCGAGTTCTGGAATCGATAGAAGTAGCGCGGCAGGCGGTGGAGGCTGCTTCGGATAAACAGGCTGACAATATTGTTATGCTGGATACCAGACAGGTCTGCTCCTTTGCCGACTATTTTGTCATTTGCAGTGGAGATAGCGTCCGCCAGATTGAAGCTATCTGGCAGGAGATTCACGGAAAGCTGAAGCGTGACGGCGTATCCCCTTCCCACATTGAAGGGACTGCCGATTCAGGATGGATTCTCCTCGATCTAGGAGAAGTCATAGTCCACATTTTCTCCCCATCACAGCGAGACTATTATCGGTTAGACGATTTGTGGCATAAAGCCACGCCGATAATCAGGATCCAGTAAAGCCAGTGCTAAATTGTCACTCTGAGCTAAGCGAAGAGTCTACAAGAGATTCTTCGGTCACGGAGTTTATCCTGAGCTGTGTGAGATCCTTCGCTACGCTCAGGATGACAGATGGCGAAGGGTTCCCTCAGAATGACAGAAGGTGAAAAGTTTGGAGTGATGGGCAGGGGTGCTAGTCGGTTTTCTTAGGATAATTAAAAATCTCTTCTGGAGCGAAGAAAAGGCTCATTTCCTTTTCGGCGTTTTCTGCTGAGTCTGAGCCGTGAACTAGGTTCTGCTGAATATCGAGTCCGAAATCGCCCCTGATGCTGCCGGGAGAGGCTTTGACCGGGTCGGTGGCGCCCATTGTCTGTCGCACGGCTTCTATGGCTTTTTCCCCTTCGAAAACGGCGGCAATGATGGGACTTGAGGTGATAAAGTCAACCAGGTCATTGAAGAAGGCTTTGCCTTGATGTACGGCATAATGCCGCTGAGCTAAGGCCTTGTCCATTTGCAGCATCTTTATAGCCACAATCTTAAGCCCTCGCCTTTCAAGACGGGAGATGATGGTTCCAGCCAGTCCTCTTTGCATGGCATCAGGTTTAATTAGCACTAGACTTCTTTCCATGTTTAGACTCCTTCCGACAGTGTGTATTCCTTTCTATTTCACTTTGCGCTGGGTAATCGGTGGTTGGCGCAGGTACAGGGGCTGGAGACTTGCCGGATTATCCTGTTCACCCCTGCTCAGACGTTGCCAGCCCAGCTCTGCCAGATAACTGGCGTGGCGCCATCTGGCGGCAGGGTCAGGTATTATGGCATGCCTGCCTAGTTTTTGTTGCAGTTGCTCAATGACAGACGGTGGGATTTCACCGCAGAATAGCGTTTTTCGTTTGATTTGTTGGCATAAGGCATCGGCAGTCGTGATGTGTTCTGGGGCTATGCAGCGCCAGTCATTATTTCGCTGGTAAAGGGCTGTGGCGATCTCACCACGGCCGGCGTTGTGAATTGGGCATAGAGGAAGTTTGGTAAAGGCAAAGGGGTAAGCCTCGACTTCTAAGGTGCTTATCCCCACCAGCGGGATATTTAAGGCGAGGGCTAAGCCTTTGGCTGTGCTTATGCCGACTCTAAGCCCGTTGAAGCTCCCCGGGCCTTTGGCTACGAAGACGGCGGTAAGAGATTGAGGGCTGGTTTTGTTCTGGTTAAGCAAGCGAACTACATTTGGCACCAGTTCCACGGTGTGGCTCTGCCCCGAGTGCCAGGTCAGCTCGGCTATCGTCTCCCCCTGGCGGGATAGGCCGATGCTGCAGAAATCGGTTGAAGTATCTATGGCTAGCTCCATGTTTTCAAGTCCAAATTAAGAGATTTTAATAATTGGGTATATCGATGACCTTTGGGCTCAAAGCTGATGGATCGGTCTATATCGGATATGTAACTGAGATTAATCAGAAAATGTTCTTTAGGCAGCACTGCTATGCCTTTCTCTGCCCATTCGACTACGCAAACGCCTTTGCCATAAAGATATTCGTCCAGCCCTAAATCTACGATTTCCTCGACGCGGTCTAGTCGGTAGAAATCTACATGGTATAGGGGTAGCCTGCCGTGATATTCTCTGACTATGACGAAGGAAGGGCTGAAGGCATATTCTTTGACGTACAGTCCCCAGGCAATGCCTTGTGTCAGGCAGGTCTTGCCGCTTCCCAGGTTGCCAGTGAGGAGAAATACATCGCCTGCCTGAGCCAGTTTGCCGAGGTGGATTCCCAGGCGTTGAGTCTGCTCTGGGCTGTGAGAGATAAGCTGTACGGTTGTCATTTTGGTGTTCACGTTTTAGATTTGAAATGTTCCCAGCCGCCTTGTTGCCAGGGAATACTTTTACCAGCAGCATCACTTAGAGTCACCTGCCCCGGCGTTCCTTCAGTTATTTCACCGATTACTGTTACTGGGCAAGAGATGGCTTGTTTTACTTGGTTGATAACCTGACTGTTTGCGGTGAAGAGCAGCTCATAGTCCTCGCCGCCACTCAGGGCTAATTGCTGGCAATCTGATTTGAAGTTGGACTGAAGTATAGGGTGGATTGGCACCGAGTCCTTGTTTATCTTGGCGCTGACTTTGCTTGCCTTGCATATATGAGTCAGGTCGGCAATCAGACCATCGCTTATATCTATGGCAGCCCTGACCTCGTGGCGTAGGAGAACCTGTCCATCTTTTATCCTTGGTATGGGTTGGAGATGGGCTCGCCTGAGAAGTCGGCTGGTTTCGGCATCGAAGCTGAGCTTTTGCTTGAGCATCTTGAGGCCAGCAGCTGATAGTCCCAGATACCCGGTAACAGCTACTTGGTCACCCGGTACAGCTGCCGAGCGAGTTAGTGCGGACTTTGATTCCAGACTACCTAAAATGGTGACGGTAATCATCGTTTTGCTGGCGGAAGCGATGTTACCGCCGACTATGGCGACTCCGAACTGGCTGGCTATTTGAGCCATGCCTTGGTACAGACCTGAAATGCAGCCTGTTTCGAGCTCGCCGGGCAAAGCCAGGGAAATCAGGGCAAATATGGGAATGCCGCCCATAGCTGAAATATCGCTCAGATTCACAGCAATGGCTTTCCAGCCCAGCTCCTCCCAGGTGGTGATATTCAGGTCGAAGTGTGTATCCTGAATCAGGCTATCTATGGTGGCCAGTTGGATGGAGTTGTCTCCTTGCCAGGCAGCGGCATCGTCACCGATGCCGATGAGTAACCGTTGCCAAGAGATGTCTTGAGGATTCTTGGTTCTATCAACAATATCGGCCAAAAGCTCGATTAAGCCAAATTCGCCTAGCTCGGAGACCTTCATTGCTGCGATTATAGCACAAGCTTATATTTTGGCCTAAACTTTAATCGTTTTTCGTTATGAGGCTTTAAAAAAGTCTTGTGTGTAGCAAATGCAAGTTATATAATGCAATTAAATAGGTAAGGAGGTGAGTGATATGCAGCAGATGGTCAAATGCCCTAACTGTGGCATGGAAAACCCTGCAGGACAGCAGTTCTGCGGGAAATGCGGAGCAAAGCTCGTTACTGAGGTGCAGCAGCAAAAAATAAGGTGTCCTAGCTGTGGTTTGCAGAATCTCGCCGGACAGCAGTTTTGTGGAAATTGCGGAGCGAGATTGGTTGCTATGGCTCAGCAGGTGCCAACCGCCCCGACTCAGGAGGTGCCTGCCAAAGTTGTGAGCCCTGTTGTCCCTCGCCAGCAGGTTGAAGTCAAGCCTACCTGGGGTCTGGCCTGGGGCTTATACTGGCGGATGGTGTTACTGGGGCTATTAATTGGCGGCCTAATCTACTTGATTGTCGTCATTGTGATGGTTCTTGGCTTTAATTACAAGCTTCCTTTTGGAGCATGAGGCGGCAGGGAGGTTTAATAATATATGCAGCAAATGGGTAAATGCCCCAATTGTGGCACGCAGAGTGCCGGCCTGCAGTTTTGTACTAGTTGTGGGATGAGATTGCCGGCTGTTGGTCAACAACAGGTTTTGGAGGCGCAGCCGACACCAGGGGCCAAGCCGGCGGCAAGAGAGGCTGCGCCACCCCGAAAATACGGGGCACTGAAAGCAGTTGCCATTATTTACAAGATTATTGGCTGGGTAATATGTGTGGGCGGTAGCCTTCTATCAATTGCGGCAGCTGTAATGGCAGCGCAAGGCGTCACATTCTTAAAAGACCTTGTGCCTGAAGTCGCTGGAGCTGCCGGGGTTGGAGCAGCAGTCATAGCAGTAGGAGGAGTTGTGGTTTCCGTATTGTGCGGTTTGTTTTTAGTGGCTTTTGCCGACCTCTGCAATGTGGCTATCGATATAGAGCAGAATACAAGGTTACAAGAGTGAGTGGGGTAAGGGTTGTATGTAGCACCAATCACGCTTAGACTATTTGCCAATCCCTGTACCCCTGCTTGATGATATCCAGGTACTCCGACGAAGGCGGTGCTTCTCGTGATTGGTCTATCTTAATATAGGTGATGGCTTCTGTTGGCTCGTTAGTCTCCGTCCAAACAGTAACTTTCCTTCTATCGTAAACAGTGGGATAGCCCTCATAACCATCCAGCCGCTTCAAATCCCTTTCGGATATTTCGTAGACAGCCCCGATAACCTTCTCGCCTTTGATTGGTCTGATGCTGCCGACTCCGCCCTGTCGCCCCGTACGCGAAGTGAAAGTAAGCTTGTGATTAGGCAATGTGGCGATGAACTTGGGCTTGCTGTCCGGAGCACGCTCCGCCATCTGCTTCCGATTAAGATTGGAGGCATAAGCGAAGTAATACACTTCTTTTATTACCCTGCCCTCGGCCTTTTTCTTCAGCAATATTTTACCTTTTTTCTCTTCTTTATCATACCCCGTTATCCAAACTTAACAAATCGGCTTTCGGGTGGTATAGTTAGGCGGTATGCGTTATGCAATCCTCGGCGATATTCACAGCAATTTAACGGCTTTCGAGGCAGTACTTCGCGATGCTGATGGCAGAGGGGGTTTTGATAAGATATGGTGTCTTGGCGATGTGGTAGGCTACGGTCCTGACCCTCGCGAGTGCATTGAGCGTTTGCGGCAATTTAAGCATGTATGTGTTGCCGGCAATCATGATTGGGCAGCGATAGGCAAGATGGATACCGCTGAATTTAATTCCGTGGCAGCTCGAGCCTGTCATTGGACAGCGCAGCAGTTAGCTGCTGAAGATATAGATTACCTACAAAACTTACCTCTTAGCCTTTGTCAGGACGGTTTTACACTGGTTCACGGCAGCCCACGGGAGCCTATTTGGGAATACCTGCTATCGATTGAGTCGGCGCAAGATAATTTTGCCTATTTTGAAACAGCTTACTGCCTCGTGGGGCATTCCCACATTCCACTCATCTTCGAACTCGCCGGCAATAGGGCAGCCTACAGGATGTTCCCAGAAGGAGCTAACTTGAAGTTGAGGAAAAAACGCTTGATCATTAATCCTGGGGGTGTGGGGCAACCTCGGGATGGTGACCCTCGGGCGAGCTATGCCCTTTATGATACTGAGGCTCGGACTGTCTATCATTACCGAGTCGAATATGATATACCGGCTACGCAGAAGAAGATGGCAGAGCGAGGACTGCCCATGCCGCTTATTATGCGATTGAGCGTGGGCTGGTAGTCTTGAAAAATTCAGTCCTCCATAGTAGTATTTAGTTGGGCCGTGCTAGACGGGGAACTAGCGGTGCCCTGTACCCGAGATCCGCTATAGCGGGGTTGAATTCCGGCTCGAGGTTTTTGTCTTCTAGGACTGCTGCGGTAAAGCGGCGTTGAGGGCTGGGTCTTGCGCGGCGGAGGGCTATGAACCCCGTCAGATCCGGAAGGAAGCAGCGGTAAGTAGTTATCTCCGGGTGCCGCAAGGCTACCTGGTCGGAGCTGGCTAACTGGGGTAAGCTAAAAGGTAAAAATCGACAGCCGGTGCACGGCCCATGTTACGAAACTCAAAGAGGAGATTTGGAATGGACTTGAATTTGGCTGGTAAGACGGTGGTTGTTACTGGCGGTGGCTCGAATATCGGTCGGGGCATAGTCTTAGCTTTTGCCAGGGAAGGTTCTAACGTGGTGATTGCCGATATAGACGAATTTCAGGGGCAGAAGGTAGCTAAGGAGGCTAATACTTTGGGTGGCAAGACTATAGCTATCAAAACTGACGTTACAAATGTGGACTCGGTAGCTGCTATGGTTAAGGAGGCGCTTGCAAAGTTCGGGAATATAGATATTTTGGTTAACAACGTCGGCTGGGGTATGGACCGGTTATTTATTGAGAAGCCACGGGCGGAATGGGAGAAAGAAGTAAAAATCAATTTTTGGGGTGTCATAAACTGTACTAGAGCGGTCCTAGACCATATGGTAGAGCGGAAACATGGGAAGATCATCAGCATCAGTTCTGATGCTGGCAGGATGGGCGAATACAGAGAAGCTGTGTATGCCGGGTGTAAAGGTGGTGTTATTGCTATGTCCAAATCTCTGGCTCGGGAACTGGGTCGCTATGGCATAAATGTCAATGTCGTTTGCCCTGGGCTTACAATACCTGCAGACCCAGAACACGCTGGCGAACTAAGTATGTGGAGAGGTGAGTTGGCAGCACAGGTATTTACGCCAGAGATTCAAGAGAAAGCAGCTAAAGCCTATCCGTTGCGTCGACTGGGGAAACCGGAAGATGTTGCCAACGTCGTTGTCTTTTTGGCTTCGGATGCGGCAAGCTTCATAACTGGACAGACCATCAGCGTCAGCGGCGGCTACACTATGATGTAATAAGGAGGCTTGTAATGAAGGCTATTGATGTTCACGTTCACCCAAGCACGGCAGCTTTTGACCGTAAGTGTATGTGGGGGCCTGAGCTGGTAGAGTATGTTTCCAAGTATTATGGGGTAGAGTATAAGGTAAAGACGGATGAAGAGATGGCACAAGATTTCAGGGAGCTGGATTTAAAGGCTATCTTAATAGGTTGGGACACGGAAACTGTGAGCGGCTTTGATACCAGCAATACAAATGACGATGTGGCCAGGTTGATTAAGAAGTTTCCGGATGTCTTTATCGGCGGCTGGGCGATGATTGACCCGTGGAAAGGGAAGGCAGCTATAAGAGAGCTGGAAAGATGCATTAAGGAGCTGGGGTTGATGGGGCTGAAGTTTCAGCAAGCTCTCCAGGCTTTTTACCCCAATGACCGACGATTTTATCCTCTTTATGAGAAGTGTGTTGAACTGAAAATACCGGTTTCTTTTCACACCGGCACCACTGGCGCTGGGGCTGGCATGCCTGGAGGCTACGGGATACGTTTAAGCTATACGAAGCCTATTCCTTATATTGACGATGTAGCTGCTGATTTCCCTGACTTGACGATAATCATGATTCATCCAGCCTGGCCCTGGCACGAAGAACAGATTGCCATTCTGCTTCACAAGGCGAATGTCTTTGCTGACCTCTCCGGTTGGGCGCCGAAATACTTTCCTGAGTCTATCAAAAGAGAGGTTGGCGGACGACTTCAGGATAAGTTTATGTTTGGCTCTGATTATCCTGAAATCCCGCCGAAACGGTGGCTTGATGAATTTGAAGGTTTCGGCTTTAAGCCTGAAGTGATTAAGAAGGTTCTGTATAAGAATGCTCAGAGGATTCTTAACCTCAAGATTTAGAGGCGTCAGGTATAAGGAGTTCCAAAGGCTTTAAGTGCCTAACGAAGTGATTTCCCCCTCAGTTCAGGTCAAGCGACTGCTTCGCCAGTCTGGTCTCAGGGCGAGGAAAAGCCTAGGGCAACATTTCCTTGCGGACGCATCAGTTCTACAGACCATAGTTGAAGCTGCTGAGCTTTCTCCAGCAGATACTGTGATTGAAGTTGGTCCTGGTTTGGGCATTTTAACTGTCGAGTTAGTTAGGCGAGCTGGTAATGTTGTTGCTGTGGAACTTGACACAAAGCTGGCTTCGCTGTTGAAGCGCCGGTTAGCTTCACTGGCCAATTTACGTGTAATTAACGCTGATATACTCAAGGTTAGTCCATCAGAACTATTAGAAAGAGCAAGCCATTACAAGGTGGTGGCCAATCTGCCCTATTATATTACTTCGCCGGTATTGCGCTATTTTGTGGAAGCCTCGCCGAAACCATCTTTGATGGTGGTGATGGTGCAGAGGGAGGTTGGTGAGGCTATCGTTGCCGGGCCGGGCAAGATGTCTCTGCTGGCGGTTAGTCTTCAGGTGTACAGTAAGCCGAGGATTATCTCGCATGTGCCAGCTCAATGCTTTTATCCTCAGCCGAAAGTGGATTCGGTTATTGTGCGCTTCGACCTATTGCCGGAGCCTGCGGTTAAAGTGGCTGATATAGGTGGCTTCTTTGACCTGGTCAGAGCCGGATTCAGCTCACCTCGAAAGCAACTGCATAACTCGCTAGCTCATAGCTTGGGAATGAAACCGGCTGAAATTACCTTATTGCTGGAGGGGGCGAACATAGACTCTAAACGCCGGGCTGAAACGCTTAGCCCGGAAGAGTGGGCGAGGTTGTATGAGGTTTTGGAGACTTTGAGGAAGGGTTAGATTTTATGCTGACATGCGTGGCACCGGCGAAGATTAATCTTGTCCTTGAAGTTCTGGGCAAGCGTGCTGATGGCTACCGTGAGATTCGCAGTCTGGTTCAGACAATTAATCTGTGTGATGTCCTTTCGTTTGAGTCAGCTGATAAGGCTTCCTTTGAATGCACTGAGCCGAGTTTGCAGACTTCGGATAACCTGGTTGTTCAAGCTGTTGAGTTGCTTAAGAAAGTCAGCGGCTACGCGAGGGGTATCAGGATCAGACTTGAGAAGCGAATACCCTGGGGTGCTGGTTTAGGTGGTGGCAGCAGTGATGCGGCTACTACTTTGTCAGCTCTCAACAGGCTCTGGGAGTTAAAGCTGACGACTTCGGATTTGGTCGAGCTGGCAGCCAGGCTTGGGTCAGATGTACCCTTTTTTATTCATGGGGGCGCAGCTTTAATAGAGGGCAGAGGCGAAAAGATGACGCCTTTGACAGTTTCGATGCCGGGTTGGTTTGTCCTGTTTTTGCCGCCGATGCCCAGAATACCTCGCAAAACGCAACAACTTTATTCCCGTTTGGATGCCCGCCATTTTACTCAAGGGCAGTTTGTTGACAAAGCAGTGAGAATCTGGTCTCAAGATAGGCGGATTGCTCCCTCCTTGTTGTTTAATGTTTTTGACAAAGTAGCCTTTGATGCTTTTCCCGGTCTTGAAGTTTACTGGAAGTATTTTGCGGAAGTTGGTGCTAAGGATATTCACTTAGTTGGTTCGGGGCCGGCTTTGTTCACCCCGGTAGACGGTGAGGTTGAAGCTGAAGAAGTTCATCGCCGACTTCGCCAGCAGGGTTTAGAGGCTTATTGCGTTTCCACTATTTTAAATCAGGAAATCGGTTAGCTAATTCCCGCTGTCATTCTGAGCACAGCGAAGAATCTCATACATCTCGGTATAAGGCTCCATAAAGAATGGGGAGACCCTTCACTTCGTCCAGGGTGACAACAAAATGAACACTATTCCGCAGGTGGTTTAGCCTGATTGCTTTTGGTGCCAACTGTGAACCAGTTTTTCCTCGTCTCGCCTGGTCTTTAACTCTCCGTTAAGCTTTGCCTTGTGAAGTGCATCTAGAATCTCGCCTATTTGGGGCCCCGTGGGGATTCCCATACTCTTCAAGTCTTCCCCGCTCAGTAGTGTCTTTACATAGCGTAATTTTGTCATGTACAGCCGCAGGTGCTGGCTCGCTATTGGTGACTCTGATGCCAGAGCATTGGATTGAATGGCTGGTGTTGCATAGCTGTGAAGTGACTGGTAAATGTCACTGGGCTTTAGCTGGGGGTTGGCCAGGCTGGGAAGTTGGGCTTTGAGCTGCAACGTGTGGCGCATGGCTTGAGCTGAATTTTTGGGAAAGTTGAGACGTGAGGTGAACTCCTCGTTTTCCTTATCAGTTAGATTATAGATGAGGAAACATAGGTAAAGCGAAGGAAATGAAATTCGCTTATGTGACTGGCGGGCTTGTTTAAATTTCTGACTGAGCCAGCCGTTGCCTTTCAGGGATGGGTGCAGTTGGCGGAGGACACCGAGCCCTTCAGCTCGCCGTAAGACTAGCTCTGGTTTGTCTTCCTTGAGGATTAACTCCAGCTCGTGTCTGATGCGGTCACCGCTTATAGTATCGAACATGGACACATCGCGGCGAAGCAATTTTTCGGTTTCCGCCTCCAGCTTGAAGCCTAACCTTTGTTCATAACGTATTGCTCGCGGGATTCGGGTGCCATCGTCGATGAAACTATTGGGATGCAGGATGCGAATGAGACGGTTATCGAGGTCGTCTTTGCCGTGATATAGGTCAACAAGCTCACCGAAGCGTTGAGGGTTAAGATATAGGGCCATGGCATTGATTGAGAAGTCCCTGCGGATGAGGTCGTCAGTGAGGCTGCCCGGCTGGACGGCTGGCAGAGCTCCGGGTCGGCTATAGCTTTCACGGCGGGCGGTAGCTAAATCGAGGCTGAAGCCAGGGTAATTAAGTTTGGCAGTGCCGAAGCGTGAGTGGACTGTTAATTTTGCCTGGCTATCTTTTGCTAGCCTCTGGGCAAGGCTGATGGCATCGCCTTCGACCACTATATCGAGGTCAAAATTGGCACGGCCCAGAAACAGGTCGCGCACCACTCCGCCGACAAGGTATAGTTCCTGCCCCACCTCGCTGGCCTCTTTCCCAGCAATTTTTGCCAGAGCCAGAACCGGAGGCGGCAGATATCTTTCAAGTTGTGACGATAGATTTTCAGGCATGATCTACCTTTAGATTCGGCGCTTCTTTAAGATGGCTTCAAAAAGACATACCAAGCACCAAGTGTCTGGAGATAGCAGTTTATTTTGGGGAGGAGACTGAAATAAATTAGCCATTTTGCGACATTGTGAACGGAGATTGAACTTATGGGCTTAGTAGTGTCTATATCATTGGGTCTGTATTAGATTTGCTAGACTGTCTGCGTAAACGTTAGCCTTACATGATTCCACATCTAGGTACGGATCATCATCAAATTCCCAAACTACCCAAATATATCTTTCCTCTTCTCCCTTCATAATTTTCATGGGCACAAGGAAAGCGCCAGTAGTATAGATTTTTGGTTCCGCTTCCGAGAAGAAAAAACTATCAAGTATTTGTTCAATTTTGAGAGACATAAGGATCTCCTTTCATTTCTGTAGAATTATTTGGAGTACCTGTGAAGTTCTTATAAGAAGCATCAACTTTTATTCCTTTTCTGGGGCAACATAGACGCGATTCCATGTGCCTTTATTCTGCCAGATTTCTATGACTGAATCTTCCCAAGTTTCATCGTTTGGATTTTCAATTAAATGCTCGACAACTTTATCTAGCGGCACAGGAAATTTCAATTGAAGCTTTGGTAAAAATTTTAATCCCGATCCGCGTGTCAACTTTTTAGTGCTCCTCATCCAATCCCGTAGGTTCTGGGGAAAATCCTCGTTAGCAGAAAAAGATAGTTGTCTTTTAATAAAAGGCAAACCTTTTGTCATTACCACATAATTATGAGGTAAGAGAACAAAATATATCCAATAGTCCCTCTCATAGAATAGTTTATCAATGGCAGTGAGGCTGCTAATTGCAATCCAGTTAAAAGACCTTTGCATCGATTTCACTTCGATCTTCCTTACCTCGCCGTCTTTGTTTGTTGAGAGACCGTTAAAACCAGAAGTTCTCTTAACCAATTGCATATTACACCCACGAAAGGTTTCTACAGAGCAAACGAGCCCAAGTCCCACTTTTTCAAGTGCCATCGGATGTCGCTCAATCATGGCAAAGGCCTCCCTCAAGAGTAAGACACATAAGCATCTTTTATCACTTTTCTCAAAACCCTCAACATCCCGGATAAGACCTTGTTCATGTCATTAAAGTAATTGCTGACTTTTCCCTTTTGGCACTGTCAATTCTTCTTTCAAAAACGATACGTTTGATGCTTTCTGCCTTTGTTAGAAATTTATGTTCGTAAAAGGCAAATTCTAGCTCGAACACCTCGGAGGTATTAGGCAATAATTCATATTCTTTTGGTATTAAAAGTGAGGTTATATGGGGTAAGTTGGATATTGGATTTAAGCTCTGGGTTACTTCTGGTTTGCCCGTTTAAGTTCGGCGTTTCCTCCACCTTTTTTGTATTTGTCTCAATCACGGTCTTGTTGCCTCTCACTATCGCTATTTACTGCCTGAGCAACGGATTGACTCGAAGTGTACATGATTTGCTCAATCATGTGGAAATTCTACTCTCTACTGTGGGGGTGGTCAAGGTTGCCTATTCGATGGTAATCAATCCCCCTTGGCTTTAAATATGGAGTATGTGCCTATGGCCTTGGCGGTGAGGCGACCATTGCTTTCTATTTCCGATTCAAGTACGGCAATTCTTTTGCCTTTGTGAATAAGTTTTGTCTTGCAGACAAGGATGCCAGATGCTATCGCTGCGAAGTAAGCGATTTTGATTTCTACTGTGGCACATAACTCATCCTCATCCAGAAGCGGGTAAAGAGCTGCACCCATGCCGGTATCTGCCATCGAATAGATGACTCCTCCATGCACAACCTTGTGCGGGTTCAGCAGCTTTTCATTTATTTCCAAGACGCACTCACTGAATCCTTTTTTGGACTTGGTGAACTTCAAACCTATTAATTCGGCGAACGGGTGAAAGCCTTCTGTATTTAGCGGAAATTTTTTAGGCATAGGAATTACTTCTGTATGTCCAGTCTTCTGCTCACTTCAGCTTGTGGAATTCTACTCGCTGCTGTGAGGGTGGTCAAGGCTTCGGCGTTAAAAACTGAAAAGAATTGACTGTGCGCTTTAGCGGGTGGTATAGTAAAAGAAGGCAAAGGAGAGGGGTTTAAGGCTATGTGTAAGACGTGTGCGGCTCATGCCAAGAAGGCTGACAAGCCGGCCAAGAAAGCCACGACCAAAAAGAAATAGGCGCGAAATTTATACGGTATCGGTTTTCCCTGTGTATATCGTCTGGAATGGCAGAGCGTTTTAGCTTGGGAAGAGTTGTTGTGTTTGGAAAGCCAAAGCTCTGCGTCATGTCGATGCGAGGCTAATTTTATGCCTCTTGATGTTTTTGTCTCGTCCTTCTTTTGAAATCATGCTTGCTGCTATCAACAAGAGGCAGTAATAGCTGGTAAGCGTTCATTGTTTCTATCTCATCAGTGTTAGAACTGGCGATTGTCATTCTGTTGTTAGTTAAGGCGAAGATGTAATGATGATGTAACGAGGATGCGAGGAGGTGTGAATTGAGCTGGACAAAGGAAGATTTACAAGAGCTAGTTAAAACCAAATTAGCCGACCGCTTATTTATAGTTGTGTCCAACAGAGAGCCTTATATCCATGTTTCGTCTGGAGATGAAATTCAGTGTGTTGTCCCGGCGAGCGGACTGACGGTGGCTCTGGACCCAGTTATGCGTGCCTGTGGTGGTGTCTGGGTTGCTCATGGCAGCGGCAGTGCCGACAGGGAAGTTGTCGACGATAAAAACCGCGTATCAGTTCCTCCAGACGAGCCCAGCTATACTTTAAGGCGGGTATGGCTGACTAGAGAGGAGGAAGAGGGCTATTATCTAGGTTTTTCGAACGAAGCCTTATGGCCGCTATGTCATATTGCCTACACGCCACCGAACTTCGATGAAGCTAATTGGAACACTTATAAAAGTGTGAATCAGATTTTTGCTGACGCTGTACTTGAGGAAATCGGTGACAGGCAGGCGTTCGTTTTTATTCAGGATTACCATCTGGCGCTCTTGTCTCGATTGATAAAAGCCAGAAATCCTCAGGTCATTACGGCACAGTTCTGGCACATTCCGTGGCCTAACCCTGAGGCCTTTCGAATTTGCCCCTGGGGGGAAGAAATATTGGACGGTTTACTGGGCAACGACCTCCTCGGATTCCATATAAAGTATCATTGCGACAACTTCTTGGAGACGGTGAGACTGATGCTGGAATCGAGAATTGACCATGAGAGGTCGGCGGTTAGTCGTGGCGGCAAAACAACCCTAGTGCGTCCTTTTCCTATCAGTGTTGACTTTCACCGAATAGCACGGGATGCTGCCAAGGCGGAAGTCACTGAAGAGATGGAAGAAATTCGCCGTAGGTGGCAGTTGGGAGATGAGTTTATCGGAATTGGGATTGACAGGTTGGATTACACGAAAGGAATCCCGCACAGGTTCAGAGCTCTGGATAAGTTCCTAGCCAAGTATCCAGAGTACCAAGGGCGTATGGTCTTCTTTCAATTAGGAGAGCCAAGCCGGATTCATATTAAGAAATATAAGGAGCTGAATGCCGAGATCGATGACCTTGTCGAGGAGATAAACTGGAAATATCAATCCGCTAATTGGAAACCAATAATATATGTCAGGGAGCATTCGTCGCCGATGACCTTACTGGCTTTCAATCGGCTGGCGCATTTTTGCATTGTCAGCTCGCTCCACGATGGGATGAATCTGGTGGCTAAGGAGTTTGTTTCCTCCAGAATAGATGAAGATGGAGTGCTGATCCTTAGCCAATTCACCGGCGCTGCCAGGGAGTTGACCGAGGCGCTTCTTGTAAATCCTTATGCTACTGATGACTTTGCTGAGTCGATAAGAAAAGCCATCGAAATGCCTACAGAACAAAGGCAGGCAAGGATGAGGAAGCTGCGCCAGGCGGTGGAAGAAAACAATATTTATCGTTGGGCTGGGGGCATTATTTCCGAATTAGCTAATCTGGGGCTTTAGTGGTGTTTGTGTCATGCAGTATCTTTTCGATATATGGGATAAGGTTGCCCATCGTCTCAAATCGGCTGACCATATTCTGCTTCTCTCGGATTATGATGGCACCTTAACTCCCATTGTAGATAAGCCGGAGTTAGCTGCTCTTCCTCAGGAGACGAGAAAGCTACTCCGAAGATTGGCTAAAAACCGACGCTATACAGTTGGTATCGTTAGCGGTAGGGCTTTGCCTGACCTAAAAAGTAAAGTGGGTTTAGAGGGCATTATCTATGCTGGAAACCACGGGTTGGAGATAGAAGGTTTCGGTTCAAGTTTCTTAGAGCCTATCGCTGAGGAGATGAGGCCTTTCCTTCGAATGCTGAATCAGGCGCTGTCAGCCACGTTGAGAGGTATTAAAGGGGTGTTTGTCGAGGATAAGGGTTTGACTTTAAGTGTCCACTACCGCACAGTTGACGGGACTGAAGAGAGGAAAGTAGAAGATGCTTTTAGCAGGATTACCGACCCGCTGCGTGTTACCGGCAAGATAAAGATTACCCGGGGTAAAAAAGTCTATGAGATAAGACCGCCGGTGGATTGGGATAAGGGTAAGGCGATAGCCTGGCTTATGGCTAAATGTAGGGAAGTCAGGGGTAGAGGTGGAGCATTGCCGATATATCTAGGGGATGACTTGACTGACGAGGATGGTTTTAAGGCGATTGAGAGGAATAATGGCATTTCAATTTTTGTCGGTGAGGGGAGCTTGCAATCAGTAGCGCATTACTTCCTGAAGTCACCGGAGGAGGTGGCTCAATTCTTGAAGATGCTATAATGTGTGGAGACGCGCATGTTTGATTGGCTAACCCAGAGTTGGCTTTGGCTAACCCAAAACTGGCTGCACATTGTTGCTCCCTTGCTGGTTTTCTTGGCTACCTATGTGGTTGGTTTGTGGGTCAGGAGGGTTGTTTATAGAGCCTTTAACCGCTGGGCGGTGGGGAAGTGGGAGGGAAGCCAGTTAATCATTCAGACGACACGGACCCCGTTTATCTACTGGTTCCTGATTTTAGGCGCTTTTATAGCCATCCAAGTCTCAAAGTTAGACTCTTCCGGGAAAGTATTAGCTGGTAAGGTCTTGGCCAGTCTTTTCGTCTTTTCATTGACTTGGGTGGTCGTCAGTTTAAGCACAAAAATACTGAAGCTTTATATTGGTAAGGTCCCACGCCTGCAATCCTCAGAGCCTTTGATAGTAAACACCGTTAGAATTGCTATTGCTGTGGTCGGCGCCTTGATATTGCTCGATGTCTGGGGAGCACCGACGACCCCAATTATCTTGCTTCTGGCTGCTGTTATTCTGATAGCGGCTTTAGCTTTTAGAGACGTACTAGCCAATCTTTTTTCAGGTTTTCAGCTAGCCCAAGGCGAGCAAATCAAGGTTGGCGACTTTATAAAATTAGAATCGGGGGAGAGCGGTTATGTCACTGATGTGACCTGGAGAAACACCCAGATTAGAGGTCTCGATGGCAATCTCGTTTTGGTTCCTAATAGCCGATTGCTCCAGAGCACTGTTATTAATTATGGGCGCCCACTCAGGAAAGCTACTAAACCTTTTCGTTTTTACACACATCTCCATTTGAAAGAGCTGACTGGACTTAAAGCCAGCAATTTGATTGAGTTAGTTAAGGTATTGAAAGAAGTTCCTGACCCGGTGATTTATTATCATACGCATAACTTCTTGGAGGAGCACCACTATCTAACTCCAGAGCCTGCTAATGATTTTGCCCTGTGGGTGAGTGATGAGCTGGGCGACGAAGTCTTGAGTGAGAAATTAGCTAGCATTGACACGTTTGATTTCCCTACCATCGGTGCCTTGAGGGCAAGAATCGAGGGCGTAATCAGGGACTATCTATCGAAAAAGCCGGATGGGCGAACTGCGCATGAGGGGAGAGAGTTCCATTTCATCAAGTCAATAAGTTTCATTTTGCCTACTCCGTATATTGCTCATGACCTCAGGGAATTCGTTGAGGTGCTCAGGCAGGTTAGCCTAAATTCCCTCAGTTACCATATTTTTGAGGCGAGGTTGAGGTTAAAGAAGGGTGTTAACGACTTTTCTATTTGGATTGAGGACTGTCTCGGGGACAAGGATTTGGCTGACAGATTAGCCTATCTTGACCCATATAATTATACGCTTGAGAGCTTAAGGTCAACCATTATTCAACTGATTGAGAAGCGCATTAAATAAGGTGGATTCGTTGCAGGACAAGATTTATTTACAATCTAGGAGCCGGTTACAGGACTATGAGCCGATAGTGGGCAGAAGCTGCCTTGAAGAGTTAAGGGTGCTGGCTGGGGAATTGTCTGGCAAAATCATTCAGATTATAAACTCCACGTTTGTTGGTGGTGGGGTGGCGGAGATCTTGGAGCATATGGTGCCTCTGCTTAATCAGCTAGGTGTTGATGCAAGATGGGACGTTATCAACGGTAGCGAAGAATTCTTTGAGGTTACCAAGAAATTCCACAATGCCATTCATGGTAAGAAGGAGAAGATTTCACCAGAAGATTTCGCTTTGTTCTCGGAAGTAAGTGAGCGGAATCTGGAGGAGATGAGATTTTACGGGGACATTTTTTTCGTCCATGACCCACAGCCAGTAGCTTTGATAGCCAAGAAGAAGGAGATAGGTAAGAGGTGGGTATGGCGGTGCCACATCGATGTCTCCAACCCTGATAAGAAGGTATGGAAATTTTTACGTGACTTCGTTGTTGATTATGATGCCGCTGTTTTCTCGGCACCTAACTTTGCTCAGAAATTGCCTATCCGTCAGTTCTTAATTACACCATCCATAGACCCACTGAGCGATAAGAACAAAGAACTTGACTCAGGGACGATTGATACTGTGTTGAAAAAATATGGTTTGACTTCGGACAAGCCGATGATTGTTCAAATTTCGAGATTTGACCGCCTTAAGGATCCACTGGGGGTGATAGAAGCTTTTGAGATGGTCAGCAAAAATATAGACTGTCAACTAGTTCTGGCTGGTGGGACGGCTGCTGACGACCCTGAATCTGAAGAAGTACTCGAGGAAGTAAGGCGACGGGCGGAAGGAAATCCCGGTATTCATGTTTTGCTGGTGCCACCTGAAAGTGATATTGAGATTAATGCCTTGCAGCGGGCAGCCACGATTATCATTCAGAAGTCGTTGAAGGAAGGTTTTGGGCTAACCATAAGTGAAGCCTTGTGGAAGGCGAAGCCAGTGGTGGCTTCGGCAGTTGGTGGCATACCTCTACAGATCAAGAATAAGCTTACCGGGCTTCTGTGCTACACAGTTGAGGGAGCTGCCTATGCTCTCAAACAGCTATTGAGCAACCCGGAATATGCCAACTGGCTGGGGCAAAATGGGAAAGAGCATGTTAAGCAGAATTTCTTGATAACTGGTCACCTTAAAGATTACCTGCTTATGTTTTTGGCTCTGGATCAGCCTTCGGACGTTGTTTATTTGTGATTAGTAAAGTCTCTTGCTATTTGGCGCTGGGCACAAAGGGCTTACGCAATGGCTTAAATGGGCCTTTAGTGCTTATATGAGGAGCGACTCCTTCAGCTTCCAGCGCTAGCCTATCTATCACCTGTCTCGAGAAGTTTCTGCCCTTAGCTTTAGGAGGCGACCTTTTCTCTCATCGCCTTGATAATCTGTTCGGCTTCGGCGACTGTTCGTTCAATTACTTCCCGGCAGGTAAGTACATCATTTATCCTGCCAGTGACTTGTCCAAGTGGCAGTATTATGTCATTCACGTCGCTAGGCTCATGGAGAGATTTAAGAAAGTCGATGCTGACTGCTTGTCGGGCTAAGTCTTGAACACCTCTCTCCTTCAAACCGGCAGAGAAAAGCTTATAGAATGGAACATTCAGCATTTTCTTTATCCGCCACCCACTGGATACGGCCTGAGTTAGTGACACTTGCCCCTGCGACAGCTCTATAGCTGTTTTGTTTCTCCAGAACCTGCCTGACAGGCCGTCGATTTTATCGGAGCGCATGGTGTCCTCGGCTGTAGCTGTAAGGCCAATCTCCTTAACGCTTTCATGCACCGGGCTCTCTTGTGTAAGCATAAACCTGGTACCCATAGATATGCCGTCGGCACCAAGAGCTAAAGCTGCCGCCAGCCCTCTGCCATCGCAAAAACCGCCAGCGGCTATAATGGGGATCTTCACCTGGCTAGCTATTAGGGGTATTAGCACTAATGAAGTAGGCTCACCTCCGTGTGCTGCCGCTTCAAGGGCGGTGACGGCAAGAGCGTCAGCTCCGTCTAGCTCGGCCCGGCGCGCATGTCGCTCGGTGGCTACGGTAGCTATAACCCTACCGCCGTATTCATGCACCGCTTTGATAAGCCAATCGCCTTTGCCCAGCGCGTAGTTCAGGATTGACACCTTTTCTTCCATGGCTACTTCTGCATTCTCCTTGGCGTTGGGGAACAGCAACGTGACATTTATGCCGAACGGTTTATCAGTGAGCGACTTAATCTCTTTGATGATATCTTTCATCTGGTCAGGTGTGTTGGCAACGCTATTGAACATACCCAAGCCTCCGGCATTGGAAACGGCGGCCACTAGCCTAGGCAAGCTAACGAAAGCCATCCCGGCTAACATAATGGGGTGTTTTATCCCGAAAACCTCGGTCATCCTTGTTTTCATGGCGGTCTTCTTCCTTCTCTATTTGCTATTGTGGTCTTATTCGGCCGAAACCCAGCCTTGTGATTATAACAAGAGATGAAAAATGAAAGCAATGATAATGTCTCTTATAATCATTGCCTCGCTGCCATTAGCAGGGCTATAATTACACCGCCGTGGAAGATGCGCAAAATGGCAATAGGGGTAAGCACAAGTTGACATGGGGACTTGAGTATGTTGGCGCGAATTGAACATAAGAAACCTTTCAACAGGATAGCTGCCGCAGCACAAAGGAAAGCGAGGGAGGAAATCCGTGAAAACTAAAATGACAGAGCTCTTTGGTATCCGGCACCCTATTATGTGTGGAGGTATGATGTGGCTGGCTAAATCCGAACTGTGTGCTGCTATTTCAAACGCTGGGGGGCTTGGAAATCTGACATCGGGGAATTACGAATCTGGAAGTGATTTTCGTAAAGCCATTGCTAAAACTCGGCAGTTGACAAACAAGCCGTTCTGCGTGAACATCACGTTCTTGCCTTCAGTGAGGATTACGAAAGAGATGCACAAGGAATATTTTGAGGTCTGCTGTGAAGAAAAGGTTGCTGCCGTTGAAATCTCAGGCGCACCTTTAGACCGATATATGGGGCAAGATGCTATTATACAGGCCAAGAAAGCAGGTGTGAAGTTAATACACAAACTCGGTTCTGTGAGGCATGCAAAACATGCAGAGGAAACTGGTTATGACGCCGTAATTGCTGCCGGTTTCGAGGAAGGTGGGCATCCGTTGAATGATGATGTGACCACAATGCTGCTGACCCCACGAATTTCCGAATCCGTGAAAATCCCTGTTATTACCGCAGGAGGCATAGCTGATGGCAGAACATTGGCTGCCGCCTTAGTTCTTGGAGCGGAAGGGGTGATGATGGCGTCTCGTTTCATTGCTACCACGGAATGTCAGGCACATCCTAGGATAAAGCAGGAACTCGTCCGCCGTCAGGAGAGTGACACCACCTTGATATGTAAGACTCTTGAGTTACAAATGCGAGCTCTGAAAAACGAGCTAGTCCACAAGGTACTCGAGGTGGAGGCACGGCATGGCAGTATCGAAGAAATAATACCTCTCATCTCCGGCGAGCGGTCGCAAAAGGCTTGGCAAGATGGTGATGTAGAGGGAGCTCCCTTCGCTGTTGGCCAATCTATCGGTCTCATTAAGGAAGTTGTCAGTTGCAGAGAACTGTTGGACAGAATCGTGCGAGATGCCGAGGAGATTCTTGCCAATGTCCACAAGCGAGTGCGAGGGTAAGATTCTTGAAGCCCCCGCTAAACCTTACCTTCTTACATAGAGTGGCAAAAGCCCACTTTTTCTGAGGTTGCACCAGTTTTTTTGTTGCTTCCAGTGTCTCTTTAGCTTCGGTGATCATTTGGTCTATGAGTTCCTTGACACTGGGTAAATCACTGATACCGTCGCAATCCTGCCCAGCAAACAAAATACCTTCCTTCATGTCGCCTTCGTATATCGCCTTCATACTTCTTCTCGCGGAAACCGCTTAGCGTGCTTGCACCCAGAGAGGTGATCCCTCCTCGGCTCTCATCATCTGAAAGCTGAGGCCAATGAACTTCCACAAAGACAGTTTCAGAAGTCGTTTTATCTCTAGAGCACCCTGCACTGCTTCGACTAGCGGGAATCCACTTTTCATCATTACTTCAGAAGCTTCAGTCTTTAGTGCTCTACCAGGCATTCCATCGAAACGGTCACTGTACAGGGTATCCTGTTCAGTAGCCTGTAGACAAAGCTGCTTGAATTTGTCGTGAACATTACTCTCTTTAGTGAGCATGAATCTAGAGCCCATAGATATACCATCAGCTCCTAATACCAGAGCTGCCGCAAGTCCTCGCCCGTCGTAGAAACCGCCAGCCGCAATGATAGGTATCTTTACTTGCCTAGCAACAATGGGTATTAAAACGAGTGAAGTGGCATCAGCTCCATGGGCTGCTGCCTCGTGGCCGGTGATTACGACAGCATCACACCCCAGTTGTGCCGCTCTGACTGCGTGCCTCGCAATCGCTGTGGTCCCCAAAACTTTCCCGCCATAGCTGTGGACTTGCTCAATGAACCAAGGCTTTCCCAGGGAGTAGTTTATCACGGGGACCTTTTCCTCTATGGCTACCTGTATGTTTTCCTGAGCTCCAGGGCCTATCAAGATTTAGTTTATCCCGAAGGGTTTATCAGTCAACTCTCTAATCTGCCTGATGTTTTGCCGCGTTTCTTCGGGAGTGCAGCGGGCGGTGGCAAAGATACCTAATCCCCCGGCATTGCAAACAGTGGACACAAGTTCGGGCTCGGTGATCCAATTCATCCCCGCAAGCATAATGGGATGCTTTATTCCAAATAGCTCGGTCATGCGTGTCTTGAACATAGTGCCCCTTCCTTTTGTTGATTGTCTATCAGAGATCACGGACCTCTGGAGTTTATCCTTTCCTTTTTAGGTCTTTGGTCCTATGTGGTAGAATTGGGCTGAGTTTACGGATTGCAGGGGATTATGACAGGATTCGATCCTATTGTCAACATTGCCATTGTCCTGGCAGCAGCTTTAGTTGGTGGTATGGTAGCTCATCGTCTGAGGCAGCCGGTGATTCTAGGCTACTTGTTGGTAGGTGTTGCTGTTGGTCCTTATGGTTTTGGTATTGTTGGTGACGTTGAGCTCATCGAGACCTTGGCCACTATAGGTGTGGCTTTGTTGATGTTTACTGTGGGATTAGAAATATCCTACAGCCAGCTGAGGCAGGCTGGAAAGGTGGGGATTTGGGGTGGCATAATCCAGATTGTAGCCACTTTTGCTCTGGGCTTGTTAGCTGGCAAATTTTTATTCCGCTGGCCTTTAACCGAGGCTGCGTTCTTTGGCATTCTTATCTCTTTGAGTAGTACCATGGTTGGCTTGAAAATGCTTATGGAGCGAGGCGAATTGGATTCAATCCATGGCCGTATCATGATAGCCATTCTCATTGTTCAAGATTTGAGTGTCGTACTAATGATGGTTGGGGTGCCCGTATTTGGTGCGTCGCTGGAAGGTTTGTTGGCCACATTTGCTATTGCCCTTGGTAAAACAGTTCTTTTCTTAGGGGTAGCTATTGCTTTAGGGCTTTGGGTGCTACCCTGGTTATTAGGTACGGTGGCTGGAGTAAGGTCTCGTGAACTTTTTTTGCTCACGGTTCTTATCTTTTGTTTCGGTGCTGCTTTCGGCACTTACATTTTTGGGTTGTCTATTGCTTTTGGTGCCTTTGTTGTTGGCTTGCTGCTAAGAGAATCGATATTTGCTCATCAAGCTCTGGCTGAGATCACTCCCTTACGAGATGTGTTCGCCACTCTTTTCTTTGTGTCGCTTGGTATGCTTCTAAGTCCCCAGTTTGTGGTGGGAAATTGGTCTACGGTAATTATAGCAGTGGTGATTATTATTGCTATCAAGTTCGGAGTTTGTTTTAGTGTTGCTAGGCTGTTTGGCTATGGTGGTCGGGCAGCTTTATTTGTTGGTGCTGGTCTTGCTCAAATTGGTGAATTCAGCTTTATTTTAGCTCAGGCTGGAATGGATTCTGGAATAATGTCTGACTACTTGTATTCGTTAGTTATAGCCAGCGCGGTTATCACCATGTTGCTGACCCCGTTGTTTATGGGTTTGACTTCGGTTTTGTATCCCAGGTTGGCTAGGGTCACGGCTAGTGGAGCGACAGCAGCTAAGGTAGTTAAAAATGTTCCTTCCTCAGTCGAAATGGAACCACATCGGCCTTTAAGCGAGGTAGTAATCTGTGGTTATGGACGGGTGGGACGAAATATTGCTCAAAGTTTGAATGGTCTCAAAATTCCTTGTCTGGTGATTGACATGGACCCTGAGCTTATTTCTGATCTATGCGGGAAAGGTGAAAACTGCATATATGGGGATGCTAGCAATGCCCATGTCCTTTCCTTGGCTGGGCTAGATAAAGCTAAGATTTTGATCGTTACCTACCCTGACCCGTTAGTTGCGGTGACCACGGTAAAGAATGCTCTAAGGATCAATCCTAAGCTTCAAATTGTTGCCCGTGTCCACAGAAAGAAAGAATCTGAACTCCTCGAGAGTCTTGGGGTCTCAGAGCTGATAAGTCCAGAGTATGAAGCCAGTTTTGAATTTGTCCGTCGGACTTTGGCTAGCGTTGGCTGGAGTAGAGCCAGGATTCAACAAGCAATGAGTAAGCTGAGATATGATGAGGAGATTGTTAAGTTCAACAGTGGTGATGAGGGGTGATTACAATCCCCGAACATTGTCTAGTTGATGTGCAGATAAGCCTCGCTTTTGACGATTACATGGAATCGAGCATATTCATTATTTCTTCAGAACTCTGGAATGCATCGTCTTTTATCGCCTTGATAATGCCGTTGCCATCGATTATAAAAGTTGTGGGGGCACCGCGCTTGTAGTCCGTGCATACCTTTCCGTCTGGGTCAAGCAGTATAGGGAAGGTAAGCTTCAGGCCGTCAACAATGTTATGCACGGTCTGGCTGGTTTCCCCACAATTTATGGCGACTATAACCAACCCCTTGTTTGTTTGCTTATCAAACACTGCCTCGAAGTAAGGCATTTCAGTTACACAGGCGGGACATGAGCTCACCCAGAAGTTTAATAACACAGTCTTACCTCGGAATTTGCTTAAGGTAATGCTTTGACCATCAGTGGTTTGCAGGGTGAAATCAGGAGCTACATTACCGATTTCAGGACTGACACTAGTTTTAGGACTGAGGGTGAGAGACGGGAACACGCTTTTGAGCGCGCTTTCTATTGCTTGCCGGCTCTGGAAAGGGCCAATCTGGTATGCTTTTAGGATACCATCGGCATCAATAAGGAAAGTCACCGGGACACCAGGTATTCCGTAGACCTGGGCGACTTTCCCTTGTCGGTCAAGTAGTACAGGGTATGTTATTCCAAGACCGGTGACGTAATCCTGAACAGCTGAGATGCTATCTCCGACATTAACAGTCAGCACTGCTATCGTCTCACTTGACCATTCATCATAAAACGCCTGGGTATAAGGTATTTGAAATTGGCAAGCGGGACAATCAATTTTCCAGAAGGTGAGCATGACTGGCTTGCCGCGAAAATCGCTGAGACTTACACTTTCACCATTAGTGGTTTTCAAGGTAAAGTTGGGGGCGTAGGGAACTTCTTCTGATTTGTTACAGGCCGCAAGCGAACCTGGCAAAATAAGAGCTAATCCAATGATTAGAATCGTGTACCACTTATGTATCTTCATGATTTTCTCTTGTATTTTACGTATTTTATATGACGGACTGCAGCCGTTGCAATTGTGGCCAGTAAATTGGGCTAATGCATTCTCTCGCCTTGAATGCGGTTCATGTAAGGAGCTCAAGGCGCAAAAAGTCGGTGAATTCAGTTATTACGATGAATCATGATTAGAGGGACTTGAGTATGTCTTCTATCTCAAACTGACTCGTAAAGCGCCCCTTCTTTATTTCCATAATAATGCCATCAGCATTAATGAAGAGGGTTGTGGGTATAACGGATATCTGGTAAATTTTGCTCACTGCTTCGTCCGAATCGAGCAGCGCAGTTAAAGTTAATCCTCGCCTATCAACAAAGCTCTGCACAAATGCCGCCTGCTCTCCAACACTGATGGCAAGTATCTCTAAGTCGTCACGAGACCATTTATCGAAGACTGCTTGTATGTATGGCATTTCGGTGGCACAAGCGCTACAAGAAGTCATCCAGAAGTTGACCATTACCATTTTGCCACGGAATTGGCTCAGACTTAGTTGTTTGCCGTCTAAAGTGGCTAGGGTGAAATCTGGAGCGCGTTTGCCTAATTCAGGAGCTACCTCGACGGCGGCTGCTCCAGTGCTGAGGGTGATAAAGGTTCGGGTTTCAGATATTGCCTCGTTTCCGCCAGCGTCTTCCGTTTTCACTCTGAAGTGATACGTGTTGGTGGGCTTTAGCCCGGTTAAGGTGATGCTGTGATAGGTTGTCAGTTCCTCGTCGGATGGCGTAATTAAGCTGTAAGAGTCAGTTTCTCCATATTCCACCTGGCTGGTAGCAGGCCTGTCAGTTTGCCAGGTTATAGTAGCGCTTGAGTCAGTGATGTTGAATACCTTCAACCCTGAGATCATTGGTGGGGTTGCATAAGGTTGGACTGGAGTTGTGAGTTCTATTTCAAGCCTTGCTTCGTTTCCACCTTTATCTCTCGATATCAAGATGAGCTGATATCTCGTATTGGGCTTGAGGTCGCTTAATGTTGCAAAGTGATTGGTAGCAAGGGCTTCATCAGGCTCTGTCGGCGTGCAAACGTCAGGTCCACATACAACCTGGCTGGTAGCCGGCTCATTGGTTTGCCAGGTTATGGCTGCGCTTTTCCCTATCATGTCCGAAAACGCTACGCTCTTGATTACAGGAGGTGTGGTGTCTCGGGCAAGGACAAAGGCAATGAAGCCTATAGAACCCAGGCTGAAGATGATGGCAGCAACTAATATCTTCTGCAACTGCCCGGGTAGTAGGAGACCTTGCTTCTTCGTGGAGGGTGTACGGCCTCTTTTTCGGGTCTTTTCAACTATCTCTTCTGGTTCGACAGCACGATGTTGAGCCGGTTCGGTAAGCTCAGGCCGTGTGGTATGTCTAGGGGTTCTGGGTTTGACGCTCTCACTCTCTGGCATATGTAATCACACCTGGAATCTGGGCTTTTAAACCTTGTCAGGAATGACCATTTTTCCTTTAGCTGGCGGTCAGGAGCTCATTGATTTAATAGGATTTGGAGGAATCATGGTATTGAATTAAGTACACTTTCTATCTGTGCCTCGGTTTTGAAGGGGTAGTCTTTTCTGTCCTTGATAATCCCCTGGGCGTCGATAAACAAAGTAACCGGGCTGTGAGCGACGTCATATTTCTCAGCGACCTCCCCTGTCTCATCAATGAGAATGGGTAAAGTCAAACCTTTGCTATTAACAACGCTCTGTACGACCGCTGGGGTCTGTTTCCAACTGATAGCAAATATCGCCAACTTATCCTGTGGCCATTTGCCATAAACTCCTTGGATAAGGGGTAACTCATTTCTACTTTGCTGGACATCCTGCCAGAAGTTGATCATGACTATTTTGCCTCGGAACTCGCTTAGACTTACCTTTTTACCGTCCAAAGTCGGCAAAGTAAAATCAGGAGCGAGCTTGCCCACTTCAGGGCCTATTTCAGCGGCTACCGACACAGTACCACGAGTTGTAAATGTTTGGTCTTGGGATGTTGCTTCATTCCCACTGGCGTCTTTCGATTTGACTTTGAAGTGATAGATGGTGTTAGGTTTTAGTCCTGATAATGTGGCGCTATGGCTGGTGGTCAACTTTTGGTCGAGTGGCGTGGTTGAGCCATAGGCGTCGGTTGTGCCGTATTCTATCTGGCTGGTGGCAGGCTTGTCAGTTACCCAGCTTATGGTGGTGCTCAAGTCAGTGATGTTTGATACTTTAACTTCTGAGATGGTCAGTGTGGTTGCACCAGCCTGGGCTGAGGTCGTGAGGTCTCCTTCGGCGAGCGCTTGATTTTCCTTGGCGTCGGTTGATGTTGCAGTGAAGTGATAGGCCGTATTGGACTTGAGGTCACTTAGACTTACGGAGTGATTAGTAACTAAATTTTCATCAAGCTCTGTCCAGGTGCAGCCACCGCCTGGGTCACATATCATTACCTGGCTGGTAGATAGCTCATCTGTTTGCCAGGTTATGACGGCGCCTGTCATAGTTATGTTTGAAACCGAGACGTTTTGAATTGTGGGAGGTGTGGTATCTTTGGGGCCGATAGGCAGCCACTGTGGCAGTTTGATTCCGCTAACAAATTCCTGAACGTTGCTAAGCGGGGCTTCAAGCCAGCCAGCTTTGAAGGCGGCGAAGCCTAGAATTCCAATAATGGCGATAATGAGAATAGCGACTAGAGCTGTAGGGAACCGCCTCACTCGTATTGGGCCGGTGTCCACAAATGTTTTTTGAGTGCTTACTGATGGTTGTTGCGCACTGACGTAAGGTATAGCACCAGGTGAGCCGAAGGCTCCCGGCGGTTGGCCATCCGTTCCATATTGCCGTGGTGGTATAGGTTGTGGGATCGGTGCCTGTGGCACAGCGCCTGGCATTGGAGTTGATGGAGTTTGAGGATATGACGGCTGTTGTCTAGGCTGTGGACCGATTATGCCACCTTGTGATGAAGGAAATGGTCTGGGTGGTGGAGGTGGTGTTGGTGGCTGCTGCTCTGCTGCGCCAGGCATTGCTGGACCAACCGCAAAGCCGCAATGGGGACAGTATACCGCTCTTGGCGGAACAGGTCCATGGCAACCGGGACATATCCGGGCAGTGCAGTGCACACAGAACCGGCTATTTGAATCGATTTCTTGGCCGCAGCTAGGACATCTAATTATTCCTGGCACTATACTTCTGTTCCTTGATTGCTTCGGTGCACCGACTTAAAGTCTCTGTAATTGCCCTTATTATACATCCTGGGCAAGAATGAAACTAGGATGTTGGTGAACAGATGGCCGACTTCAGAAGCTGCGCATAGCTGACTACAGAGACTTGAGTATGTCCTCTATTTCTTCCTGACTCTGGAAAGGCCCTATCTTTTTGTACCTGATAATTCCTGCCGAATCTATTATGAAGTTTGTTGGCGGAAAGCGTGTAGCACCATAGGTATTGGCAACTTTGTTCTCTGGGTCGGGCAGTG
>Ga0315280_10000996_pt1 | contig 50491 bp, 46 predicted proteins | sample YL17G06_40_MG_FD_203697 | JGI IMG/M metagenome (GOLD analysis project Ga0315280, IMG submission 203697) | Sediment microbial communities from Yellowstone Lake, YNP, Wyoming, USA - YL17G06_40 | ecosystem: Environmental > Aquatic > Freshwater > Lake > Sediment | place: USA: Wyoming | collected... | reverse complement strand
TGGTGGAATCGTTTCTCCAGAGATATCATTATCATCGACCTCACCTGGGTTTAGGTATGAGGCCACCTCTAATGCCAGACCACTCAAAGGAGGCAGACTGTCGGATATTTACGGAGAATAGAGCGACCCATTGACACACACTACCCTTTCATGATAGTGTCCGTCACGATGGACACATGATGCCCCTGTCTGGGCCATTTCAACCGTGAGGACGAAAGGAGGCCACATCCATGGGTATCGCGTATAGCTGCGACAAGGCCAGAGGGATCAGTTATGAGGTCTGGGAAGGCGTGGTCACAGGTGATGAATGGGTTCAGCACGTGCGCAGGCAAGTCGCCGATCGTGACTGGCCGGCGGGAGACAAGTCGCTCACTGACCTTCAACTGGTATCTGAGAGATCCTCTATCGGAAAGGCAGAAATCAAGCAGGTTTCTGCTGTGTACCGGACGAAGGGTGATAAGCTGGCAGCCGGGAGGTCAGCCGTTGTCGCCGGCAAGTCATTCCAGAAATCTCCGCTATTCGAGCTCTTTGCATCCCGGCACGGACTCAGAGTAATCGTCTTCAACGACATCGGAACAGCGTGCAAGTGGCTTGGCATAGACTCGAAGGAAGCCGAACAAATGGTGAAGCTGTTGCGCGCCAGGATGCGCGGCGAGACGAGCGGGCGGGGTGAGAGCGCTTTGAGGTCGTAGCAGTCGAGTATTTCGCTGCCTATGATCACTCAATCCACCGAACTACAACCCAAGTGTCAGGCTGGTTTGTAGCGCCTTCCTCTACCGCCTCTTGCCGCAACCGCACCAAAGGAGACTCACACTATCATTGAGAGTGACTGCCCCCACACATCGCCAACCAATGTCCTGGAACCCCGTCTGGTGTCCTACCCTGTCACGGTATCGATGTTCCCCCTTTGAGCGCGTAGATTGGCATGCGCTAGGAGGCGTGAAGGTCGATGAGCACACTCGTCTCAATGGACAACTCTTGAAGTAGATGTTGGATGCCAATGGTACCCAATTCTCCTTAACTGCCCACCCCTCACCCAGAACTCGCCCGTGCAGTTCCAAGTTGCCTACCGACTCCCCGTGACTCCGTGATTTGAAAAACGGTGCGATGTAATCTATGCTAGGCTTCTACAGGAGGTGGACATGGCTTCCCCAATTCAGGTGACGATCAAAGACACTGAGCCGATGACCGTGGCTTTCCTCGCCAAGAAAGGGCCCTACACTCAGATCGGCGCAGCGTTTGGACAGCTCTACGGATGGATTGGCCAGAAGGGCTATATCCCTTCGGGGCCGCCAATGGGCGTCTACTTCAACGCCCCTGCCCAGGTTCCCGAGGACCAGCTTCTGTGGGAGCTCCGCAGTCCGATCGCCGGGAAGGTAGCCCCCAGCGGACCCGACAAGGATGGTTTGGGGGTGAAGCAAGTGGCCACTATCAAGGTGGCCGCCACGACGCACAAGGGTTCTTTCGATACAGTGGCCATGACCTATGAAGCGCTGGTGGGATGGGTCATGCAGAATGGCTATGACATAGCCGGCCCATGTGAGGAGGTCTACTTGAAAGACCCCTCCCAAACACCACCCGATGAGTTGCTGACGGAGGTCAGGTTCCCAGTTCGGAAGAGATGAAGGTGGTCGTCAAAACCCCCTCCATAGTAGAAATACGAACCCCAACGGGCAAAGTCTACCTGCTCGAAGGAGAGAGGCGCTCCATACTGGTGGACGCTCTCAACAACTGGTACGAGAAGAAGATTATCCGGTCCATCCAACAGAGGGGTGGGGACTCTCTCAGCAAGGTCAAACTGATTCTGCTCACGCACGGGCATCTTGACCATTTCGGCGGCGCGCCGGGATTGAAGCGCAGGCTGGGTTGCCTCATTGCCATTCACAAACTAGATGTTGAGGGGCCACGCAGCGGACGAAACCTCCCGCTGGCAACGAGAAACACCTGGGAGAGAATGATGAAGCCATTTGTGAGCCGTATCAAAGCCGAGCCCTTTGAGCCGGATGTGATGCTTGAGGGAGATGAAGGAGACCTGTCAGACTACGGAATCGAGGCCAAGTGGATTCGGACACCCGGGCACACCGAAGGGTCGATTTCCATAGTCTTCCCGGGGTACACAGCCATCGTCGGCGATCTGGTGGTGGGCAGGTTCAACCGTCCGAGAAAGCCAGCCTACCCCTTATGGGTGAAGGATCCGCAGCAAATCAAAGACAGCGTCAGGAAGGTGCTGGAATACTCTCCGAAGTTCCTCTTCTCGGGCCACGGTGGACCTCTTGACGCTGATGAGGTGAGAAGGTTCTTCCTAGGGTGACCGTTTAGCCCAAACGCGCGATCCTCTTTGCTCGCTCCCCCACACGAGTCCCCCCAAGAACGGGAATGGCAGATATGAGAATACGGCCGAAGGGTTTCGTTCCTCTCCGTCATCCTGCCCCCTGGATTCCCGCTTCCGCGGGAATGACAAGACAGGTGCAGCAGGATACTGCCGGAGGTCTGGGTATGCCCCGGCCGCATCGTGATGCGCCCCTACGTGGTGATGGTGGAACGATGCAGCGGGACGCTGCCGGGGGTTTGGGGGTGTCCCCCAATCTCTTTTCTCTTCCCCCAAGAATGGGGAACCAAGGGGGTTGAAATGACGTCCCAAAGATGGCGGTGGTGGGCACAGCCAATGGGAAAGTGTAAACGATGTATCCGGTTCAAGATGCAAACAATGTCCCAGGTTGCATGGGGGTTGAAAGGATTCTTTATGCGGCCAGACTGCGCACTGGATTCCCACTTCCGCGGGAATGACAGAGGAGTGAGATGAGGGATGCCTCTGTCAGGAGCCTCTCCTTGCACCTCTTTTCATTGACAAGAGCGGTGTTCGCGTCTACCATTGGCTCTGGGTCGTGCTAGGCGGGGAGTTAGCGGTGCCCTGTACCCGAAATCCGCTATAGCGGGGCTGAATTCCCGTCCGAGGCCCGATGTTTTGTGGGACTGCCTTTGTCGGGTGGTATTGAAGATCGGGCCCTGTGCGGCAGAAAGCTATGAACCCCGTGAGGTCCGGAAGGAAGCAGCGGTAAGTAGCCGCTTCTGGGTGCCACAGGATCTCCTGGTCGGAGCCGTCCGGCAGAGGAAAGCCACAAGGCAGGGTCGAAGTCTGGTGCACGACCCTGATTCTATTCTGGGAGGCCTGCTTGCCTGAACACGCGGAACTGCCCGCTACCAAGGCCAAGAGCCTGCTGGGGCAGTTTGGCCTGCGGGCCAAAAAGGGCCTCGGCCAGCATTTCCTGGTGGACGCGCGAGCCCTGAAGAGGATTGTCGCGGCAGCGGAGCTGACTCCCGAGGATACGGTCATCGAGGTTGGCCCCGGGCTGGGTGTTCTGACGCAGGAATTGACCCAGCGGGCCGGAAGAGTCATCGCCATCGAGGCGGACAGCGAGATGGTCTCAGCCCTCGGTGAGATCGTGGCTCGATCGCCCAACCTGACCGTCGTCCATGGGGACGTAATGCACATTGATCCTGTCCCTCTTCTAGCTTCTGTCGGGATAAGTGAGGTTCCCGCCAGCTATAAGGTGGTGGCCAACATCCCTTACTACATTACTTCAGCCGTGCTGCGCCATTTCCTGGAGGCGTCCCGCCAGCCTACACTCATGGTGGTTATGGTGCAGAAGGAGGTTGGCAAGGCCATAGTGGCCCAACCGGGCGACATGAGCCTGCTGGCGGTCAGCATTCAGTTTTACGGCAAGCCGTCCATAATGGCCCGAGTTCCGGCTAGGAGCTTCTATCCGCCGCCGAAAGTGGATTCTGTGATTCTGCGTGTAGATGTCTACGAGAAGCCGCCGGTCAGCGTGCCCAGCGTCCGAGCCTTCTTCGATACCGTCCGGGCCGGCTTCAGCGCGCCACGGAAGCAGCTACGCAACTCGCTGGCACAGGGCTTAGTCGTTGGCACACAAGAAGCCGCCGACCTATTGCAGCGGGCCGAAATAGACCCCAGGCGGCGTGCAGAGACCCTGAGCATCGAGGAGTGGGGCAGGTTGTGTACAGAAAGGGGCCGTATTGAGTCCTGAGAAAAAGCCCATGACCAGAAGGGCCTATGCCAAGATCAACCTCACCTTCGAGGTGCTCGGCAAGCGCCACGACGGCTATCATGAGATCGTCAGCGTCATGCAGGCCATCAGTCTGTGTGACATCCTCACCTTTGAACCTCACGAAAACATCCAGCTGGCATGCGATTTCGCGGAACTGGTCTCTCCCAACAACCTGGTGTACAAGGCAGCCAAGCTGATGCAGGGGTTGACTCAGAAGGGTGTCTCAAAAGAGGTGCGGGATGCTTCCTGCCGGGGGTCTGGCATTGTCCGTGAGGACGAGTTTCAAACTCGCCCCTACACGAGTGCCGACAGGAGTGTGCAGAGGGGCGAAGCCCCTTTGCCGAGGGTTTGGGGGTGTCCCCCAACTTCAAAACCCCCTGAATCCCCCTTTGCCAAAGGGGGACTGAGGGGGATTGGCAGACCAAGGGGGTTGAAAGAGGGTTGTGAGACAGCTTCTCAGGGAAGCCGCGGCGTAGCCATATCTCTGAGCAAAGGCATTCCGCTGGCCAGTGGGCTGGGGGGCGGCAGCAGCGACGCTGCCGTGACCCTACAGGTTCTGAACGAGATGTGGGACATGAATCTGTCTCGGGGGAGACTCACCGAGGTGGCTGCTCAAGTTGGGGCTGACGTGCCTTTCTTCGTCGGCGGCAGCCCGACGGCCCTGGCAACCGGCAGAGGCGAAAAGGTGGAAGCTCTACCTTCCCCGGCAAAGACCTGGCTGGTACTACTCCGGCCGCCGATAGAGATAGCTAACAAGACTAGAGAGATGTACGCCCACCTCGACCCATCGTGCTTCACCGAGGGACAGCACGCCCAGAGACTAGACAATTCGATCAGAAGGCGCCAAGGCATCATAGAATGCCAGTGCTATAATGTCTTCGATGATCTTTCCCTGTCGCTCTTCCCAGGGCTGGACTATTACCGGACTCAGTTTCTGGCCGCCGGAGCCGGCGAGGTCCACCTGGCCGGTGCCGGCCCCACGCTGTTCACCCTGGTGGGGGGAAGGGTTAACGGCGAGACGATAGTCCATCGGCTAAAGAACCAGCGAATGGAAACCTACCTAGCGGAGACGATCTGAGATGAGAACCAGCGAGTTCATAGCCGACATACAGGAAGCTGTTCCCCATGTCACTCCAGCGAAGGTCAAGCAGCTTCTGGCTCTGTTCCTAATATTCGTTGGCTGTCTGGCTGCCTTGGTGGTCCTGGCCAGTATCCTGCCGCAGGCTGAGATCGAGGGACTCAAGCGATATGGTTATCTTGGCGTCTTCCTGGCCAACCTTCTGCCCTCACTTAGTGTCGTTTTCCCGGCGCACCTTTTCTTTTCCGGCCATGCCATCAGCGTCTTTGTGGCTGGCTTGGGCAATCCATTGTTGGTGGCAGTACTCGCCAGCCTAGGCAGTACATTGGGAGAGGTCACCGCTTACTTCCTGGGCTACAGCGGACAGCATCTACTCAAGCTGGAGCGTTTTCGCCGGTACCAGGTAGCGGAGAGTTGGATGAGGCGCCGCGGGTGGCTGGCGGTGGTCACTTCCGCCTTTCTGCCAATCTTCATTTTCGATTTCGTGGGCATTGCCGCCGGTGTACTGAAGCTGTCACTGCCCAAGTTTCTCTTCCTCACTTTCCTGGGCCGGCTGCCAAGGGCTATAATCGAAGTGTACTTCTTCACCTGGATATTTGAGAATATTGTTTCGCATTTGCCCAGCTTCATCAGCGGCCCATTCAGTGGCTAGACCCCTCGAAAGGATAGCGTGCGGTGCTTTCGTTGTTTTCCCACTAGGTGACGGTGAATTACAGCGAGAAGCTATAGCACACGTTCAGTAGCCCATGCGCGATCAGATTCTCGTCTCCCTTGATTTGGAGACCACGGGGCTGAACCCGGAAGAAGACGCCATCATTGAGATAGGCGCCATCAAGTTCCGAGGCGATGAGGATATCGAGACCTTCCACACCCTGGTGAACCCCCACCGCCCCCTCTCCTACCGCATTTGCATGCTCACGGGCATCAACCAGGACGAACTGGAAACCGCGCCTGACTTCTCCGAGGTAGCAGACAGGCTGGTAGCCTTCATCGGCAACCACCCGATCGTGGGACAGAACATCAACTTCGACCTCGAATTCCTGCGCTCACAGGGATTGATTTTCACCAACACGATACACGACATACTGGACGTGGCCAGCGTTCTGCTTCCCCAGATTCAGGACTACACGCTGGGCACTCTGGCCAAGGAACTCGAGGTGTCCAGCCCCATTCAGCACCGGGCGCTGGCTGATGCTCTGACGGTCAAAGGCGTACTTCTGGCGCTGTTGGACAAGGCCTCCGCCCTTGATCTTCCGGTGGTGGCCGAGATCAACCGGCTGACGGCGTCTTCGACCTGGTCATGGCGTCCCTTCTTCCTCGACCTGGAGAGGGCCAAGGTCGGGACGACGTCGCTATGGGACAGGCAGGCCTGGGAGGCTGATTTCGTCCCGCGACCGGCGGATCTGCCGGAGAGGAAGCCGCTCACGCCTGAAGGCACCACCAAGCCTCTGGATTTGAAATGGCTGACTGCCTTTCTCAGCGAAGACGGTGCCATGGCGGAGGTGTTTCCGGGCTTCGAGTACCGTCCGGGGCAGGTGTCGATGATGAAGAGGGTAGCCCAGGCGTTGAACGACAGCGAGCAGGTTGTCGTAGAAGCGGGCACCGGCATCGGCAAGTCAATCGCCTACCTGCTGCCGGCCATCGTCTTTGCGCTGGAGAACAGCACTTCTGTAGTCGTATCCACGAACACCATCAACCTCCAAGAGCAGCTTATGAGCAAAGACATTCCCGATCTCCTTCAGGTACTGGCGAAGGCGAAAAAGCGCTTTGCCGGATCAGAGCTGCATATCGCCCAACTGAAGGGCCGCAGCAACTACCTCTGCCTGCGGCGGTGGAATTCATGGCGTCAGACTCCGGGACTGCCCTGGGAAGAGGCCAGATTCCTGCTGCGCCTCTTGCTCTGGGTGAACTCTACTTCCGGGGGTGATCGGGCGGAGCTCAACCTCAACAGGGCCGAGATGGACTTGTGGCACAGGGTCTGCGCCTCAGAGGACAACTGCGTGACGGGGCGCTGCACCTACTATCCGGCCGGCTGTTTCCTGTATCGCGCCAGACAGATGGTGCAAGGGGCCCATTTGATAGTGGTCAACCATGCCCTGCTTCTCTCGGACCTGACCAAGAATGGGAGCATCCTGCCGGAGTACCATCGCCTGATCGTTGATGAAGCGCACCGTCTTGAGGAAGAGGCCACTGATCAGCTTGGCTATGAGGTCTCCGAGCACGATATCTATGACTACCTGGGCCAATTCGGTGACAAAGGCGGGTTAGGATTTCGGCTTCGAGGCTATCTGCGCAACGCGCCGGCGACTACATCGAAACGAAGAGTGTTGACGGACAGGCTCAAAGAACTCCAGAACAAGGCGAAGACAGGGCGAACCCGTGCGGGTGAACTGGTGGAAGTCCTGAGTTCTTTCTTGCAGACGAGTCGCAAGGGAGGCCGCAGCGATTATGAGAGCAACTTGAGGATTACGGGCGCAGTCCGCGGTCAGCCGAAGTGGACGGAGGTGGAGCTCTCCTGGGAAAACCTCGACCTGGAGTTGGGAAGCGTTGAGAAGGATCTGAGCGACTTGTACACCGCGATGGATGACCTGCCGGACAAGAAGAGCCTGGAGACGATCGGCCTGCTGGGTGAGATGTCTTCTCTGCGTCAGCGGGTTCGAACATTGCGGACCCAACTGGAATCGGTGATCTCCAGCCCGGAGACCAAGGCCATCTACTGGGCCGTCCTGAATCCGCAGTACGGCCTTTCTCTACACGCGGCGCCACTGCAGGTGGGGGAGATACTGGAGAGGACTCTGTTCTCGCAAAAGGACTCGGTAGTGCTTACCAGTGCGACGTTGACCACTGGCGGCAGCTTTGGGTACATCAAGAACGCTCTGGGGTTGAGCGAATCCGACGAACTGGCCATAGAAGCCCCTTTCGACTACAAGAAGTCGACGATGATCTATCTTCCCCAGGATATCCCGGAGCCGGAGACAGCCGGCTATCAGCAGGGAGTAGCTGTGGCCTTGACAGAGCTGTGCCGGGCCACCAAAGGACGCACCCTGGTTCTGTTCACTTCTCATGCTGCGCTGCGCAGCACCCACGGTGCAGTTCAAGAGCCTCTGGGGCAGGAGGGCATTCTAGTGCTGGGACAGGGGATTGACGGGAGCCCAAAGAGGCTGTTGAACCACCTGAAGGCCAATCCGGACACTGTGGTGTTCGGCACGTCCGCCATGTGGGAGGGAGTGGATGTGGTGGGGAAGGCCCTGAGCGTCCTGGTCATCACCCGCCTGCCATTCGCCGTGCCGACCGATCCCGTCTTCGCCGCCCGGGCCGAGCTGTTCGACGATCCGTTCAACGAGTACATGGTTCCCCAGGCCGTCCTTCGTTTCAAGCAGGGCTTTGGACGCCTCATCCGGAGCTGGAGCGACCGCGGAGTGGTCATTATCATGGACCGGCGGGTGCAGACCAAGAGCTATGGCCGGGTCTTCCTGGATTCGCTGCCCAAGTGCACCGTGAAGAGGGGTGGGTTGCGGCAGATGCCTCAGGAAGTGGTGAACTGGCTGGGCGACTGAGCGCCGCCGGTTCCCAGATTGGCCTCACAGAGGCGACAAATGAAGTTCAGGCCGCAATGCTCAGGATGGAACCAATAGGTGCCACATTCTCTGATGTTGGCTCCGGTCGACCATGCCATATGGAAACTTCCGCCGCAAAGACGGCACCGGGAGACATTCTCTCCATCTAGGGCCTCATGGCAGACACAGCACACTTGATCCATATCATCTCCCTTGCGACAGCCAGCGCTGGACCAGTTCTATTTCGTCTTCCTTGCTTCTTATCTTACCATCCACCTTCGCCTCTTGCAGAGCTTTCAGCATCTCGCCCAGTCGAGGCCCGGATGGGACTCCCAGCTTCAGCAGAGCATTGCCGTCCAGTGTCGTCCGGACGTGGCGCCACCGGTTCAGGTAGAGGTGCAGCCTCTCTTGAACCAAGGCTGAGTCCGAAGCGATGGCGCAGACGAGAATGGACGTCGGGGAATACTCCTGGAGCAGTCCGCAGACAGCACTCGGCGGAAGATTTGGTGAATCCAGCGATGGCATTCGTTCCCGCAGGCGAGCGGCGTCCAGGATCACCCGCGAGACTGCTCCCGGCATCCTCAGTCGAGCGACGAAATCCTCGCAGTCCGGCAGGCTGAATGAATGGGTCATTAGAGCATAGCACAGTGCTGGGGGTAACCCCGAGGTCATCTCGCGGGCCTTCTCGAACATCTTCTGGAGCCAGCCGTTCCCCCTGAGGGCCGGATGGATTTCAACCAGCAGGCCGAGGTCTCCGGCCCGCCTCAGCGCCTTCTCAGGGCGCTCCTCGTGCAGTATCAGGTCCAGCTCGTGTCTCATTCTGTCGCCGGATATCATGCGCAGCATGGAGACGTTTTGGCGCAGCAGGCTTTCGGTCGAGGCTTCCAGCCGGAAGCCGAACCTCTGCTCATAGCGGACGGCCCGCAGCATGCGGGTGGCGTCGTCGATGAAACTCCGGTCATGGAGGACGCGAATGAGCTTGCTCTCCAGGTCTTTCTGACCGTCGAAGGGGTCAACCAGCTTCCCGAAATCGGTGGGGTCGAGCCGCAGGGCCATGGCGTTCATGCTGAAGTCACGCCGCGCCAGGTCATCCTGGATTGAGCCGGGGCGCACAGCGGGCAGGGCGCCGGGGCGGGCATAGGTTTCCGCCCGGGCCATAGCCAGGTCAATAGTCAGGTTCTCGGTGCGTACCTTGGCCGTGCCGAAGCGGCGATGGACCACAAGGCGACCGCCGACTCCTCTAGCCAGCGATTCCGCTAACTCGGTGGCGTCGCCTTCCACCACCAGGTCGAGGTCGGAGTTGGCCCGGCCCAGGAGGACGTCCCGCACCACCCCGCCGACGAGGTAGATGCCCAGCCGTTTCTCCGCCGCCAATTGGCCCGCCTTCTGAATCAGGCGCAACGACTCAGGGGATAGGCTCTTCTCCAGTTGAATAGTAGCGTTCCCAGCCATGCTCACAGTCTCTAAGTCTACCGTGACCGTATTGTGGCACGAAAGCTAGTTTGGATCAATTAGAGGAACCGTGATGGGCGTTGGGGAGACTCTCCAAAGGCCAGAACCAGAAGCCCGACCAAGCCAGTCCTGTTTCGGGACAGCCCGAAGTCCTGCAAAGCGCCGTGACTTGGGCTGAATCCACAGGCGATATTGTGCAGAACTGGGCAGGGGGATACCATTCACAGACCCTGGTGCATGGAATAGGGGAAACACTCGACCGCCTCTCTGCCTACTTCAAATCTGCCCCGCACCATTCGCAGGCCTTGTGGTTGACGGATACAACGCAGCCACAGTTGTCGCAGAGCCTCTCCTTTCCTTTGGGTCTTGCGTCTGACTGCGTTACTACCGTGGTGTCGCTACGCAATAACCGCCAAGCCGCATAACACAAGAAAGAGCCGACGAGTGCTGCCGGGATAGCCATCCCGATGAGACCTTCGCCGAAATCTGGTTCAGAGCCCGATATGGCTATACCTACGCCGGCTAAAAATATCCCGCCACCGACGAGGGGGACACCGACAAGTGAGCACACCACAGCCAAGACCTTCTTCATGTTTGCCACCTCCTCTCCTTGACCACATGTCCGGTACTTCACTTAATACACTCTCTGATGTTGTTGCGCACTAGCTGAAAGCCAGCGATACACATAAGCAGACCAAAGAAACCAACCAGACTGGAAGAAGCCAGGATAGCCCCGACAAACTCAGGTTCAGGACTATACGCGGGGGCAGCAATCAGTATTACGACAATGGCACCGATGACCAAAGGAGTGAAAAACAACATCAGCATGACGCCCACAGCCAACTTCATTGCCTGACTCATGACCTGAAGTATTCCACGCTAGTCACCCCGCCGTCTTGAGACCTTGGTCCCTATTCTGCAGAGAACCTCAGACCGGATGTGAAGGCAGACAGCGTTCTGCCGAACCAGGTGTGTGTTCGAGTCCGGAACATGGCGGGGCAATGAAAGAGCCAGAAAACGAGCGAAAAAGCGGACGTTCGACAAATCGAGGCCACATCCGGTTTCGCTTGGATCAACCGGATTATTTGTCCACGCGTTTGGAGAGCCTTGACAGAGTCCGGAACACTGGTATAATAACAGGCCTTCTCGGGTGATCAAACCAGCCATAAAAGACTATTTCCGCCAGAGCAAAACAGGTAGGGTTATCGCCCACCAAGCTCACTCGGGTGGCGAGGAGAAGCCAGGAGGCTTCGAAGGCGAAGAAAGATCAGGAAGCTGGAAAGGTCACCCGAGATTTTTCTTGTCTTCGACAAGGGCCCTCAACGTCATGCTGCCCCAAATTCGGCTTGGCCAGCGGTTCGTTGCACTGAGAAGGCGAAGGAACGTTGAGGGCCTTTATTCCGACCCCCGCACCACGTTGGTGACACCGCCAATGGCTTCGATCTTGGACAGAAGGCGGGACAACTGGGCCACGCCCTTCGTCTCGAGGGTAAGGAAAACGGAGGCGGAGTTGTCGCCATGTCCCAGAGACTTCATCGAGGCGATGTTCACACCCTCGTTGGAGACCACGGTGGTTATGTCTCTGACCAGCCCCACACGATCCCAGGCGTCAACTCGAATCCACACTGGGTAGAGTTGGTCGCTTCGTCCCCACTCCACCTGGACCAGCCTCTCCCTCTCCTTCTCATGGACTACGTTCGGGCAGTCGCTGCGGTGCACGGTCACTCCGGTGGTGCGGGTTATGTAGCCGATGATCTTGTCTCCCGGCAGCGGACTGCAGCACTTCGCCAACCGAGTCAGCAGATCGCCCGAACCCAGCACCTTGATGCCCAGAGGAGCCGTGGCTGCCGATGGGAGAGGTCCTTTGACCTTGGGCTGCTCCTCCTGGACCGCCAGCTTTAGGGTAACCTGGCTGGCACTCAGATCACCGTAGCCGATAGCGGCATAGAAATCGTCGACAGACTCGTACTTGAACGAATGCGCCAACTCCTCGCGGTTGCCAAGAGTCATCCCCAGCCGCTTCATCTCTTTCTCCAGAACCTCTCGCCCCTTTTCAATGCTCTCCGCTCTGGTTTCCTTCTTGAACCACTGGCGTATCCTGTCCCGGGCGCGAGAGGTGTTGACGTATCCCAGATTGGGATTGAGCCAGTCCCGGCTCGGTCCCTTGCCGGGCTTGCCGACAAGAATCTCCACGGTATCGCCGTTACGGAGGTAGGTGGTCAGCGGCACCAGTTTGCCATTGACTTTGGCCCCGATGCACCGGTGCCCGATCCCTGAATGAATGTGATAGGCAAAATCGACCGGAGTGGAACCTGCGGGTAGATTCTTGATCTCGCCTTTCGGTGTATAGACGAACACTTGATCCTGGAAGACGTCAGCCTTCACCAGCTCCAGAAACTGTGCTGTGCCGGTGATTTCTCTGTGCCACTCCAGCAATTGGCGGAGTCGCGCGATGCGCTGCCCGAATTCATCCTGCTTGACACCCTCTTTGTACACCCAGTGAGCCGAGAGGCCATACTCGGCGCTCTCGTGCATCTCATAGGTCCTGACCTGCACCTCAAGTGGGACATTGAAACACATGACGGTGGTGTGAAGCGAACGGTAGCCATTCTCCTTGGGCGTGGCGATGTAGTCATTGAACTCAGTGCTTATGGGATGCCATAGACTGTGGATTATGCCCAGAGCGTGGTAGCACTCCTCCACTTTGTCCACCAGCACCCGAATGGCGATGATGTCATGAATGTCGTCCAGGTTTCTTCCCAGTTGGGTGTACCTCTCCATCTTCCGGTGGATACTGTAGACGCTCTTGGACCGGCCGGACACCTTAGCCTCCAGCCCTCCCATCTCCAGTTCTTTCTGCAGCAACTCCACAGCCTCTTTGATCAGTTGCTCCTGCTCGGCCTCACGCCTGGTCAGCAGGTGTTTGGTGTGACGGTACTCCAGTGGCTCCAGATGGTAGAAGGCCAGGTCCTCCAGTTCCAACTGAATCTTCCCTATACCCAGACGGTGGGCCAGCGGGGCATAGACTTCAATTGTTTCCCGGGCAACGGCGCGTCTTCTGGCCAGAGGCAGGGCTTCCAGCGTGCGCATGTTGTGCAGACGATCAGCCAGCTTGATGAAGACCACCCTCAGGTCCTCAGCCATGGCCACCAGCATTTTCCTCAGGCTCTCCGCCTGCAGGTCATCGCGGGTGGGCTTCTCCGCCACCTGCCCCGATATCTGACTCAGCTTGGTCACTCCATCCACCAGCCTGGCTATCTCCGGGCCAAACTTCGCCTCTATGTCCTCTATCGGTACACCGCAGTCCTCCGGCACATCATGCAGAAGCGCGGCTGCGATGGAGCTGGCATCCAGTTTGAGGTCCGCCAGAATGGCCGCCGTTTCCAGGGGATGTTGCAGATACGGCTCTCCAGACCGACGTACTTGGCCCTCATGCGCCTTCAGAGCAAACTGGTACGCCTCTTCTATGGTCGCCAGCTTGTCCGGTGACAAGTAGACCTTGGTCATGTCCAGAAGGTGGGAAATCTCCATTGTGACCTGAGTATAGTTCCAGCACAAATGTGCGTCAAGACATATAACGTTTGACCGGGTCGAGTCGCTGACGGTATGATGAAGCCGTGCAGCGTCTGAGGCTAAGGTTCTCTCGCGGCGAAGAGCTGAAATACATCTCCCACCTTGACCTGATGCGGCTGTGGGAGAGGGCGTTACGGCGAGCGGGGATACCCGTGGCCTACTCTGAGGGCTTCTCGCCTCACCCACGGATCTCATTGGCTGCCCCCCTCCCCATCGGTGTGACCAGCGAAGCTGAGCTGATGGATGTTGTCGTCAAGAAGGCGGTCTCCCCCTACTTCTTTATGCAGAACACGAAGGGACAGTTGCCCCAAGGCATCGAGGTGTTTGAGGTCGTGCAGGTAGCCCTGACAACGCCTTCGCTGCAGTCACAGGCGCAGTTTATCGACTATCGCGTCTCAGATAGATCAGATAGGACCGCGGAAGAGATTCGAGGTGGCATCACCGCCACGCTTCAGGCCGAGAAACTGCCCTGGCACCACATGAGGGACACAGGGCCGAGGTTCTACGATCTGAGGCCACTGATCGAAGATCTGCGGCTGGTTAGCTGGCAAGACCATATCTTCACCTTGGGCATGAGGCTGCGCTGTGACGCCCATGGCACGGGTAGACCGGAGCAGGTCACGGCATCTCTGGGTCTCACCGAGCACCCCAGCCTTGTTCATCGCACCAAGATCATTCTGGCAGGGAGCTAACATGAAGCTGATTCTGATACGGCATGGCGAAACAGAGTGGAACAAGCAGCGGAGAATCCAGGGCTGCCGCAGCGATACCCGGCTGAGCCCGAAAGGCCTGGAGCAGGCGGACAGGTTGGCCGCAGTGCTGCGCAAAGAGAGGATAGACGCCATCTACGCCAGCCCCATGAAGCGCGCCTCTGAGACGGCGCAGATCATAGCCGAAGCCTGCAAACTGCCGGTGCACGTGTTCAACGAACTGAGGGAGATCGACGCCGGAGAACTCGATGGCTTGTTTGAACGCGAATTGGCCGGTCCGTACGAGACCGCCTGGAAGGAATTCCGCAACGGCAATGCATCGACACCTCTGCCCGGGGGGGAGTCCTTGCAGGATCTTCAGAAAAGGACCTCATGGGCTGTCGACCGCATGCTGGAGAAGCACATCGATGGGACGGTAGTAGTTGTCGCCCACCTTCTGGCCAACCTGGTCATCGTCTGCCAAGTGTTGGGCATCAACCTGGGTCAGATAGCACGCTTCAAGCAAGCCCCGGCTTCCATCACCATCCTGGAGTTGACCACGCTGGGAAACAGCCTGCTTCTGTTCAACGACACGTGCCACCTGATAGCATGACCGGTTGTAGTGCAGTCTTCCACTAAGGAACTGCGCAAGTGGACGTTTGTGCAACGAGGGAAACAGAGATCAAGACTGTCGACGACTTTGGGGCTCGTCGCGTTTCTCCGGTGCTAGCGAGTCTCCGGACCTCTGGGCTGTCTTTTTGAGGGCGCTCTTTGACCGCCGGCTTCCAGTCCCAGTTCCTTCCCCATCTCCACCAGCGTCGTCATGTTCACCTCCCTGCCCCAGAGTCCATCACAGGCTCTGATGGCACGGTCCGTGACATCGCTGGAGAGGCCCAGCTTCCGGAATAGTGCAACAGCTTCTTCCAGGCGCTCCTCCTTGGTGTAGTGGGGCTTATTCCAGGCTTCCAGTCTGCCATCGATGGAGAAATGCCAGAGGGCATCCAGCCATTCACCCGTCTGAACCAGTGGATGTGCGGCGGGGAATCTGCGCTCCCACCGGTCCTTGGCATGCATGCTCTGATGCCAGAGCACCATTTCAAAGCCGAACTTGTAGACGAACGGGGTCTTGGTGAAGATGATCAGGACGGCGTCTCTTTGCTTGTTGACGGGCGCCCGGCCCTCAATCGAGTAGGGCCCCCTGGTCACGCTGTAGTCCCACATCTGCAATACGATTCTCTCGGGTGTGACCCCGAGATCATTCAGTACGCTCTTGGTCATTTGAGCCAGGGAATCCATCCCATCGCGCGGGAAAAGGCTTTCGATGTCCTGTTCGGTTGGATCAAGGAGGGCATAGCTGATCTCAACCCCTTTCCTCCGCTCGTTGATCCGCACTATGGTATGGTCTAGTATCTTACCCCGGTCGCTGACAAAGGGGACTTCGTAATCGATTCGCAGCTTGTCGATGACCTTCAGCCTGGATTCCACTATGACGATTATAGCGCGGCCAGTCCTCGGCTCCTAACTGAGCCTTATTCAATATTCAAAGGCTCTCTGAAGGTAGAAGCCAACGGAGGTATGTGGCCTTGGAATGGTGCGATAGTAAGGAATTCCCCTGGATACTCCTAACCATGCCGACTAGCGAGATCGCCTTGGTGACTCAGATACCCTCCAAAGCAAAGGAGTCGCTTTGAAACACCAAGAACAAACACCCCACAGCTTCGTAGGTGAAATATTAGTCGGGTCGTCCAATGGTTGCACAACAAGTTTGAATCTGCCCTTTGTTATCGGAGTGAGGCATTGACGATGTTTGTGTTGATGTTCAAATCTAGAACACTGGCAGTAACCATGTGTCCCGTCCCACACTTGCAGACGGATTGCCGCCCAAGTCTCAGCTCTGAGATTCATAGAATGACAGGGACGGCAGACAGCCGAAATGTTATCAGCATCGGGGATAGTCTGGGGACGTCCTGGCTTGAAGGCATAATGCTTGCCGTCAGCTTCTCTAGTGCAAAGGAGTGGTTTGTGATCGTGTTTCTCCGCTTCGCACTTGCATTTGCCTCGTGCCCGTGCAAGAGCCTTCTGCTTGGCAGCCGTCCATTTAGCGTCTTCGTTTGGCTCCATAGTATTCCTCCACTGGCAGCATACTTTCGTAGCAATACGGTGTCAACTGATCCCTATTCGTATTTCGGACAAGGCTCAACTTTGACACCACTCAAAGGCGCTCATATACTGATTGAGCTGTTGTTATGTTAATCTCCTGAAGGAGCCCTCTCTGAAGACGCAGGACAATCAACTTGCTGAAGCTGTCCACCGATTTGTCGTCCGCAACGGCCTTGTCCGCGCTAAGGAGACCGTCGTGGTGGGTGTCTCCGGTGGGGCGGACTCGGTCTGCCTCCTGCACATCTTGGTGAGTCTGCGAGAAAGGCTCGCCATCACGGTCCACGTGGCCCACCTCAATCACCTGCTGCGAGGAGCCGAGTCCGAGGGGGATGCAAACTATGTGTCCAAGCTGGCCAAGAAGCTGGGGGTAGCGGCCACAATTGAGAGTCGAGACGTCAAAGCCTATCAGGCAGCACACCGCCTGTCTCTCGAAGACGCGGCCCGCCAGGTGAGGTACCGCTTCTTCGCTGAATTGGCGGATAGCGTGGGGGCAGGCCGTGTTGCTGTGGGCCATACCTCAGATGACCAGGCGGAGACGATTCTGATGCACCTGGTGCGGGGAGCGGGGCCAACCGGGCTGCTGGGCATGCGGCCTTTGACCGTCTGGACGTCGCCGGGCCTGGCTGGTCTTACCGTCATTCGACCACTGCTGGCAGTGAGCCGGGAGGAGACGCAGTCATATTGCCGGCAACATAGACTCTCGCCAAGGGCAGATTCCTCCAACCTCTCCCTGTCTCCGTTCAGGAACCGCATCCGCCAGGAGCTCATGCCGCTGCTCCGAACCTACAACCCCAGGATCGGCGAGGCCCTGATCCGGACATCAGACACTCTGGCTACAGAGCTATCATTTCTCGAGGAGTACGTGTCAGGAGTCTGGCCAAAGGTGGCTAGTGAAGAGAATGGAGCGATTGTGTTGGATCGGGACTCCGTCATCTCGCTCCACCCCGCCGTGCAGCGTCATCTGCTCAGGCGGGTGACCAGAGAGGTGCTGGGCGACCTGGAAGACATCGAATGGAAGCACATTGAGAAGATGCGCGACGGCCTGACGCTGCGGAAAGGGAAGAGGGTGATCTTGCTGCGGAAGTTGACTCTCTCCGTAGAAGGCCGGAAGATCAGAGTATCTGCGGTTTGATGACCCCTACGATTTCTGCTCTGTTCCCCATGTCTGCATTAACTTCTTGACCTGCTCTGCCAGTTTCGGACTGGACTTCAACCTCTTGATGAATATGGGACAACCCTCCAGTAGCATGTTCTGAGCCATTGAAGCCATGCTCAATACCATATTGCGGAATTCCTGGTCGCCCGTCTGACTGAGGTTGGCTCCCAACGGCAACTGCTTCATCTCCCGGATCAAGTCATCAGTCCCAAACCTCATGGGCACCACGCAGGCCCGGTACCAGGGACACTCCTTGCACTCTATCAAAGAAGAAGCTTCATCGAGAATATCAGCCATCGTAACCTCCATTCACCATCTCGCCCAGCAGGCCATCAGCATACTCCTCCACAATCCGCACCGCCAACATTTTGCCTGCCAGCCCATCGTCGCTCTTGGCACAAACCCGAAGGTAATTGGCGGTATGTCCGCTCCAGAGGTCTCCACGTGACTTCTCCTCCCACAGCACCACCATCGTTCGCCCCAGGAACTGTGACCGGAATCGTCTCGCGCTCCGGCGAGCAAGGGCCATCATCCTGGAGCTGCGCTGCTTCTTGACCTTGTCATCGATCTGGCCGGGCATCGTGGCTGCCGAAGTACCGGAACGCTTCGAATAGGGGAACACATGAATGCGGGCAAAGCCCGTTCTGTCGCAGAACCGATGGCTCTCTTCAAAGTCGCTCTCACCTTCGCCGGGGAAGCCGACCAATATGTCGGTGGTGATGGACAGATCCCGGATCGCATCCCTGGCTTGGCAAACTGCCCTCTCATATTCAGCCAGAGAGTACGGCCGATGCATCTGGCGCAGGATGGTATCGCTGCCGCTCTGCAGAGGCAAATGCAGGTGGGGACAGAGGCGATCGTGGCGCCACAACATGATCAACTCCAGGGTCAGATCCGCAGGCTGGAGTGAAGAAAGACGCAACCGCTTCACCTCTGTCTCAGCGAGAATCCGCCGGATCAGCTCCGGCAATCCAGCCGATCCATGGCCGTTCGAGCGGTATTCCCCAATCTTGGTTCCGGTGAGAACCACCTCTTTGTGTCCCCTGGCTACTTTGTCCTTGACCTCGGCGAGAATCTCATCCAGCGTCCGGCTACGCCCTGGTCCCCGCGCATAGGGCACCACGCAGAAGGAGCAGAAATCGCTGCAGCCCTCCTGGATCTTGACCAGAGAGCGCGTCCGGCCCCAGTTGCCCGTGCCGTCGCCGGTCAATCCGGTGCTCTGGGCGTGTCCATTGCCCTCGATGGCGCCTACCAGACTGTCCCCTTCGGCGTCACCGAGAATGACATCAACTACTCCCAGCCGACTCAGTTCTTCAGGCATTCGGCGCGCATAGCACCCGGTGGCGATCACCCTCGCCTGGGGATTGGCGCGACGTGCCGATCTCAGCGCCTGACGCGACTTGCGATCAGCGATGTGGGTCACGGTGCACGTATTGAGCACGTAGACGTCAGCTTCTCCCGCCGATCCTGTCAGGACATGGCCACGCCTGACCAGCCGATCCGCCAGAGCTTCCGTCTCCGCCTGGTTCAGCTTGCAGCCCAGCGATTCCAATGTGACTTTACTCACATCACCCTGCCCACAGTGATTCTATTGTATAGCTGTGGTGCTGGAGCTTCAAAACAAGAGGTGCAGGCGAAGCCCCTTTGCCGAAAGTTTGGGGGTGTCCCCCAGCTTCCTCATTTCTTCCCCCATGATTGGGGGATCAAAGGGGGTTGACTCCCTCATCATCAGCCAAACCATGGAAACAGCGAAATGTGTGATAGAATGGTCTTGAAGCTGCTTTCAGCGGCTTCTGTTCTTATGGATGGCAAGTTGGCATAAGCATCTTCTATCCGGGAGGTAACATATGTGGCTGCAAACTAGAATGTTCTTGCTGGTAGCGCTCCTGTTCGGCATTCTCTACGGCGTCATCACTGCTGTCGGAGCCTACGCAGGTATCGGAAACGCTTACTTCTATCTGGCCCTGGCCTTCGTCTTTCTGGGCATCCAGTACCTCATCGGCCCGGCTATCGTGAGCTGGACAATGAAGGTAAAGTGGGTCTCCGAGAAAGAAGCGCCGGAGCTGTACCGCATCGTCGCCGAAGAAGCCGACAAGGCACATCTTCCCATGCCCAAGGTGGGCGTATCGCAACGGGTCAACGCGCCGCCCAACGCCTTCGCCTTTGGGCGGACTCACCGTGACGGACGGGTCTGTGTCACACCGGCGATCCTGAGGCTGCTCAACAAGGATGAGCTCAGGGCAGTCATAGGCCACGAGATATCCCATATCAAGCACCGGGACATGATGGTCATCACCCTGCTCTCGGCCATCCCCATGATCATGTACTGGCTGGCCTGGAGCCTGATGTTCCGTGGTTCTTTCGGCAATCGGAGAGGCAGCGGCGGCTACGCCGTCCTTGTCGGGCTGGGCGCTTTCCTGCTCTACTTCATCACCAACCTCCTCGTCCTGTACGGCTCCCGCATCCGCGAATACTACGCGGACGAGGGGAGTGTCAAGCTGGGCAACCCGCCGCACCACCTGGCCACCGCTCTCTACAAGCTGGTCTACGGCAATGCCCGGGCCAAGAGAGAAGACCTGAAGGAGATCGAAGGGGTCAAGGCCTTCTTCGTCACCGACCCATCGAAGGCATACACTGAACTCCGGGAGTTGTCTCAGGTTGACCTGGATATGAGCGGGACGATCGATCAGAACGAGTTGCAGGCTTTGCGGTCCAAAACCGTCCGGCTCGGCTTTGGGGACAAGATGATGGAGGCCTTCAGCACCCACCCCAACATGCTGAAGCGGATCAAGCACCTGTCGTCGTTGGGATGAGACGAGCACGCCAACTACTCTGCCTCGGTGGCCGCAGCGAAAGTCGGGGGACTCCGTTGTTTCGGGTTTGATAACCGTCATTATCGGTAGTGATTAGGCTGATGCGCCCTGCACCCAAGCTGAGGTTGACACTCCATTCCCTACAGTGCTATTGTCCAAGGCAACCAGTTGAGGCACATTGCACGAGATACGCCCCCGTGGAAAGCCCTAGGCGCCGAAGCTGGCTCACACACTACCAGAGGCACGACGGGTTGCAGACTGACAAGGCCCTTGATCTGGACTTCGCTGCCAGACAGGCTGACTAGCCAACGCTAGGGTTTCTGAACACAACTCGTCACATAGGAGGTTGCTGTGGAGCAGATTCATCTCAAGAACTTCATTGCGAGTCTACAGAAGGACGTGAATGAGGCACTTGACTCCTTCATTGAGCATCAGGCATTTGTCAGAGTTGCCGCAGAATGGCTAGGCTTCACCAACCTTGAGGAGGACAAGAACTTCGTCGATGGCGCAGGTGACCGAGGTGTCGACTTCTGGTTCGCCGCCGGAGTCGTGTTCGACATCTTCCAAGTGAAGAGTCACGAGCTAACCAAATCCGGAGACATCCAGATTGATTCTTTTGGGGTGGAGGGTGTCAAGGATCTCCAGAGAGTCGTCAACCTGCTAACCGATGAAAACCGTGACATCAAGTCGTTCACCAAGCTCAGACCACTGGTGGACGAATGGGAACACACTGTGACCACGCGGAACCTTGCAGAGTCTTCCGATGAACCGCTCCACGTAAACCTTGGGCTCATCCTTTTCGGTCTCGGCCTCAAGCCGCAGGCAAGCTCCGAGTTTGCCTCTCTTGAAGCAGCATTGGCCAAGCCGAAGATGTACAGGGGCATCCCCGTCCTCTTCCATCCACGGATCATAGCTATCGGAGACATTGTTGATTCCCGATGGAGATCGTCGAATATCGAATGGCGAGACAAGGACGGAAAGCAGCGAGAGACAATCGACCTGTACCCTGAGAAACTCGATGAACCCCTCTCCTACTTGCGCGGTCCGCACCATGCAGTCTTCTTTTGTCGCGCAATAGACCTGATCAACGCTTTTTCGGACTTCGGGTATCAGCTCTTCGAGCCGAACGTGCGTGCGCACATAGAGAAGTCTAAAGTCAATGCGGCAATACGGAAATCCCTCGCCTACGCTTCATCCCGCAAGGAGTTCCAATTCCTCAACAATGGAGCGACTGTCATTTGCTCCTCATTCACCAAGCCCTCTCCTAACAAACCATGGTTTCGCGTGCGGTTCCCTGGCGTCATCAACGGGCTGCAGACCGTCGTAGCGCTGCATGACTCCTACTACGACGACCTGACTCAGCAGGAGAAGGATGACTTGGCCCAACACTGTTATGTGCTTGTTAGGCTGCTGCAACGGGAAGCAGTACGCGACATCAATAGCGTTGTATTGGCCAGCAATACTCAGAACCCCATGCAGGCCCGTAACCTGCGGTCGAACACCAGTGAACAAGTGTATTACGAGAAGCTGTTTGCCCAACAGTTGGGGTGGTTCTACGAACGGAAACAAGGCGCATGGGACGCCTTCTGCAAAGACCCCACACGCTGGCGTAGGCTTCCAAACTTCAAGCCAAGCCACTTCCGGGTGTCGGTGACCCCTGGTCGCCCTAGATTCAGACATGTCGATAACGAGGACGCAGCTCAAGCCTGGCTCTCATTCATTGGCTTCTCCAATGAGGCGGTACACGAGAAACGCGCTCTGTTCGAGGAAGACAGATGGTACGAGCTCATCTTCCTGCACCGAACGAAACGACATGGGGCCATGTATGCTTTCGACCCGGCTCAGGCCAGAGAAGACTGGCTGAACTATGCTCCCGCGCCAGACATGATCCTCGCCTCATGTTTGGCTAGAGAGTTCGCACGGCGGGTCCCCTTGGCTGGAAAGGAGAACCGACAGCGCGCGATGGAGCGACTCGGGCTGAGCAGTTCTGATTCCACTTTCACTCGAGAACAAGTTGAGGCACAACTCCTTCAAGATGAGGACTACTTGCTTGAGCAGGTTCTGAGCGGCCTGTCCTGGCTGTTCGTCGACTCTCTCGGCTACCTTCTTTACAGAGCCTGCGGCGATTCGGTGCATGAAGTGGGAAAGAGGCTGCTGGCGGACGGTTCCCTCGCTGCCTTGGCGAAAGGTGCAGATTTCGACGCAGTCGCTGCTACGGTCCGCAATGAGGAGGCCGAACCATCCGATATACTCCCTGTTGCCTGGTACGCTTTTCGTCACACTCTGGGCCAACTGCTTGCTGGCCCATGGCGACAAAGCTATCTAACGGCGCGCAACAGAACACGCTTCAACTATCAGAACTCCACGAGACAGAAGGTATACGAGCAGCTTGACAACCTTGACCGTTTCATGACGAAAGCGCAGCTCACTCAGCCATGGGCAGCGGGGATTCCCGCCAAGACAGGCCTGTATTCACACTTTGCGTCCCTTCTTTGTGCGCCCTGAGACCAGCGAGGCGGGGGTAAAGCCAAGTGGGTAGTCTTATCAGCCTCTTGGGCTCGATTACCTATCCCTTCAGCCCCACATAGTCACAGGTTGTGATAAACCCCATTATCGGTACTGACGATGTCAGACACTGTGTCACAACAGTCCTGATAAGACTGCCCTCAATGCTGTTCACCTTGGAGTTCGCTGGCCCCGATCTCAGGGGACTACGGCTGCCAGCATCTACGCCTTCCCGTCATCGGCACCACGCCCCTTGTTCCGCCTGGGCGCGGAGCGCGGCGGCGCGGCGTTTCTGGCCACGGAACGATCGGCCCGGTAGTCCGGGGCCATAATGAGGTAGACCAGGCTGATGCGGGGGTCGGCCAGTCGGGAGCCTACCCGGGTTTCGATCTCGTCCAGAGAGCAGCACATGGTAACCACCATGGGCAGGCGGGCGTTATAGCGGTAGTTGATGAGCTGGTACAGCTTCTCCTGCGCCCACGGCGTGGTGCTGTGCTCTCCATAGTCATCCAGGATCAGGAGCGGCGTGCTCTTCACCCTCTCAAAGAGCTCATCGTAGGTCACCTTGCTCTCGGGGGCAAAGGTGGACCGCAAGTGATCCAGGAAGTCAGGCACAATGACGAAGCACACGGGGTGCCCGTTCCGCAGCCGGTGATTGGCAATAGCCGCCGCCAAGTGGGTCTTGCCGCAGCCGTTCTCTCCCTGGAGTATGAGCCAGCCCTCCGGAGCCTCAGCAAAACCGTGGGCAATCTGGAAGGCCTGCTGCAGATTGTGACGCTGTTCCGGAGGCAGATTGACCCTCTTGTAGTCAAAGCTTTCAAAAGTCATGCTCTTGAGCAGGTCCAGGCTCATAGTGCCGGAACAATCCAGGAGAGAGGTTAGCCTTGTCTCCAACTGGTATACCTGAGACAGGCCGGGATCAGCCAGGCGGGTGCGCCATTTCTCCTCGAGGTCATCCAGGGAGACGCCGGCGGCTACGTTGATCACGGTAGGTAGTTTGGTGACAGACCGCTGATTGATGAGTTGGAAGAGCTTCTCCTCGGCCCACGGTGTGCTGCTCTGAACGCCCAGATCGTCCAAGACCAGCAGCGGAGTCTCCTGCAACTCCAGAAACAATTCGTCGTAGGAAACGTCGCTGTTGGGCGAGAACGTGGAACGCAGGTGATCCAGCAGGTCCGGAATCCCCTCAAATATGGCCCGGTGACCTTCCGCCAGACGCTGGTTGGCAATGGCCGCGGCGAGGTGCGTCTTGCCGGAGCCGCTGGGCCCGGTGAACACCAGCCACCCTTCGGGATTGGCGGCGAAGGCGGTGGCCGCCCGGTAGGCTCGCAGGTACCTCTCCTGGTTGGCCGGGTCGTCACTCTTGCCCTGCGGCACCAGGTTGTCGAAAGTCAGGCGGGTCAGCGATCCCAGATTGCTGTGCGACTGCAGCCGCTGGAGGCGGCTGTCCTCCAGCTTTTCGTGGGCACACCGGCAGGGCACCAGCCGACTGTAGTCAGGTTGGCCCGTCCCCAGCCGGGGGTGCACAAACCCGGCCCCTTTGCAGCGCGGGCAAGGTGGAGTCTCTTCCGCAGGTTCACCGGCGGACGAGGTATCCGTACTTCCCTTTGAGATAACGGCCGGGGGTTCCCTTTTTCTTAGAATCTCTCCCAGACTCTCCACTGTCTTTTCCCTCTGTCGACCACCGCTCCAGGATGCGTGAAATGTATCTCCAACTGCGCTTATTGAGGCTGACGGCCTCCCGGAAAGCCTCCTCAATCCAGGGGGCGGGGTATAGCTTTTCAGCCTCTTTCAGCTCCTCGGCAATCATGGGTGTCAGCAGGCCAATGTTCTGCTCATAGAGAACGAAGATGTTCGGCGGCTCTTCTTTCTTGGCACTGGGCTGAGCCTGCGGCAACACCTGAATGGATATCTCTCCGGCTTCCACCTTGGTCAGAGCCTCTTTGTTGGCTTCACTGTTGATGAAGAAGAGATCGTGGGGCTGCCCATCTCTCTCTACCGTTGCGCGAAGGAGGATACCGTGATTGACGGCAGACTCGAGAGCCTCACGCAACGCCGCACCAGGATCTCCGCTCCCATCGAGTCCCTCCATCAGGACTTCATCAGCCGCCAGTTCATCGCAGGTAACGAATTTCAGGGCACTCTTCTTCCGATACAGCCGCCAGAAGATGTGCAGCAGCACCTTCAGTTCGGGCAAGCTATCCGTTTCGGGAAGGAGCTTGCTGAAAAAAAGGTCTGGTAGCGGCGTGAGGCTTGACCTAGCCGGAAAACCGGGGAAGGGCTGCCTGTTCAATCTCAGCCTCCACGGGGCAATTCTCAAACCGGGTGATGTCCTGTCGGAATCTCAAGTTGCGCTGACCCTGGGGTCCGTTGCGGTGCTTGGCCACTATGAGATTGGCAATTCCCTCAGGATAGGGCTTCTCCGGGTTGATCCTATCCCAATCCTCTTTCTTGATATAGACTTCATCCCGATAGATGAACATGACCACATCCGCGTCCTGCTCGATGCTGCCGCTCTCTCTCAAGTCCGAGAGCATGGGAACGTGACTGGGGCGCGACTCCACCGCGCGGCTCAACTGAGACACGGCCAGCACTGGGCACTCTATTTCGCGTGCCAGGGCTTTCAGCGACCGCGATATGTCACTGATTTCCTGGACCTTGTTCTCGGACCGGCCGTCCCCCCTGATCAACTGGAGGTAGTCCACGATGATGAGATCGATGCCGCGCTCGTAGTGCAGACGGCGGGCCTTGCTGCGCATCTCCACCACCCGGAGGGCGGGCGAATCGTCGATGTATATCGGAAGACCGGAAAGCTTTCCGGTGGCGTCCATAACCCTTTTCTCTTGTGAGGGCGTGTACTGCCTGAGTCTGACGCGCTTGGAGTCCACCTCCGCCTCCATAGAGAGAAGGCGCTGCACCAACTGTTCCTTGGACATTTCGAGGCTGAATACGGCTACCTGGGCCCCTTGCTCCAAGGCAGCATTGCGCGCGATGCCCAAGGCCAGACTGGATTTGCCCAAGCTCGGCCTGGCAGCCAGAATGACCATGTCGGAGCGCTGCATCCCCCCCAGCAGTTCATCCAGGGCGGGAAAGCCAGTGTCGACGTGGGGGAGCCTCCCGACCTCCCCGAGGCCCGCGCCGATGAGGCTGCCCTCTTCCCAGTATTGCTCCAGTACGCGGCGAATATGTATGAAGTCGCGGGGGCTTTCGCCACGGCGCACCCTGAACAGGGCGTCCTCAGCCTTGTTCAAGGCAGAATCAAGATCAGCCTCCGCCTCATACCCGATGGCGGCAATCTGTCCCGCAGCGGAAATGAGCCGACGCATCACAAACAGACGGTGGACAATGCGAGCGTAGTGTTCGACGTGGAGAGATGTGGGAAGTCGCTCCACCAGGATGCTCAGATAGCCAGCCCCGCCCACCGCCTCCAGCCTCCCCTGAGTCGTCAGTTCCTGGGCCACCGTGATCTGGTTTATGGCTTCGTTTCGGTCATAGAGCGCCAGGCAGGCATCATAGACCCACTGGTTCTTCTCCCGATAGAACGCCTCGGGCTTCAGGAAGATGGAGGTTTCGATGATGGAGTCTGGATCAACCAACAGTGAGCCGAGAACGGCTTCTTCGGCCTCCACGTTGTGAGGTGGCAGCTTCCCATTTTCTGCCACTATTCCTCCCTGGCAACAACTACCTTGACCGTGGGAGTCAAGTCCTTGCTCAACCTCACGGTGAGCTCATGGGTTCCCAGGGTGCGGATGGGTGCCTCGAGCGCCACCATGGCTCGGTCGATGGCCGCCCCGGTCAAACGCACCAGTTCGTCGGCAATCTGGTTGTCCCTGATGGAACCGTAGAGGCGCTCGCCTTCAACTGCCTTGGCTTTGATGCTGAAGGTGAGGATAAGTCCTTCCAACTGCTCAGCCAGCTTGTTCAGTTCCTCAAGATGGCGCTGCTGCTCCTGCTCTTCCTTTCGAAGCTGCACTTCGACACCTTTCAGAGCCGCCGGCGTAGCCGGCAGAGCCAAGTTCCGCCGCAGCAAGAAGTTTCTGGCGTAGCCGTCAGCCACCTCCTTCACTTCCCCCGCTTTGCCCACCCTGGGCACATCCCTGACCAGTACCACTTTCATGGGCGCTATTATACCTTGCATGGCAAGAAAAGGAAATGGCCAATCCGAGATCACTTCCCCTCAGCACAACTGGCATCAACGTATCATCGCCAGCACCTCCTGTGTTATCATTGGATTGCGGCAGTCCTTCTGCCCGTCTGAGTAATGGCTGTTCAGATCAAAAAGGTAGCCCAAGACACTTATCTTCTGGATTGCGGCAAAGACCCCTTTTTCTCCATCAGCAATATTGCCTATTTCCTGGGTGGTGAGATGCCTGTTCTGATCGACCCCGGATCAGGAACGGCGGCGGCAGAGCTTCTTGACGGAATGGGCTTGCTGGGCATCGACCTACAGAGACTGTCCTACATAATCCCAACGCATATCCATCTGGATCACGGCGGCGGAGCCGGCTATCTGGCCCAGCGTCTCCCAAAACCCAAGGTGGTACTGCATCCCAGAGGTGCTACGCATCTGATAGACACGTCGGTCCTGGTGAGGGGTGCCCGGCTGATCTTCGGCCAGAACTTCGAGCAGGTTCTCGGCCCGGTGGTGCCTATCCCCGAGGAGCGAGTGCATGTGGCCAGCGACGGTGAGGTGATCCGGCTGGGCAAAAGGGAACTCAAGATCATCTTCTCCCCAGGTCATGCTGTGCACCATATTGCCCTCTTCGATAGTCTGACGAAAGGGCTCTTCTGTGGGGACGCGCTCGGTTTCCTGTCAGAAAGTATGCCCGACGTACCCTTTCCGGTAGGCCTGTCTCCATTTGACCCTCGAGCCTACGTGGAGACCATAGACAAACTGGCAGCGCTCCACCCCAAAGTCGTCTTCTATGCTCATCACGGGGCGCGGACAGAGGTTGATCAGCTCATCGGCAAGGTCAAGGAGATCTGTCAGGCCTTCGATGACATCATCCACAAGGGCATTAAGGCCGGTGAGGATGACCAGCAGATATCGCAGCGCATCCTGGATTACAGCAGCGGTCTGGCGCAGCAAGCGGAGTTGCCCGTCTTCGCTCGGGTTGGTATTTCTGGATATATTCAGTATTACCGGAATCACAGGAACAACAGCTAGCTCCTCTAAGGGAACGGTGAAGTCCGCGCTATCCATGGAGGGTGTGCCGAGGGGCAAAGCCCCTTTGTCGGGGGGGTGAGGGTATCCAAGAGGGCGTGATGAATCACGCCCCTACATCAGCCCTCAAAGGTGGAGGCTAGGGGTTGACATCTATGTGTGGCGACAGTGATGGGTTTCGCATATGCTCTACCCACCCTACCACTGGATTCCTGCTCCCCGCCTTCACGAGGACTAGCTTCGCGGAAATGACAAAGGAAGTGCAGGAGGATACCTCCTGCCGAGGGTTTGGGGGTGTCCCCCAATTCTCCTATTCTCCCCCAAGAATGGGGGCCAGGGGGTTGAAGGAAGGTTTTGAGACACCCTCCAGTTGAGACCCTTCATTGATGCTTTCTCGCTGGGAGCCAGACAACCGGTAACTTGACAATATGCCTGACGAAAAATACAATCGGCGGCAAGTCAGGGTCGCTCCAGCCGTGGAGTCGGCTGGGCTAGATCGTTATTCGTCCCTGGTCAGGTTTCGAAACGGAGTAGGATCCCAGGACGTAAGGAGATGACCTCGACTTGAATACGGCATACATAGTCAACTCCGTGGCAGTGGACCGCTGGAACGGTCGTTGGCACAGGCTTCAGAATCACATAAGACACAGCGGACACCCTCCGGCCGACGTCCGGATGACTGGGGCATTCGGGGAGGCGACGCGTCTGGCCAGGGAGGCAGTCGAGAGCGGGTGCTACACGGTGGTGGCGGTGGGTGGCGACGGCACCGTCAATGAGGTCCTGAACGGCCTGTTTGAGAACGGAGTCCCGCTGGACGGACGCATCGTTCTAGGGATTGTCCCTCTCGGGTCCGGTTGCGACCTGGCCCGTACTCTGGGCATCACCGCCGAAACCTCACCTGCGCTCAAGCCTCCCGGGAGCTGCGGCACCAGGAAGATTGATGTCGGAAAGGTGGAGTTCACTGACCTGCAAGGGCTAAGGCGGACCCGCCTCTTCATCAACATCGCTGATCTCGGTGCCGGTGGATTGGTGGTAGAGAAGGCCAGCAAGGCCCCGGCGATACTGGGTCGACGTCCCAACTACGTTTGGGGCATACTGACGGCGGCGCTGGTGTACCGGGCCAGGAGAGTGAAGATTGCGATTGACGGCAACCCGCCTTTCGAGGTGGCCACCAGGAATACCATTGTGGCCAACGGCCGGTACTTTGGACGTGGATTTCTGGCCGCGCCGGATGCCAAGCTGGACGATGGCTTGTTCGATATCGTCAACATTGGAGCTCTCGGCACTCTGGAGGCCGTGTGGAGTGTCCCAAAACTGCGCAATGGAACCCACCTCAGCCATCCCAAGGTAAGCCACTACCGGGGACGGCGGGTTGAGGTGACCAGCGATGAGGATGTGCTGCTGGAGATGGACGGTGACCTCGTAGGGACACTGCCAGTCACCTGTGAGGTCATCCCCGCTGCCATCAACGTTATGGTCTAGCAGCAGGAGTGCGCCATGGCCGACCCACGCGTAGAGAAACTCGCCGAAGTCATCGTCAGCTACTCCGTGGCCGTGCGCCCCGGTGACAAAGTCGTCATCGAGGGTGACAGCCTGGCAGAGCCTCTCCTGAAGGCGGTCTATGTCAAGGTTTTGCAGGCCGGGGGGCATCCGCTGATGCGGGTGGCGCTTCCCGGCATGGAGGACCTCCTATTCAAGTATGCTTCCAACGAACAGTTGCAGCACGTGCCTGAGCCGTTGAAGTTGGCCACCGAAACCTATGATGTGCGCATAGCCGTTGGCGGTGCGGACAATACAAGATCACTGACCAACGTCGATCCGGCCAGAGTGGTTCTGCATCAGCAGGCGCAAAGCGAGTTGATGAAGATCTTCCTGCGTCGATCTGCTGCCGGCGAGCTACGATGGACATACGTAGTCTTTCCCACTAACGCTTATGCCCAGGACGCTGAGATGAGCCTGGGCGAGTACGAGGACTTCGTCTACGGTGCCTGCCTCCCGGACATGAATGATCCGGTGGGCTACTGGCGGCGGTTCTCCGAGCGACAGCAGAAGGTCGTCGAGTGGCTCAAAGGGAAGCAGTGGCTGCATGTCGTGGGACCGGAGACCGACCTGCGCGTTGGCGTGTCCGGACGATCGTTCATCAACTGCGATGGACGCTACAACATGCCGGATGGCGAGGTATTCACCGGCCCGGTGGAAGACAGCGTCGAAGGCCATGCCTTCTTCTCCTATCCCGCCATCTACGGAGGGCGGGAGGTCACCGGCGTCAGGCTGTGGTTCGAGAAGGGCCGCGTGGTCAAGGCCACCGCGGACAAGAACCAGGATTTCCTGTTGAAGACGTTGGATACCGATGAGGGCTCGCGTCTGGTTGGAGAGTTTGCCATAGGCACGAACGAGGGCATAACCCGCGCTACAAGAGAGATACTCTTTGATGAGAAGATCAATGGCAGCTTCCATATGGCACTGGGCGCCGGATATCCGGAGACCGGCAGCAAGAACGAATCGGCCGTGCACTGGGACATGGTCAGCGATCTGCGCCATGGCGGCCAGATCTGGGCCGACGACCAGTTACTCTACAAAGATGGCCAGTTCGCCATCGACTTCTGAAGGCATTCGTCTGAGGGGAAGGTTGACGACAGCATGGCGGAAGTAACAGCCAAGGTGATATCCCAAAAGGGGACGTGTTCAGCCGGCCACAAGGTGGGAGATGAGTTCGTCATAGGCGAGAAGACAACGCCGGGCATGTGCTCCTGGGCTTTCTACACGCTGTTTCCTTTTGCGGAAGTGCTGCAGTTCGGCGGGTCATTCCCGTGGGAAGAGAACCCTAACAGAGCCACGGTTGCCTGTCCTGATCCCGGCAATCCGGTGGTCTTCGAGTTGAGACGGCGCTAGCCGTAGTTGCGGCATGGACTCTACACCAGGAACTGCTGATTCCTAAGACCGCTGGGAAGCTTCGGAGGCTGTATCAGGCCCCTCTTTCAACCCCTTTTGATCCCCCATTCTTGGGGGGAGATTAGGAAATTGGGGGGCACCCCCAGACCCTCGGCAGGGACGGATCCCTGCACCCTCTTGGGATTTCGGATTTGGAACTCGGGCGCACACTCAAGGGGCTTCGCCCCTCTGCACGCCCGTCTGCTGCAGGTTCACTGGTTACTGCGAGCGGCCCCTGCGTTGGTGTTGTCCCTCACCATTCGTCCGGATAGACCCGAATAGCCGCCTCCCCGTTCACCGGGCAGTGGTGCTCACAGAGGCCACACCCAATGCACCGCTCCCTTATGACCATAGGCCGGCGAACAACAGTCTCCAACCCTTCGCCATTGGTCACCGTCACGTCATCTAGTCCAATGGCCTTTTCGGTAAGGGGGCACATCTCCTGGCAGACGATGCAGTTGACGCCCTGTGACCACGGAATGCAGCGGTTCTCATCTATCTCCGCCTTGCCGATGACCGTCTGCTGCTTCTCAGGGAGCGACAGATTAGGAATGGCGCCGGTCGGGCAGACCTGGCCGCAGCGATGGCAGATGTAGTCGCAATAGCCCAGTCTTGGCACCAGCATCGGCGTCCATACTCCGTCGTAGTCAGCTCCTGTGCCGCTGGGGTGGATGGCCCGGGTAGGGCAGATGTTGACGCAGACGCCGCAGCGGATGCATTTCTTCGTCATGTCGTCTTCCGACGAGCCCGGCGGCCTCAGGCGTCTCTGCTCCGTGCCGCGCAAAAGAGGCGCCAGACGCAGCAGCGCCACCCCGGCCAGCATGATGCCGAATGACCCGAGCACCTGCCGCCGGGTCAGGCCTTCCAGTTCCGGCCTGGCCGGCTGGGGCTGCTGTCGAATAGCGATGGCGCGGGTAGGGCAATTCTCGACGCATTTGAGGCACAAAGTGCATTCGGACGGGTCAGAGGCATAGGCTTTCTCGGAGTCGATGGCGTTCACCGGGCATTCCCTGGCACATCGTCGGCAGGAATTACACTTCTCCTGATCCACAGAGCGGCGGAGCAGCGACACCCGCGACACCAGCCCCAGCAGGCCGCCTAGCGGGCAGACGTAGCGGCACCAGAAGCGCGGCCGGATGGCATTCAGTGCCAGAATGCCGACGAAGAGTGCGATCAACACCAGGCTGGGGATGAAGTACGGCTCTGCCGCGGGCAGCAGGTGGCCCCGGATGAAGCGATCGAATCCATTGAGGAATCCCTGAAGCGATTCGAAACGATAGAGGGATGTCTCTCCCTGGGTCACCAGGAAATTCAGGCCTGGTATTATGCCAGAAGTCAGCGTGCGGAAGAGGATGGTTATCGGGTCAAGTATGGCCAGCGACAAGGTGCCCAGGAGAGCAGCAAGTAGGACGGCGAAGAGCACCAAATATTTCACCTGGCGCCACTGGGGAAGGTGGCCCAGGGCGTTGCGAAAGCGGCGGCGCAGATTGGTCCAGTCCAGGAGAGTCCCCAGCGGGCAGATCCAGCTGCACCAGACCCGGCCCAGCACCAGGGTCAAGCCGACGGTCAGGAGGCCGAGGAGCATGGGTGCGATGAAGCGCCTTTCGGCCAGCATGGCGGAGAGGCCGGTGAGTGGGTCCAGGTGGAAGAACAGATCACCAGGCAAGAAGGTGGTGACACCGACTCGATTGCCGATGAGCAGATAAAGGAACAGCACCAGGACCAGAATCTGGACCGAGAGCCTTATCCAGCGCCATCTACGCGACGTCTTCTTGGATGCCAAGTCTCGCTGCTCCTACGCCGCTATCTCTTCAATCTTGACGCTGGCCAGATCCGTAGTGCCCAGGCCTCTCCTGGCGCCGGCGCGGACTATGTCGGGCAGGGTCTTCCCAAAAAGAGTAGAGGCGTATGCGTCCGCGGCTACTATGTCGTGGCTGGCAATCACGGTGTTCATCCGCTTCACGTCGTTGAGGCTACCACCAGTGGGGCCGTTGTTCATCAGAATGCGTACTGCGTCAACTACAGTCAGGTCCGGCATCACCAGGCTGGTCAGGTCGGTCACCCGCTCCGCCATGTCAGTGTGGTATTTTCCGGGGTTTGACACGACTCCCAACAGGTTCTTCATGCCCAGAGTCAGTCCAGCCATACTGTGATCTTTGGCGATGGGGACGTCGATGAGGACGTCTGTCTGCAGAATGTCCCTATAGACGTTGCACGAGGTGATGCTCTTGCCATTCGGTATGGCCGTGTCCTGGAATTTCATTGTGGCCATCAGTTCCATCTCACCGCCCGCGGCCTGCACCGCTGCCGCAATGCCGCTGTTGGCGTAGGCATCCTCGGCTGATCCATCGAAAGAACGGTCCATGACTCTCACCCTCTTGGCCCCGGCTCCCAGACAGAGCGCCACCAGCGCGGCGACGACCTCCGGATTAGTGGTGGCAGCATACTCGGGCGTTCGGTATGCGCTGCAGATGTTGGGCTTGATGATGACGTCGTTACCCAACTTGACAAACCGACCAATTCCACCCAGGGCATCGACAGACCTCTGCACCAAGGTGGCCGGGTCGTCTCCCCTGGCGACGGCCACATAGGCGGCGTCGACCGGTGGCGGGGGCGTAGTGTTGTCACTTGGCGGTTCAGGAGTCGGCTCTTTGGAGCAACTGAGCAGTGATAGAAAAGCGGCAGTCGCCAGCGCAGTGCCGCCTAGAGCCAGCATCCTTTCGAGGAATTGGCGTCTGTCAATAGTACTCATCTCAGGTGCACCTCCGGCGTGCTGGAATTCTGGTGGGGAAATCATGCGTCCGCATAGGCCGTATTGTAGCTTGCGCCGGTCAAAAGGGAAAACGCAACGGTGCTATCGGCATCTCGCTCCGCGCAGAGGCAGATTATGGCAGCGGAAAACAGCACCAGTATCGGCGCCCCGGACCTTCCGCGCAACCGTAGCCTGATGGCATCTCAACTTGCCACTCTGTTTAGGCGGGGACAGCACAATGGCTGCATGTGGCCAAAGCGGTAGGCAGCGTCGACCGGGAGTCCTAGCATATCGGCAATGAGCGGAGTTAACACGAGTCCAGAGTCAAAGAACCAAGAACGGACGACCGAACTGGTCAGCCAGCCTGAGTTCAACGGTGTCTTTCCAGTGGTGCGATCGTGATGTAGAATGGCATGACCTGCCCACGGATTCGGTGAGGCAGCGTCGGATTGCCGGTTACGCGGCATTGGGTGATCTTGGGAGTGTCCTTCTCAACTTGAAATCAGGAGGTTCGGCGATGCGGGACAGGGTTCAACAGGTCATCGATAGATTGAGACCAGCGTTTGACACTACCGAGGTAATACTGCTCGGCGTGAAGGATGGGATAGTCAGGGTACAGGTATTCGCTCCTGGATGTCATGGGGGCCCTCCCAAGGAGGCCACAGTGGCCATACTTGAGGAGGAGTTGAAAGCGGAGATCCCCGAGATCAAGGAGGTCGTGGCCGACTAGTCTGGAGAGGCTGATAATGACGTTCTCCCCCGTGCGACGAAAGGGCTATCCGATAAGCTAGGACTTACGCTTTTCGTGGTAAAGCAGGAAGCGATCCATGGCCAGAGCAGCCCGGGGTATGGAATCGTAGATAGGCAGACCTGCTGCCTGACATTTCTGCCGAAGCAGCACGAGTCTCTCGAATTCGCCTGTATTGGTGATGCTGTGGAGTACGGCGGCGACGGGTTTGTCCACCTCTCGGTGTACCCTGAGGAGCGCATCCAGGAACATGTCGGGCCAGAACCGGAAAGGTGACTCCACAAAGGGCCAGCCGGAGTTGCTGATGCTGACCTGCGCCACCAGCATGTCGAAACGTTCGCTGGCTGCCAGACTCCGCATGATGGTGTACTGACCTTCTGGCGATGGGATGTTGGTGATGTCAAACGGGTTCCTCAAGATCATACCGGCGTCGGTGCTGGAGAATCTGGCCACCTGCTCGTATATCTCCTGCTGTTCCTTTGGCGCCAGTTGAGGCAGATCAAACCCGGCATGGATGTAGTCATCGGCGGTAAGCACGCTGAAGCCCCCATTGCTGCCGCAGATAACCGCTCTTCTGCCGGGTGGCGGGGCCAAGTAGGAGAACGTCACCAGCATGTCGGCCAGTTCATCGAGATTGTAGACCCGGATGGCACCGGTCTGGTTCAGAAGGCCTTTCCACGATTCGTTGGCTCCTGCTAGAGATCCGGTGTGTGATGAAGCCGCCACCGCGCCACCCCTAGTATAGCCGCCTTTGAGTATGATTACCGGCTTGATGGCGGAAAGCCTCCGGAGCACTCGGAGAAACCGTCGGCCATCTCTGACGCCCTCAATGTAGGCGGCCACTATCCTGGTCTCATCATCTGTGATGAAGTACTCCAGCAGATCGCATTCATCGACGTCGCAGGCATTGCCGTAGGAGATGGCTTTGCTGAAGCGGACACCTCTCTGGCCGGCGGCCCGGATCAGGTAAATGGCGTTGCCTCCACTCTGGCCGATGAAGCCGACGTTTCCTTTCTCCTTGGGGAAATCGCTGGCGAACGAGAGACCAATCTGGGGACAGTACAGCCCGAGGCAATTGGGTCCGAGAAGCCGGACGCCCCCGGCTCGCGCCACCCGCAGCAGTTCGACTTCCAGACCCCGTCCTTCCTGTCTGCCGGTCTCTGAGTAGCCGGCGGTGAAAAAGGAGACTATCTTGGCGCCTTTGGCCGCGCTGTCTTTCACCAGCTGCGGCGTGAAGCGCGCCGGTATGCAGGAAATGACATAGTCCACCTGCCCGGGGATGTCTGTGATGCTGCGATAGACCTTGAGCCCCCGGATCTCGCCGCCGGCCGGGTTCAACGGATACACTGTGCCCTGGAAGCCGGAGTCCTGCATGCACTGAACGAAAGCATGCCCGATGTTGTATTCCGAGGAGGCCCCGGCGATGGCCACCGAGGAGTGTTGAAAGAAGGAATCGTCGATCTTCTTCATGGTGTTGAATCCCGCATAGCTGGTGCGCTGTTGGCAAATGCACTGGCTCTCGCGAACGGGGTTGCCGGGGAGATGACCCAAAGACCGGCTGCCGCATGGGGGGCTGGAGTCCTGGTTGACTGATGTGCGTAGTGCTTGCTCAATTCAGTATCTGATTATATAGCGGTCTCCGCTTTCCCACAAAGAGAAAACGACCTCGGCCAAATTGACTGTCAGCACGCAACAGGCTAACATGAATATGAGACATAGGTTGCATACAGAACAGATGGCCTGTTCTAGAGTGTGACTTGTGGGTTCCGCGGTGTGGAAGCCGGGATCGAGTGTGTAGCTGGAGGTAGTCATGAAGGAAAAGGTGGAGAAGGTGCTGTCGAAGATCAGACCGAATCTGCAGGCAGACGGGGGCGATGTTGAACTGGTGAACGTCAAGGCCGGTGTGGTCACTGTGAGGCTAAAGGGCGCCTGCGGTGGTTGCCCGATGGCTACGATGACGCTGAAGAATGGCATAGAGCGAGCCCTCAAAGAGGAGATCCCTGAGGTCAAACAGGTAGTGGCAGTCTAAGATACTGAGACTCCATCCAACGGTCGACTCAGGCAAAGGATGTTTGTCAGTGAAACCACAAGGTAAAGACGGCCTCTTCGACAAGGTAGAGCGAACGATAGCCAAGGTCAGGCCGGCGCTGGGCGCGAACATAGTGGAACTGGTCGATGTCTCGGGTGGGGTGGTCAAGGTGCGGGTGATCCTGTGTAGCTGCTCGGCGGGTATGCCGGAGGAGATGATTGTGAACCTTATCGAAGAGCAGGTTAAGGATGAATTGCCTGAGATCAGGGAAGTCGTCGCCGTCCGGAACTGATTAAGAGAAAATGCCTGTTTACGAGTACTGCTGCCCCGACTGTAACGTCAAGTTTGAGCTGATGCGGTCCTTCTCCCAGTCTGGCGAGGGGGCCCCCTGCCCGAAGTGCCAGAAAAAGGCACCGAGAGCCGTCTCGCGGTTTGCCTCATTCTCCAAAGGGGAAAATGGCATGTCCGCGCCGATTGGCGGCTCGTCTTGCGGTGGATGCTCCTCTTCCAATTGCAGTAGCTGCGGCGGCTAGCGCCGATGCTTGGTTCACACCAGGCTGCCAACGTAATTGGATGGCTGTTTTCTGTTGAGGAATGACCAGTACACCTCACGGACTTCTTCTGACCAGCAACGCTGGCATATCTGCGCCCGAGAGAATCACTCTTTGCTGCCTTTGGAGGTTAGGCTGTTGAGAACGGTCATCATCGGCATTGGCAGTCTGCTCCGCGGCGACGACGCTGTCGGCATCAGAGTCGCCGAAGCCATCGAACGCGAAACCCTCCCCCCTGATGTGAAGGTAGTAGCCACTACGGCCGCAGGGCTGGCGCTGCTGGACCTGTTGACCGGCTACGATCGGGCCCTGATCATCGATGCCATTCAGACCCGTCAGGGGAAACCGGGCGACGTTCACCGGGTGGAGCTGGACGATCTGCCCGCTCCGCTGCACTCCTTCACGGTTCACGACGTCAGTCTGAGATCGGCGCTGGACATTGGACAGAAGATGGGGCTGCCGCTTCCAGTGGAGACCGTCATCTTCGCCGTCGAGGTGGCCGACGTGACGCCGCTCCGCGAGAGTTGCACGCCCCAGGTGGAAGGCGCCATCTCCAAGGCTGTCAGCCTAGTGCTCAACGAGCTGCGGAACGCCGGTTAGCTATCGCTGAGTCGGTCCACTTCCATCACTTGACTATCACTGTTCTCTAGATATAGAATCCGAACGCAAGTGGCAGAGCAGGGTCACTGGATGAAACGTATGGGAGAGTGTAAATGGGTGAATCTATCGAATTGACCGAGAACCAGAAGGCGTGGTTGCGGCTGGAGACACTGATGGCCGTGATGGAAAGGGCCAGAAACCTGGAACTGGCCAAGAGCGGCCTCAATATTCCCCAGGCTTCGGTTCTGTACTGCCTGAAGAGTTCCTCGGAGCCGCTGACACCCATGAAGCTGGCGCGAATGATGCACAAGCAGCCTCACACTGTCTCTGCGCTGGTGCACCGCATGGAGACCCAGGGTCTTCTGACGACAAAACGCGACATGAAAAGGAAGAACTGGCTCAGAGTATCGCTGACCAAGAAGGGTGAGGAAGCCCTGAAGCGCTGGGCAGTCGCCACCACGGTTCCCGACGCCTTGTCTTGCCTGTCAAAGAAGGAGTCGGACACGCTCTACGCGATCACCAAGAAACTCCACAACAGAGGTCTGGAACTGCTCCGACAGATGCAGCCTGACCCCTACAGTGAACCACTCTTCTGGTGAGGGCGCACCGTTCATTCGCTGGCATGAAGGCTCGCCGCATAGCTCCAGCCGGTCACTTGAGTGGTGATTGGTAGAAACTCAGACTATCCTCAGCGCTGGCGTAGCCAGTTGTAGGACGGGTAGAGAGAAACGAACCCCGTAGGCACTTCTACATGCTCGCTTTCAACCCCCTTGATCCCCCATTCTTGGGGGGACTTGGGAATTGGGGGACACCCCCAAACCCCCGGCAGGGACAAGTCCCTCGCACCCTCTTCTGTCATTCCCGCGGAGGCGGGAATCCAGTCGTAGCCGACACTGCCTCCATGCTCGATCTCGACCCCCCCGTCCCCAAGTCTTCCCGAATCTTTCACTGCAATGACAGATGATTGGGCGCTTCTGCCGCTTCACCGCCGTATGCTGGAGCGCACCCACTCGGTCCACTCCTCAATGCCCTGGTGAGTGGTGCAGGACACCTGGAATATCTTAGCCTTCCGGTTGATGCCCCTGACCGCCTGGCAGAAGCCGGGGACATCGAACTTGGCGTAGGGCAGCAGGTCGATCTTACTTATGACAATGGCGTCCGCCATGGAGAAAAGAAGCGGATACTTGTAGACCTTGTCGTCACCTTCCGGCACGCTCAGGATGAGTACTTTCTTGTCCTCTCCGAGCTTGAACTCCCCGGGGCAGACCAGATTGCCCACGTTCTCAATCAGCAGGAGATCGATCTTGTCCAGCGGCAGGCTCTCCAGGGCGCGGCTGACCTGGCCGGCGTCAAGGTGGCACTCGCCGCCGGTATTTATCTGCACCACCGGCACCTTCTCTTCGCCCACCTTCTGAGCATCGATCGTCGAAGCGATGTCCCCTTCGATGACCCCGATACTCACCTTCTTCTTGAGGGCCCTGATGGTTTCCAGGATGAGGCTGGTCTTGCCCGACCCCGGTGATGACATCACGTTCAAAACCGTGACTTTCTTGGAGTCAAGCAGGGCCCGGTTGCGCTCTGCTATCTGGTCGTTGGCACTCAGGATGTCCTTCAGTACCTTTATCTCCATGGCTACTCCACCTCAATGCTTTCTACGAAAAGCTCATTGCCCGCCACCAGTTCGACGCCGACGCTGTGGCACTCCGGGCAGATCCAGTTGGACTCCTGCACCTCGAATACCTTGGCGCATTGCCGGCATTTGGCCTGCGTGGCCACCGTATTGAACGAAATAGTGGCACCTTCAGCAATGGTATCCTTGCTCATGAGGCCAAAGTAGAATTGCACGCAGTCGCCGACCACCCCGGACAATTCGCCCAACACCAAGTTGATACTCTTGACCTTGCGGGCTCCGCCTTTCCTCGCCTCGTCAAGCACCAGATCAACCATGCTCTGAGTCACAGCCATCTCATGCATTCCGGAATCCAGAATAGCATATTACGCGTGACGCAGCGAGACATCTACTTGACATTGATCCTCCAAAACCATACATTCAAGCCGCATAAAGGCAGTGAGGAAGGAACGAGCCATGCCCACTCTCCTGTTGAGCAAGAAAGACGTTAAGGGAGTGCTCTCCATGCCTGCTGTCATCGCAGCGGTGGAGCAAGCGCTCAAGGACTATGCTATGTGCAGCGCCAAGATGCCTCACAAGGTCTACCTGGATACAGAGAACGGCGACTTTCGGGCCATGCCTGCTTCTCTGCCGGGCGCTGCCGGCATGAAATGGGTCTGCGCCTACCCTGGAAACCCGGCGAAGGGCCTGCCCAACGTCATGGCCACCCTGATCTACAGCGACCCCACCACCGGCTACCCCCTGGCGGTCATGGATGCCATGGACATCACCGCCTATCGCACCGGCGCCACTGCGGCCATCGCCTCGAAGTACCTGGCTCGATCTAACTCGTCCACTCTAGGCCTCATCGGTGCCGGGCAGCAAGCCTATGCGCAGTTGACGGCCCACGCCGAGCTGTTCCGCCTGAAGAAGGTCAAGGTGTTCGACATTTCGCCGACTGCTGTAGAAAGGTTCATCAAGTTCTTTCCGCAGTGTACTGTCGAAGCTAGCTCACTACAGGAAGCGGCGGCGGCTGACATCGTCTGCACGCTGACCACGGCCCGCGAACCGTTCTTGAAGAGACAGTGGATTCTGCCAGGGACCCACATCAATGCCATCGGTGCCGATGGGCCGGGAAAACAAGAGCTGGAGCCATCGATCCTGAAAGAAGCCATGGTGGTCGTTGACGACCTGAAGCAGGCGGTCGCCGGCGGGGAGGTGAACGTTCCCATCAGCCAGGGGTTGTTCAAGGTGGAACAGATACACGCCACCCTCGGCGAGATCATCATGGGCCAGAAGCCGGGCAGGAAAGACCGGAATGCCATAACCGTCTTTGACTCGACGGGACTGGCCATCGAGGACATCGCCGTGGCCAAGATGATTTACGAGAAGGCCAGGGCATCCGGCGGCTATCAGTCCATCAACTTCATGGATGAAGCTGTCTACGGGGCTCCGACCAAGAACCTGGGCTCCATACCATAGACAGGACGCAGGCCCACCGATTCGTCCGGACGAGTCCAGTATGCTGGCGGACAAGTACCAGGACTACATGTACAACCTGGTCAGGAAGGCGATCGACGAGATCGGCCCCCGTCCGGCGTGCAGCGAGGCGGAGAAGAAGCTGGGCCGGCTATTGGCTGAAGAGTGGCGGCCGCTCTGTGACGGGGTAGAAACCGAGTCGTTCACCTGCCGCCCCGGCGCTTTCCTCGGAGTCATTCGCCTGTCGGTGGTGTTGTGCCTGGCCTCCATTGTCCTGTACTGGTTCTATCCTTTCGCCGCTCTAGTCATGGCTGCGCTCAGTCTAAGTACGCTGATCTTTGAGCTGGTGCGGTACCTCGAATTCGTCGACTTCCTCTTCCTTGGTGTACAAGGCGAGAATATCGTGGGCACCATCCGCCCGCGCAGCGAGATCAAGAGGCGCGTGGTTGTCAGCGCTCACCTGGACTCGGCCTACGAGTTCCGGCTCTGGCGTCGATTCGGTACTGCCGCTGTGCCGCTCATGGGCTTCGCCATACTGGGCATCCTCATAGCTCTTGGTGGTAGCCTGGCGAGGACCATCGCCTACCTGGGCGGCTCGGAAAACGCCACTGCGTACGCTGTTGTCGGCATCGTCATAGCTGCTTTCAGTCCGTTGGTCGCCCTTTTCCTGTTCTTCCAAAGTGACAAGGCTGTTCCTGGCGCTATGGATGACATGGCCGGCATCGCCGTGCTGGCCGGACTGGGGAGGTCCTTGGGCGAGTCTAGAGGCAGCGGGGGCTTCTATCCCGAGAATACCGAGGTGGTGCTGCTGGCCACTTCGTCCGAGGAAGCCGGACTGCGCGGCGCCAAGCGCTACGTCAAGAAACACCTAGCTGAACTGAAGAAGACTCCGACCCGGGGGCTGTTCCTGGACTGCATCTACGATGAACGCTTCCTCGTTGTCACCAGCCGCGAGGCGTTCACCGGAGCGAAGCACAATCCTGTGGTGGTCCAGATGGCGCAGGACGTGGCCGCCAGTCATGGTTGGCCCATCGCCAAGAAGGCGGTTCCCTTCGGTGCCACTGATGCCTCTGCATTCTCGCTCAAGGGTGTTCCGGCAACGTGCCTTCTCTGCCAGGACTTCAGCCGGCTCGTTCCCAATTACCATACCCGTGAGGACACGCCGGAGCACGTGCGACCCGAGGCGCTTTCGGTGTCTCTCCAAATGGTCATCGAGATGATCCAGCGAATCGACAACGCATAGAGCGATGCGATAGGATGTCTGAGATCAGCCGATTGTGGTGAGCCCCGCAGGGGCACTGCGGATACTGATCTTGCCGATAGCCGGAAGCACTGCGGTCGCAGTCAGCACGACCAGCACTGAGTGAGCAGGCGGACAGTGGAAAGACAGCCAATGGAGGCTCTCCTGGCCCCTTTCAGAGTCCTGGACCTGACGGATGAGAAGGGTTTCCTCTGCGGGCGGGTGCTCGGCGATTTCGGTGCCGATGTCATCAAGATCGAGACCCCCGGCGGCGACCCCGGCCGCGCCATCGGCCCCTTTTACCACGATGTTCCTGATCCCGAGAAGAGCCTGTATTGGCTGTCCTACAACTGCAACAAGAGGGGAATCACGCTGAACATCGAGGCGACTGAGGGGCAAGCCATCTTCAAGAACTTGGTTAAGTCGGCCGACTTCGTCATCGAGTCCTTCAGACCCGGGCACTTGGCCGGTCTCGGCCTTGGCTACCAGAACCTGCGCCAGATCAAGCCTGGAATAATCATGACCTCCATCACCTCCTTCGGCCAGTCGGGACCCTGGAAGGACTACAAAGGCTCAGACATCGCGCTGTGGGCCTTGAGTAGCTACATGTATGTGACAGGCGACGAGGATCGTCCCCCCATCTGCCCCAGCTTCCCTCAGGCGTTCCTCCATGCCGGACTGGAGGCAGCTTCAGCCAGTCTGGTGGCGCTGCACCATCGCCAGCTTACGGGAGAGGGCCAGTGGGTGGACGTGTCCGCTCAGGACGCCGTGGCCATCGTCAATCTCCAGAACCAGCAGTACTGGAACCTGGCCCGGTTCAACCCCAAACGCGCCGGGGCGGCCCAGATGCTTTCGGGAGTCAGGTGGGCCCGGCAGCAAAGGCTATGGAAATGCCGCGACGGCTTCGTGATCTTCATCATCTCCAGCGGCCACATGGGCGCGCAGGGCAACCGGACGCTCACCGAGTGGATGGACAGCGAGGGCATGGCCCTGGAGTTCATGAAGAAGATAGACTGGGAGACCTTCGATCCGCAGGGAAAGGAACTAACTGACGAGCAGCACCGCGAGATGCTGACTGCCATCGGCGAGTTCTTCCGGCGGCACACCAAGGCGGAGCTATACGAGGGATCGGTGCAGAAGCGCATCATCCTCTATCCCTGCAACACCACCGAAGACCTGATGCACGACGCCCAGTTAAAGGCCAGGGGCTTTTGGACCGAGATACCGCATGCCGAGCTTGGCCGGTCACTCACCTACCCGCGTCCGTGCGTGGCCTTTTCGGAAGCGCCCTGCGACATCAGGCGCCGCGCGCCCCTGATCGGCGAGCACAATGAAGAGGTGTACGTGGGGGAGCTTGGCTTCTCGAAGGAAGATCTGGCCCGGCTGCGAGAGAAGGGGGTCATCTGATATTGGCAAGAGGTGCGGGAGAGACTCCTACTGGGGGTGTCCTGGGCGCATGCAATGCGCCCCTACAGGCCAACGCCATCACGGTGCAGCAGAATGCTGCCGGGGTTCGGGGTGTCCCCGAGATTCTTTTCTCTTCCCCCAAGATTGGGGCCAGGGGGTTGAAATGCAGCGGTTAGGAGCGCCTGGATTCCCGCTCCCCGCCTTCGCGAGGACAAGCTCCGCGGGAATGACAAGAGACGTGCAAGGAGAAGTTTCGATGGGTATTTTGGGTGTGGCCCCAACTGACTTCTTCGTCTTGTCCAGAAGAGGTGCAGGAGAAGCTCCTGCCGAGGGTGCCTCACCCTCTCCTTCATCCTCTCCCATCAAGGGAGAGGAAATCCCTCCGTGCCCATGGGTGTGCAGAGGGGCAAAGCCCCTTTCCCGAGGGTCTGGGGGTGCCCCCCCAGTTCTCCTTTCTATTCCCCCAAGAATGGGGGATCAAGGGGGTTGAAAGGAAGCATCTGAGGTACCGATGGGTTTCGCTCCGCTCCGCCCACCCTACGAGTCTGGATTCCCGCCTCCGCGGGAATGACAAGAGGGGTATCGTGAAGTAGCATGAGAAAAGCTCTGGAAGACATCAAGATCGCTGACTTCACCTGGTATGTGGCTGGGCCCTTCTGCACCCGGTACCTAGCCGACTACGGCGCGCAGGTGATCAAGGTGGAGACCAGCAAGTATGTGGACGGCGTCAGGCCATATCCTCCCTACAAGGACAACATCCCCGGGGTCAACCGCGGCGGCTACTTCCACAACTACAACAGCAACAAGCTCGGCATAACGCTCAACATGCAGCACCCCAAAGGCCGCGAGATCGCCCGGAAGCTCGTCATGTGGTCTGACATCGTGGCCGAGAGCTTCAGCCCCGGTGTAATGAAAGGCCTGGGTTTGGGCTACGACGAGATAAAGCAGATGAAGCCCGAGATCATCATGATCAGCCTCAGCTCCAAGGGCCAGACCGGACCGCAGAGCGGCCTGCCGGCTGTTGGCCTCCATCTGGCCGCGCTCTCCGGCTTCATCAACATCACCGGCTGGCCCGATCGCGATCCCTCATTGCTCTACGGAGCCTATACCGACAGCATCGCTGGCCGCTTCGGCGCTGCCAGCATCATGGCGGCACTGGTGCAAAGGCAGAAGACGGGAAACGGCCAGTACATCGATCTGGCCCAGTCCGAGGCCGGGATACAGTTCCTCATCCCTCCTCTGCTGGACTACGCCGCCAACGGCCGGGTGCTCAACCGGAACGGCAACCACCACCCCGCCGCCGCTCCCCACGGGGCCTATCGCTGCCAGGACGAAGACCGCTGGTGCGCCATCGCCGTCTTCACGGAAGAGGAATGGATGGCATTGTGCCGCGTCATGGGCCATCCCGCTTGGGCCGGCGACGCCAGGTTCGTTACCCTCGCCGACCGCAAGAAGAACGAAGACGAGTTAAACCGCCTGGTGGAGCAGTGGACTGTGAACCACACCGCCGAAGAAGTGATGACGATACTGCAGGAGGCCGGGGTTTCGGCGGGAGTCCTGGAGAAGGCCGAGGACCTCCACCGAGATCCGCAACTGGCGGCCCGCGGCCACTTCTGGACGCTCAAGCACCAGGAGATCGGAGATTCCACCTACGACGGCATGGGTTCCATCCTATCGGAGACGCCGGCCGAGCTGAACAAGGCCGCCCCGGTGCTGGGCCAGGACAACTACCAGGTCTACACCCAGATTCTGGGCCTGTCGGACGCAGAGTTTATCGAACTCATGCAGCAGGGCGTGTTCGAGTAACCGAGCCTTTCCTTCCAGCCCATGCGCTGTCCCTCGTTGATTGGTGCCGGGAGTCTGTGCTATTATCTCTGGCAGCCTGCAATCAGCGGTAGTGGTGCCCGGTACCTGGTTTCCGGGCCGATGATCAAGAGGTCAGTTCCGGGGCTTCGAGCCGGAACAAGGAGGTCGTCCTGATGCAGTGCAAGAAATGCGGCCAAGAGAATATCAACGGGGCTCAACTCTGCCAGAGGTGCGGCACGAATCTCATGCAGACCAGCCCGCAGCCAGAAACGAGGGCCTCTTTAGTGGGGAGCAGAATCACCAGCCTTTTTGTGCTCGCTGCCGGCGTGCTGGTGCTGGTGGGCATATTCCTTTCTTGGTTGACATTCAAGTGGAACGCCGCCGAGATGCTTCCAAGTGTCTCTTTGAGTGTGTCCGGGTGGGATCTGGTGACAGGTAGTGGAGATATTGGTGAGGGTGCCAAGCTCTACGCCATTCTTGCTTTCGCTGGCAGCATTGTGCTTCTGCTAGGTGCACTATGGGCTCTGGCTACTCCGGCAAACAGAGCGCCCTGGGCCATGGCAGCCATCGGCGGCGTGCTGGCCATTGTCGGGTCCGTTTGGGGATGGTCCGATCTCAGTGACTTCGTCGCTGCAGGCGCGAATAACCCCGGGGCTTCATTCAACTATGGGGTTGGCCTATACCTGGCCTTGGCAGGTGGGATAGCTGGTCTTGTTGCCAGTTTCTATGGATTCGCCAGGTCTTCAGGGCCTTCAGTCTAGGCTTGAGCCGCGTGTTGTCATACGGTAAGATGGCGTCCTCTCACTTGGAGTTGCCTCAGGCCCAACTGCGCCAGAAGCCGGCAGGGCAACTACCAGGTCTACACCCAGATTCTGGGCCTGTCCGACGCAGAGTTCATCGACCTCATGCAGCAGGGCGTGTTCGAGTGATAACAGACTATTGCTAGCAATCGCGATGGAGGGACTAGATTGCTTGGCGCGGACATCGTTTGTGATGCGAATCGGCAAGACGTCAAATGCGCAACCGAACGTGACATCTGCCGGAAGCCTCAGCGATTCTCCAGATGTTCAGATTTCCTCTCCCATGTCTTGAGCCTCTCTCGAATCAATCTGAGCATTTCGTCAGGAAAGTCATCCCGCGCAGGCTCCACTATGTAGTTTAGCGCCCAACCAGCGCTTCTATGGAACGCTTTCACAAGTGCAACTCGCTCACCAATGCTCTTAGCATCCTGTCTGGTAAAACCTGGAATACTCTGAGCGAATCGCTGCCACTCAGACTCGATTTCTTCGGGCGTCAGCGAACGGAGACTGCCAAACCATCCTCTCAGCGACTTGGTGTCCTCGCGGACCTCCAAGGATTCCTTCAGAGTGCCGATATCGCTTGGACCGATGTAAGCTTCTAGGACGGCATAGTTCGTTGTGTCGAAGAACAGGCCAATCGGCCCGCTTTCAAACCCCCATTTCTCATGCTTCTCAACAGGGAAAAGCGACATGGGATATGTGAGTACATAGAGGTACACAACTTGGCGAAGCAGGATGTTCACCGACTCTAGGTAGTAGAGATAAGTGACAAGGTCTACTTCGCCCAGACCCCCGCCTCCAGATGCTGTAGACTGATCTACCCGTGGAGTGTGGTTGTACGTGCAGAGACCCTCGTACATGCGCTGCATGGTTCGCTTCAATTCCTTCAGTCGTCCTTCGCTGGCCCACCCGTTTGCAGGCAGATTTTCGAAGATATCAACAAGAGCGCGCTTGAAACCAGGCTTGCCTTCGCCGGACTTGAGCCAAGCGTAATAGGGTGCGTAGCTCTTGCCTCTGCACATTAGGTACCAGTAGACGTGGAAGACTGACAACTCGAGAAAAGGTCGCAGGAGGGTGAGGGCGGCCAGGGTGTTCTTGTCGAGCCAAGACATGACACTTTCACGCAGGTAAACAAGGCTCTCATAGTACGTGTAGTGTCGGTTAATGGTAGGGATGCCATCCGCATCCATGGATAAGTCAAGAATATCTTGAAACTGGAAGTAGGCCCTTATTCCTCTTGACAGCTCTGACAATGATGCTCGAAGGTCCTCAGATTGCCCTGGGTCGAGGATATCCTTAGTGAAGGGTTTCAGGTTGTTCTGATCAATGTTCAGAAGTTGCACCAACGGAATCTCAGGAGGTGTTCCTGAGCCATACTCCCCGAACGCGGAGAATCGTCTTTGTCCTGGGGCAAACCATTTCAGCATGCCACCACCTGCCCTCGTTTGGCCTTCCGCGACGTACGCCTATTCGAAGTCATCACACTCTTCTGAGGTCAGCCAAGTTGCCATCTTCCGTCGATGCATTTTGTGCTGCGATTGCTTCATGGATCGTACCGGAGAGTTTTGGGCGGTGTCAACCTCATGAGAGAAAATCCACCGGAGAAGATGCGTCGTGTTGCCCTGTCAGGGTCGACAGGGCTGACCTATTGTCCGGATTGTCACCAGCTTGCAGAGTTGGCCGGGCTAACTGAGCAGGTATCCGCCGTCCACGACCAGCATGGTACCGGTGACGTAGTTTGCCGCCTCGCTGGCGTAGAACAGCACCACCTTGGCAATGTCGTCCGGCTCCCCGGGCCGGCCCATGGGCCAGCGGCTCATGAACTTCTTCAGCAGTTCTTCCGGGTTCTTGCCGGCGGCCTCCTGTTGCACCCTGATCTTCTCTGAGCCGGGAGTCCAAATGCTCCCCGGCGCCACCGCATTGACGATGATTCCCTGAGGCGCCCACTCCAGGGCCAGCGCCTTGGTCAGAGAGAGAACGCCTCCCTTGGAGGCATTATAATGCGACACCTCGCCCATGGGATGCACCGCGTCTATCGAGGCCATGTTGATGATCCTCCCGCCGTGCTTGGCCTTGATCATCTCACGCGCTGCGGCCTGAGAGAAGAAGAAAGTGCCCTTGAGGTTGATATCCAGTGTCCGGTCCCACAGTTCCTCCGTGGTTTCCAGGGCCTTGGATATGGGATATATGCCGGCGTTGTTGACTAGGATATCGAGACTCCCGAAGGCCTGCACCGTGGCTTCTGCCACCTTCTTGGCATCGGCCAGGCTGCGGGTGTCAGCCCGAATGGCTTCCGCCTTGCCACCTTTCTCTTTGATCCTTTGCACCACCTTGCCGGCCGCGTCAAGATCGATATCGGCAATCATCACCGCCGCTCCCGCCTCCGCCAGACGGGTGACGATGGCTCTACCTATGCCCATGCCACCGCCGGTGACGATGGCCCCCTTCCCACTCAAGTCGAAGAGTTGCGCAATGGTCTTCTTAGCCACGTTTGATACTTCCTCCTTGTCGCTTCTGCGCAGTCTGTCGGTATATATTAGCACGCACCCTATTGAGGAGGCCAATGAGGCCGAATTGGCCCTGGGACACACGCCACGGCACTGGTTGCTCCCAGGCTTGTTGGTGGAAACCACAGAACAATGCCTGTTCAACCCCCTTGGTCCCCCATTCTTGGGGGATGAATGAAAGAAGAATTTCGGGGACACCCCGAACCCCGGCAACGTCCCGCTGCACCTCTCTTGTCATTCCCGCGGAAGCGGAAATCCATGTTAGTCCTCGGAGGGCCACGCTTCGTCGTGGCCGCGGAATCCAGTTGTAGGGTGGATAGAGCGAAGCGAAATCCACCGGCATCATGTCAAGAATCGCTTTCAACCCCCTTCGGTCCCCCTTTGACAAAGGGGGATTCCAGGGAGTTCGAAACGGGCACACTCCCAACGGGGCTTCGCCCCTCTGCACACCCTGGCTGCGTTCCAATCGCAGGTGCATTTCAAGCCCACCGCGAAACTGGTACTATATGCCCTTAGGAGGCGATCCATGGGCGAACAGGTTGTCAAGAAGACGTGCTGCCAGTTCTGCAGCAACATGTGCGGCGTCCTGGTCACTGTTGAGGATGGCCAGGTCGTCAGCATCACCGGCAATCGGGAGCACCCGCTGACGCGAGGCTTCACCTGCGAGAGGGTTCGCCTGGCGCCCAAGTGGCTGTATCACCCCGGCCAGTTGTTGTACCCGCTGAAGAGGACAGGCCGACGCGGTGAGGGCAAGTGGGAGAGGATAAGCTGGGATCAGGCCTTCGCCGAGATCGGGCAGAAGCTGCTGCAGCTAAGAGAGGCGTACGGCGCTGAGACGCTGGGATTCTTCGAGGGCACATACCGGGGCAACGACTACTGGCCGAGGGGCCGCTTTGCAAGCCTGTTCGGCAACCCGCACAACATCTTCGCCCCCGGCATCATCTGCGGCATCAACGACATGGCCATCAACATGGCCGTCATGGGCGATGTCACTACGTACACCATCGAGATGTCCAATTCCAGGTGTGTGGTGTACTGGGGTTCCGATCCTTCCGAATCGAACATGCGCGGCTGGAGCGGTCTGATCAAGAAGAAGAAAAAGGGCGATTTCAAGGTCATCGTCATTGATCCCCGCCAGACCAAGACGAGTGAGATGGCGGACATCTGGCTCAGACTGAGGCCGGGCACCGATACTGCCCTGGCGCTGGCCTGGCTCAACGTCATCATCAACGAAGGGCTGTACAACAAGGAGTTCGTGGCGGAATGGACGGTGGGCTTTGACAAACTCAAGGCCCGCGTTCAGGAGTATCCACCGGAACGCGTGGCCGAGATCACTGGTGTCCCAGCAGAGAAGATCGTGGAGGCAGCGCGCACGTATGCCACTCATGGCCCGTCGTGCCTGCCCTACGGAGTGGCCATCGACCAGATAGGCCTGAACGGCACTCGCACTGAGCAGTGCAAGATCATCCTCCGTGCCATCACCGGCAATCTGGGGATTCTCGGCGGCCATCTGATCACCCGCCCCGGAGAGCCGACAAACGGCGGCAAGTTCATCACCGAAGCGGAGCTGTCCCTGATGCACCTGCTGTCGACGGATCAGCGACGCAAGCAGATGGGCTATGACGTTTGCCGTCTGGTGTCGCTCAACGGCTGGAGCCTGATGGCGCCACACCTGGAAAGGGTCTACGGCGTTCCGGCGCCGGTCACTGTCCAGATACAAGCCCATACCACCATGCTCTGGCGTTCCATCCTGACGGGCAAGCCCTATCCCGTTAAGGCCCTCATCGCCTGGGGGTCGAACCCGTTGGCCTGGGCGGG